>Ga0070698_100000086_pt1 | contig 72793 bp, 76 predicted proteins | sample KBSK1502metaG_FD_65477 | JGI IMG/M metagenome (GOLD analysis project Ga0070698, IMG submission 65477) | Corn, switchgrass and miscanthus rhizosphere microbial communities from Kellogg Biological Station, Michigan, USA - KBS K1-50-2 metaG | ecosystem: Host-associated > Plants > Roots >... | reverse complement strand
ACGATCGCGAAGATCGCCCGCGTCGCGGGCGTCGCGGTCGAAACCGTCTACGCGACGTTTGGCAACAAGCCGACGCTGCTGCGACAGGTGTGGTACGCCACTTTCCGAGGCGACGAGGAGGACGTTCGGCTCCTGGATCGGCCGGAGATCCGCGCGGTGCTAGCCGAACCGGACCTCGCTACCCGGTTTCGAGCCCAAGCCCGCGTCTACGCCTCGGTGTTCCGGCGCTTCACTCCCTTGCTCCGCGCGCTGCAGGGAGCGGCCACGAGCGAGCCCGCGGCTGCGGCGATGCTCGCCGAGTTTGACGAGGGGCGCCTCGATGCAGCTGGTCATTACGCCCGGGCTGCCGCCGCAACAGGTCGGCTCGGTGTCAGCGAAGAAGAGTGTCGAGACCTCCTCGCGGCGACCCTGGATGGTGCCATGTGGCATCGTTTGGTCACAGAACGCGGCTGGTCAGACAACCGGTTTGCCCAACTGCTGGGCACCATGTGGGTTTCCGCTCTGGTTCGGTAACGCCGCGTCCCCCGCCATCTCGAGCGACGGAACGGACTTAAGAACGCCGAGACGGTGGTGAGCAGTCCGGGGGGTTCGGTGGGTCCACCGAAGGGAGTCGAACGGTTGGAATCCAGGATCACCACGGCAGGGGCCGGGCGTTGGCGGCATCGTCAGTGCTGTAGACCCGTGCGGGCGCGGAACTTTAACTCAATTTCGCCTCGATTTCAACGGAACTCGTCGTGAACTCGTTCCCTTCTTAAACTCTCTCTCTACTCCCCCACCACAGAATTTCCAGTGCGGACTCCCGAAACCGCCTTATTTTTGCGCCTGCGTACCCCTCAACTTCAATTCGCCTTGAACTCGACCTCCACTCTTCTTCAACTTCTCTTTAACAGAACCCTGCTTTTGGAAATGCCGTGGCCTCCGGCCAGGAAATGCCGTGGCTTCTTACCGGAGGAGTTAAGCGCACAGACTCGGGTCGACTCGAAGCGTCGGACCTCACCGCCGGCGTCCCGTTCTTCTGCCGTGGGGCTGGTACCGCATCGCGGTCAGGGGCAGCCCTGAATTTCTACCTTCCGGGGCAATCGCCAGGGCAGCCAAAGAGGACGATGTTTAGTCCGAATACGTACAACGGACTCACGCGAAGGCGCAGTCAGAGCGAAGACCCAGGCAACGACGATTGGGCCGTCATGGCGGCTATTCCCCACGGCCGCATTCTGTCGCACTCGATTAATGCGTACCTGCGCGATCCGCCTCAGTCTGAAAAGCCCAGGATCTCCGTCGGGTTCCATTCTGGAGAACGGTGTCGGCACCCCGGTTTCAGTTTGTTTCGTGGCTCGATAGCCCCGCTTGCACGTACCCCTCGCCAACGCTTCGGCGTCGCCCTTGCAGGCGCCGCCGCATGGTTCGGGGCCACCGCGGGCTCGCTAGGCCTTCGGTATAGAGCTCTTGCATCTCCTCCTTCATGGCGTTCATCCCGGTGCATCTCTCCAGAAACCCAGGGCGAGTCACGCGCAGACAGACCGTCGGCCCCGACTCCGAGCTTATGAGAGGAGCACGACATCATCGGGGTGGGCGCCGACCGACAGCGATGAAAAGGGGAACGAAGAGTGCGGCTCCGGGTATGGCGGCGACTCGACGCAAGCCCGCGCGCCAGCGCTCCTCGTCCGCAACAGTCGCTGCGCCAGCAGCGATCATCGCCGGGATAGCTGCGACAAGCGGTCCACCCGTGCTGAGTACGGCGGCTGGCACCACCTGGTAGTAGGCAACCCGTTCAATGAGCTCCAGTCCGGCGCTGAGGAGCAAGGGGCCAAGGAGGGGCCCGATGCCAATGTTGCACCCGCGTCCTTCCTGGAATGTGCGATAGCGCACCGCCAGATCAGCTGCGTCGGGATCGGGATCGGCCAGCGCTATGCGGGAGGCGTCCGCGTCCGTGTCGACCAAATAGAGGTGACCACCTGGGCGGAGGAGCAAGGCACAATGATCGACAACGGCCGGCGCAGCCGGGCCCACATGGAAGAGGACGTGGCGCACCATCACGGTGTCGAAACTGCCTTCAGCGAGTGTGCTCGCGGTGCCCGTTCCTTCCACGACGCGGACCGTGTGCAGGCCAGCCGCCCCAATCTCTTCGTCGGCCGCTGCCCGCGCGACGGGATCGGGCTCAACGCCGATGATCTCCCCATCATCGCCGACGATTCGGGCGAGCTCGACCAGGACGGCGCCGGGCCCGCAGCCAATGTCCGCGACGTGCGCCCCAGACCTGACTCCGGCTGCGGCCCACAGAGCCCCCTCTTCGTTGCGAGCGCGCGCCGCCATCATCCGAAAACGCTTTCGTTCGTCCTCCGACAAGTGCAGCGCGTAGTCGAGGGGGTCTGGGGGTTTCGTGGTCATGGGTGTCTTGCCAATCCCTGACCGCAGATCTTATTCCTGTCTGGCGCCGATCCGCACTGCGGTCTTGTGGAGACCGTGCGACCTGGGTAATTCACGCGACCGTACGCGAGCCGCGTTGCGCTCTGGGTCTAGAACCCTCGCCCGCTGGCTGTGGTCAGGTCAGCCTCCAAGGAGTTGCCGATGCCGGACCATACCCGGCACCCTCGGCACCTCTCGTGGCAAAGCGCTTGTCGCTATGTAGGTTGCTCCCTGAATGCGCTATCGGTCGTATCCGAGTGCTCACGCCGCAGGTCGGGGCCTTGCCCCAGAACTGGTCAAGAGATGGTACCTGCTTCGCCAATTGCTGGTCTCGGTTTTCCCTTCGGCGCATCCCTCTGCGTAATGTCGTGCGCGATAACGGCCGCCGCCGTGACGCGGTCGTATTGCGGGGGATCATAAGTATTTGCGGTGGGCTGGCGGTATATGCGCCTTGGAACCCAATCCGACTACCTTTCCGAACAGATGGATGAAAGATCAGGATCCTAAGGGCCCGGGCTTCTGCCCTCTGACCGCGGCGGCACCAACTGGCATGAAGTAGGATGCCAGCAGTTCGGCCAACCAGCTGCGGAGGTGTTCGAGTGCGATGATCGTGGAACGTCTCGACTTCCGTAAGCTCCACGGTGATATCGCCGGCGAGGTGATTGTGCCGGGAGACCCCGCCTACGACGCCGCGAGGCGCGTCTGGAACGGGATGATCGACAAGCGACCTCTTGCGATTGCCCGCTGTACGAGTCTCGACGATGTGCAGGCGGCCATCACCTTCGCCGCCTCGAACGGTGTTTCAGTAGCCGTCAGAGGGGGCGGCCATAACATCGCCGGTAACGCTACCTGCGACAACGGCCTCGTGATCGACCTGTCGCCGATGAAAAGCATTGAGGTCAACGAAGACCGTCGGCGCGTCCGAGCTGGGGGCGGGGTTCACTGGGGGGAATTCGACCGCGAAGCGCAGAAGCACGGACTCGCGACGACCGGCGGCCTCATGCCGGCTCCGCCTGCCCAGCGACGCATCGACACTTCTCTCCCTTTGAAGCGGCTTGCCGAACAGGCGTTCGCCGGCCCGCCCGGACGCCGGTGCATCCTATATGTAGAGGCCTAAAGGGTATGTATGCGCCAATGGGCGCCCTCTCGGACGGCTAGACCTGACCCCGGCACCAGCCAGTTGCTCACCGAGCTGCATTTCGCCGGCGACCCTATCTGGCAGGCACGGATTCCCGGCTGGGAATACGCCTGTCGACCGAAGTCGACGGCATGCTCGGCGGGTGTTGGACATCGTCCTCAGCCGCTGAGAGGGCCACTTTGACCATTGACACCCCGCCACGCGCAGTGGTAAGCCGTGAGGTGGCAGGGCGTAGGCCCGGTTGATGCCGAGCCTCGTCTACGGGAAACCCGGCGATGTGGAGGTCTGAAGCAATGCGGAAACTGCCTTCGGCGCTCGCAGTCGCGGTCACGGTTGCGCTGGCGTTCAGCCAGCAAGCGTTCGCGGCATCGCTGATCCTCGTCTCCGGCCCCAGCCCCTATCCCTCTGGCTGTCAGGCCGTATCCCAGACGGGGACGAACTTCGAAAATGCCGAGGTCGAGCCCTATGTCGCAGTCAATCCGGCGAATTCCGGCAACATCATCGGTGTCTGGCAGCAGGACCGCTGGTCGAACGGCGGGGCGCACGGGCTGGTCGCCGGGTTCTCGTTCAACCATGGCGCAACGTGGGGCGAGACGACGCTGCCCTTCAGCGCCTGCGCGGGCGGGCTCGGCTACGAGAGGGCCTCTGATCCGTGGGTCTCGATCGGGCCAGACGGCACCGCCTACACGGTGTCGATCTCGTTCAACGACTCGAACAACAATAACGCCGTGGCGGCGGCCGTCTCCCATGACGGCGGCGCTCACTGGGGCAACCTGAGCGTGATCATCGCCGACAATGCGCCCAATTTCCAGTTCTTCAACGACAAGGAGTCGGTGACTGCCGACCCGAAGAAGGCGGGCGTGGCCTACGTCGTGTGGGATCGGCTCGAGTCGCCAAACGGCAACCCCGATGCTGACCTGCACACCGCGGCCTTCAGGGGGCCCGCCATGTTCTCGAAGAGCACAAATGGCGGCCTGACGTGGAGCTCACCGAAGGTCATCGTAAACACGCCTTCGCGACAGCAGACCATCGGCAACGTGATCGTGGTCGATCCCAGCACCGGCACCCTCTACGACTTCTTCGACTTGATCGCGCCGCCCTTTAACGTGACCGCGTTCAAGGTTGCCTTCGTCAAGTCCACCGACGGCGGCGACACCTGGACCAACCCGTCGATCATCGCCAACCTGGAGACGGTTGGCGTCAGCGACCCCAACACCGGTCAGCGGATCCGGACCGGGGATATCATCCCCGAACCGGCCATCGACCCCGTGTCCGGCCAGCTCTATGTGGTCTGGCAGGACTCCCGCTTCACCGCCCACACGACTGACCAGGTCGCGATCTCCACGTCCGCGAACGGCGGCACGACCTGGAGCGCGCCCAAGCGGGTGAGCGTCAATACGCCTGACAACCGGCCGGCCTTCACAGCGACGGTGGCGGTGAATAGCAACGGCGCGGTGGGCGTGACGTTCTACGACTTCCGAAGCCTGACCACCGAGACGGCCACGCTCCCGACCGACTACTGGATCACCTTCTCGAGCGACCACGCCTCCAGCTTCGGGTCCGAAACGCACGTGGCTGGGCCGTTCGACATGCTGACCGCACCCTTTGCCAGCGGCTTCTTCGTCGGTGACTACGAGGGCCTGGCCACGGAGGGCAGCACCTACCACCCCTTCTTCGTCCAGGCGAACTCAGGAAACACAGCCAACCGGACGGACGTTTTCACCACCAGTTTCTGACGATCAAGGAGAGGGCGAGCGCCTGGCGTTCGCCCCGTCTCCGCTCCGATAGGCCCCGGCCCCGGTCCTTGATCTGACAGGCCGCAGCGATCCTCCCACGGGCGGGACGCGCGCGCTGATAATCGCCAGGCGACGGTGCAGGGGATCGGCCCCCTTTCCCGGCGTGAAATCCTGAAGCGGCCGGCGCGGAGCCGCTGTGGCGGAGCACCTATAGTCGCGGTTTCATGCCTTTCCGCCCCGGGTCAGCGTCATCGCCTCCGACGCCGGACAAGTTTCCCCAACTGGGCGAGCTGAAAGACTAAGGGGTCATCACTCGGAGATGGTTCGATGCGCAGAAGGCAAGCTTCTCCTGGGCTGAACAGCTCACAAGGCCTGGCGACGGGGAGCTTCCAGACGTAGAGAACGACGGCCTCATCCTTTGTGGTCTCTCACGCCAACGAGCGGAGGGCCGTCATGCTCGACATTCTGGAACATGCCGGGCTGATGGACACCACGGCCGGCCGCTTGGGATCTCAAAGGTGATCGTCCTGTGGCGCCTCTCGGGGTGCGGCTCCTTCAAGGTGGGCCGTAGTTTCCGTAACGCGAACCAGGCGATCCCTCTAACAATGGTTGTGATCGCCGATGCCGGCCTCCCGGTGCCTCCCCACGTCGAGATCCTGGACCTCGCACTGGCTCCCGGTATCCCCTCTTTGGAGGACGCGCTGACGGTCCTCAAGGATGCTCTCGTGATCGAGGAAGTCCTGGTCGCGGATGAGATGGCGCGGGTGAATGCCGATCGAAGGGCCATAGTCGCACGGCTTTTCGCGGGTGAAGACAAGCTCAAAAGTGTGCCCCACGCGGAGATCGAGGACCGACTTCCCAAGGTCAAGCTCGTTGTGCAGACAGGCGAGTGTTCACCTTATGGCAATGTCGTGCTCGTCGGAGGACTGGATTCTTCCAGCTCGGGATGGCGGATCCGGAAGCAAAGCGGTTAGGCGGTGGGATGCACACCGAGCTGTAGGGCGACAAACGGTCCGTCCGGCCTGGAGCAGCTGTCGCCGTTTAGGGTTCATCCGGCGTCACGATGGCTGAGTTGGTTCTCGCTGAGCTGCCACAAACGTATCCGGGGCGGGTGATCTTCGTCGGCATGAAACTCGCGGACATTCCAGCCGAGGATCGAGACGAAATCCTTCGCGTGCCAGGCGCAAACGGTGTCGCGACGAGCAAGCAGCCATAGCGCGAATGTTCGACAGCCGGAGCGCCATCCGCCTGATCCGCGAGCGGCGCTGTCCGTGCGAACGCTGCGCGGGAACGCTGACCGATCCCTTGCGGTCGAAAGGCGGCCGGGGATTCTGCCGAACATGCGGGTGTGTCTGGCAGGTCTCAGCGCCCGATGGTCACGAGGACGCGGCCACCGTCCCGTCCCAGATCCGTCGACCCCCGCCATCACCACCGCGTGGGCCGCTCGCTGATGACAGGCACCACTAGCGGTGGCGCGGTTCCGCCTTTGTTCAACTCTCCCACCACCGTATCGTCGCTGCCGTGGCGAGCGACTTTAACTCAATTTCGCCTCTTGTTCAACGGAACTTGAGCTGAACTCGTCCTCTTCTTTAACTCTTCTTCAACTCTCCCACCACAGTATTTCCAGTGCGGACTCCCAAAACCGGCTCATCTTGACGCTTGTGCGCGCTCAAACTTCAATTCGACTTGAACTCGACTTCCACTCCTCTTCAACTCTTCTTTAACTGAACCCTGTTTTTGGAAATGCCGTAGCCTCGGGCCAGGAAATGCCGCGACCATCGAACTGTTGGGTCGCGTTATGGCCAGTCGAGATAAGCATCCATCGGATTCCCAATGGATTAAGGAAGTAGTGGCCGCTGGATTGCCTCGTTAATGGCGACGAAGGGGACCTGTGCGGTCTCATTGACCGTTTGACCCGCTCCACGCTCGAGGCCTCTAACAGGCAGAAGCATAGGTATGGGTGGGCTCTGCGGTGGCGCATGGCAAGCGTCGACACCAGATGGCCATGAGTACGCGGCAACGGTTCCGTCAGATCGGCATCCACCGCCTCCAGCTACCACCGAAGCCCGCCAAGCACCTCAACGAACGCCCGGAGTTCCGCCGGTCTAGGCACCCGGGGCGCTCCTATACGCTAGCTGTCACATCAGGCGCTCATGTCGCAGCCGCGACACGCTCAGGCAAATGCCGCATACAGCCGCACTTCGCCCGGCACGCCCTTGAGCTGGTGGGAACCTCGGTCTCGCAATTCGACATCTGAGCCGGCCACGATATCCCGGAGCGCTCGGGACACCAGCACCTCGCCAGGTCTGGCCTCCGACATCACCCGTGAAGCTAGGTGCACCGCGGCACCCGTGACGTGGCTGCGGTCGACCTGGACTTCGCCGATGTGCACACCGACCCGGACCTCGAGACCCAGCGGCCTGACGCCTTCGACGATCTGTCGAGCGCACCGCAGGGCCCGGCCGGGTGCGTCGAAGGTGGTAAAGAAGCCGTCGCCCGCCGTGTCCACCTCCTTTCCGCCATGGCGCTTGAGACAGCCGCGCACAATCGAACGGTAGCGCTGAAGAAGGTCGCGCCAGGACCGGTCACCAAGTGCATAGGCCCGCTCCGTGGACCCGACGAGATCCACGAACAGCAGGGTCATGACCTTGCGGTCAACGACGAAGCGATCAGCGATTGCCAGCGCTCGTCCTCGAACGGGCACGAAAGCCAGGGCGACTGGCACGACGGAGACGAGGAGCACTAACTGCGAGCGCTGGCCGGTCAAGGCTTCGAGCAGCCAATTGGCGATACCACTGATCCCAACCAGGCCGATGGCGAGGATGATCGTGACTGCACCGTAGGTCAGAGTCCGGTTGATGATGAGGTCGATGTCGAGCAGACCCTGCCGGAAAATCGCGATTGCCAGGGTAACCGGAATCGCAATCACCGCGAGCGACAGCACCGCCGAGTGGATTGTGAGAAAGAGAAATGACCGAGACGACTGGCCCGCGTGAGCGACTAGTTCCCCGGTGGGAACCACCAGCATGTAGACGGCGAAGAACACCAGCCCACCGAAGAGGACCCACTTGATTTGTTGCCGCTGGACCACGGTAGATCGGCGCCAGTACCGATAGACGAACGACGCCGCCCCCGAAGCGGCGAGGATATAGGTCAGCGCGCTAATGCCCCGCGCTCCAAGTGCTGTCTGGACAAAAGAGGGAGTGCCGGGCGCCTGGGCAGCGGTCAAACCGAGCCAGATCGCAGCCAGGGCCACGCTCCAACGTGGAACAAAACGTCCATCGGGAAACAGGTAGATCCAGGGCAGCGTGAGGTAGTTCGCTAAAAGGAGAACGACCAGCGGCCACGGGCCCCACGGGTCGGTCCGTTCCATTCCGATGATGCGGAACCCGGTAAAGATGACGCCGAACGACAGGAAGCTGACTGCAAGGAGCAGCCCGAATAAGTCCCGTGACCGTCTCAGGAAGATGAGAACCGCGAGCGCCATCCAGGCAAGGCCGGCCAGGATGGCAACCGCGGCTGCGGCCAAGGCTATCCCCTTGAAGGGGAAATCTCCACGTGATAACCCGGCTGCACTGGAGGCCATGGCTGTCTCGTCCTGAAGCCAGCGGGGCAACCAGCGCAGGTAGATCAAGAGGAGGAGAAACGCATACACGACAGTGAGCCCGCGCGTCGCCAGGAGAACACCGCCACGCAATTCCCTCCGAAGCAACAAATCGCCCCCGGTGCCGCCGCTGACGAGCGACGAGGACTCGTGAATGAGTGTAGTTGTGCTCATCCCAACTGCCCTCCCCCGATCGCAGCGGCTCCCGCGAGCCGCTTGAGTGGCAGTGGCCGAAGCGCCTCGCTGGTTCCTTGCGAGCGACGCCATGGCAGCGCGCGATAGATGAGGAATACGAGCACGAGGGTGAACACCTTGTCCGGAAGGTCGATGACGGCTTCGCCCGTGTAGGCAGCCAGGACGGCTGGAAGATGGGCACCGATCAGCGCCTTTTGCACGGCGTCTCCCAACCAGACGCCACTCTGGCCCTGGTACAGGGCGACGTTCAGGGGCGTCGAGCCGATCGAAGCAATCAAAAAGCAGAGCATCGCCAGGGCGAGCCATCCAGCACGGCGGCGCGGCCATCCCAGGTAGCCGGCGATGCCGCCCACGAACCCCAGGAGGAGCGAAACGATGGAGTACGGAGCCGCAATCGGGTCCACGGTGTTCGCGCTGATGAGGTTGGTGAGAAATCCGGCAAGGCCACCGATCCATGGTCCGGCCACCACCCCGACCAGAAGGGTCCCGGTCGAATCGAGGAACAGGGGCAACCCGGAAGCCTTTACTAGGGCGTGGCCGGCATAGTCGAGGCCGATCGCGACGGGAATGAGCGAGAGAGCCATAACGGTGGGTCTGCGCCAGCGGAAGGCGTCCGCCCATTGCGCCAGGTCAAGGGTGACGAGTACCGACTGCACCCGCCGCCGCAACAGCAGGGTGGCCACGGCGGTTCCTCCCAGGAGGACACCACCCAGGAATGCTTCACGTTCCCCCCGGTGGATGAGCTCAAGGATTGGATGCCCGACTGCGGCACCGAGACCAACGAACGCCGCGAGGTAGACAGCCGTCGCCGCCAGCAGGCCGGCAAAGAAGGTCCGGCGCGGCATCTGCGTGAGGCCGGCCACCTGGGAGGTATGGATGCGCAGCCCCGGGATCAGCCGGACCGCGAAGACCGCACGCCAGCCGCCATCCTGCAGGAGCCCGGCTACACGCACCAGGGCTCGTTCGGCTCGAAGACGCCTGGCCAGTTGGCGAGCACGTTCCCAGCCGATTAGCGCGAACAGCTCCCGATCCAGCATCGCCCCGACCAGGATGCCCCCGCCTGCGATCGGAATGAACACCCAGGGTTGAACCTTACCGGCGGCGATGGCGACGCCGCCAAGAGCCAGCAGGATGTCGCCGGGCGCAAGCAGGAGCGGTATGCCGGTCTCTTCGATGAGCAGAAGGCCGGCGATGACGGCGATCAGGACTGTCCCGTTGAGGTTCTGGATCGACGCCATAAGGTTCACGCTTGGGTCGGCCTCCGGGTGATCTGGCGACGCCTACCGTTCGGGTTGCGACCTGGTGCGGGGAGTTCGATCGCTTCATTGATGGTGATGTAGGGAACCAGGGCGGCCTCGTTGACCGTCCGGACGATGTCGGCACTTGTCGCCTCGAACAGGCAGTAACACCGGGAGCGGGTGGGCACGAAGGTACTACCCAGGTAGCGGACGGGCGAGCCGGAGGCGCTTAGCCTCCGACTCGCTTCCCCGAGCGCATACTGCAACGCCGACCGGTGCCGATCGGTCAGACCCGGGAGATTTCGCTCGACGATATACGCAGTCACGTTATTCGTACCGCAGGGTCGAGGCAATCTTGACGCGCGACGCCGCGAGGACCGGACCAACGCTGGCGAGCCCAGCTACGATCACGATGAACGCGAACATCACGACCAGGCTCATCGGGTTGAAGACGAAGGTGACATGCAGGAGCACGTTGCTCAACAGCGCGACGAATCCATAGGCGGCTGGAATCCCGATCACAACGGCGGTGAGCCAGCCGAAGACCCCGAGCCCGATGCCCTCGGCCAGGAAGACCTGCGCGACTTTGCGACTGGTGGCGCCCATCGAACGCAGGATGCCGATCTCACGGCGACGCTCGACCACGCCCATGGCCAGCGAGTTGAACAGGCCGATGGCCCCAACGAGGGCGACGATGGCGATCACGCTGTAGAACATCACGTAGAGGACGAGAAACGCCGACTGGTTGTTGGCGACCTGCTGCGCGCTGGTCGACACCATGGCATCCATGCCGTTCTGGCTGAGAAAGGTGTCGACCCGCTTGGCGAGGGCGTCGATGTCGGCCTGCCGGGAACTGGTCGATGTAATCAGCAGGTGATCGACGAAATTGGCCGGGTAATGCCGAAACGCATTGATTTCGGCCAATGGCGCCAGCATCACGCCCAGCGCCGCCGGGTTGCTGTAGTCCCGGGCAATCCCAACGATCTGCCAGGTGGCGCTGTTGACGTTGTCGTGGAAGCTGATCCTGTCCCCGACCCCCAGCCCGGTCTTCTGCGCGATCGACTCGTTGATAACCACGGCGTTCGTGTCGCCAGCGCTCAGCCACCGTCCTTGCAGGACCTGCTGGCGGTAACCACCACTCACTGGGGCGAAGATCTCAACCGAGCCCCATTTTGTGGTCGGAAAGCTCATGGTGCCCGGATACACCTGGTCGACTCCACGCAGGGCGGCGACGCGCGGAACGGCTTTGTCGGCCGGCACCGGGTTGTCGAGCATCGCCCAGATGTCGGCGTGATAGGTGGCCACCGAGTTGGCGAGCACATTATTGAACGAGGCACTGGTCGTCTGGATCGCCAGGAACGCCGCGCCAGAGACGGCCAGAGCCAGCAGCGTGAGCACCGCACGCGTGCGGCGCCGGAAGAGGTTTCGAGCGCCGAGTTGCAGTGTCTCCGGCAGGAAGCCCAAGACGGCTCCAACGAGGCGAGCCCAGATCCCGCCCCGACCCGCGCGCTTCTCGATGCCGTAGCCACTGATCGCCTGATGCACGGTGACTCGTGTCCCCGAGTAGATCGGCCAGAGCGCGACGAGCATGGGCACGACGACGCCGACAATGACAACCTCGACGGCCAGTGACAGCGGAATCGAGACGCCGCCGGTATAGAGCCCGAGGATGTTGCCCAGCCAACCCACGGCCCACGCCCCAATCCAGAGACCGACGCCGAAGCCGAGGACGGTGCCGAGCACGCCGTAGATCGCGACCCCCAGAAGGTAATTGCGGATTACCTGCGCGCGGCTGGCCCCGATCGCCTTCATGGTGCCGATGATCGGCACCTGCTCTGCCAGGAGTGTCGTGATGGTGCTGAGCAGAAGGAAGACGCTCAGCAGCAGGGCGATCAACGACAGCACCTGCATCACGGTGAACAGCCCCGCCCCAATCGCGCTGGTGCCGTGCGTGACGTCGTGGCCGACCGTGGTATTGAGCACGGTGACACCGTTCGCTTGAAGTACATGCGCAAGTTGTTTGGCGCTATTGGCCCGCAGGCCGTAGTCCCGCAGCCAGACATTGAAAGTATTGGACGAGGGGGTCCCGGAAATGGCCTGGGCGTCGGCCTCGCGCATGTAGGCAACGCCTCCGCCTAAGGTCGCCGCGACGACGCCAGCCGTCTGGCTGATGCCCGATACGCGGACGAACAAGGGAGATGACCCGTTGGCTTGCACCTGAATCCGGTCACCCACCTGGAAGCTCTGCACGGGCAGGTCATTCCGCTCCATGAGGATCTCGTTCGGGCCGGGCGCCTGGCCGGCCGTGATGGTGAGTTTCCGGGATGCGCCGCCGCTGAAACTCGAAAGACCCTGGACGTACAGGGTGGCGTGCCCGGTTGGAATCAACCAACGCAGGGAGACGTCGGTCTCCGACTCGGCCAGCTTGACGTTCGGCTGCCGGTTCAGGAGATCGGCCGCCGCCCCGTTTGTTGGCAGGGTGGCCAAGACAACGTCGGGCAGGTTCTTGGTTGCATTGGCCGCCCGCACGCTCGCACCCAGTTGACTCGACGTGATCCCGACGGCGGTCAGTCCCATCACCCCGAGCGTGATACCGACGACGGTCAGGCCAGTACGGAGCTTGCGCCGCGTGACATCTTTGATCGCCTTGATCCGTAGCGCGTTCATGACCGGATCTCCGTCCTGGGTGTGGAGCCGGCGATGCGCCCATCGAGCAAATCGATCCGGTCGCTGGCGCGAGCGGCCAGCTCGCGATCATGGGTCACATAGATGACCGACTTCCCACGCTCGGTCAGCTCCTGCAGCAGGTCAAAGACCTGGTGGGCGGTTTTCGAGTCGAGGTTGCCAGTCGGCTCATCGGCCACCAGCACCGGGGGATCGTTCGCCACCGCGCGAGCGACCGCCACGCGTTGCTGCTGGCCCCCGGATAGCTGGTTCGGGAGGCGGCGCCCGTAGTCCTGCAATCCGACCTGAGTGAGGCAGGCACGCACCCGCGCCTTTCGCTCCCGGCGGGGCACAGCTCGACCCAGCTCGAGGGCGAGCTCGATGTTCTCAGCGGCGGTGAGCGTCGGCAGCAGCTGGAAGAACTGGAAGATGATGCCGACGTTCCGGCCCCGCCAGCGAGCGAGCTGATTCTCGCTCATCTTCCGCAGCTCGTTGCCGTTGAAGTCGATATGCCCCGAGGTCGGCCGGTCGATCCCCGTGATCATGTTCAACAGCGTCGACTTTCCACTTCCCGACGGGCCGTTGATCGCGAACAGGCTGCGCCCTGGGACGACAAACGAGATGTCCTGGAGGATGGTCGTCTGCAGGCCGTTGTTGCCGATCACCTTGGAGACGGATTCGGCTCGCAGCAGCGTATCGGTTGCGACGACGGTCGGGCGGTCGATCGTCCGTATACCTAACATGCGGTTTCTCCTTTGTGGCGCTTATGGGCGCCCGTACTTGATGGTGGCGTCGATGTGGTCGTCGATCGTCCATTGGCGCTCGCACGCCCAGACGGTTTCGAACAGGTTGGCGAGCTGTGCATCAAGACCGACCTGGCCAAGGAAGCGATCATCCGTTCGCGCTCCCGACCGGATCTCCGCTCCTGTCGTCCTTACTGGCTTCATCCCATTCGCCTCCTTTCCGAGTGCTGAGTTGATGGCGTCCACGCTAGAGGCGATCGGCCGGGGAAAAACCCGGAGAACTACGTAGACGAGTACTGATCTTTGGGAAGAGGCCTTATCGTGACCCGGCAGACCCAAGAGATTCGTCGGGCGCGAGCGCGAGCTCGCCGAGATCAAACAGCGGGTTGGGCGGCCTCGTGATGCTAAGCGGCTGTCTTCGACGGGCTGGGCCTTCAGGACCGGTCCGTGGCGTCTGTACTGTCGGTCCTAACCACCTCCCGCGTTTAACCCAGACCGTAGGGAAACGCGGCTGCGTCGCGGTCGCCACCGCGACGCAGATGTCAACCGGGGAGGTGCCTGCGCTTAGGAGTTCGGGGAGGTGCCTGCGCTTAGGAGTTGGCCGTCCTGTCGATCCCATTGAAGTCACGCCATGACAAAAGCACAGCCAGCGCTACCAAGGTCACGGGGAGCAACAGTTCGGGGATCAGACCATTGGAAACCTTGTGAGCGTATATGGTCAGGGTGCCCCAAAAGTTCGCCAGGATCACAGCAAGGTCAGCGAGCAACAGCGACCACCAGGCCCGCCGCTCTCCCCTGAGGTAGGGACCAAAAGCGATGCTGAGTCCGAGAATCGCCGCTACCCCAAAGAAACCCAGTGCCGCGGTGAGCACATGGAACATCGGATGTGGCGGTAGACCGCTGATAGCTGCTTGCACATCGGTCCCCGGAACGAAGAGATCCAGAAGATCTTCGGCAATCAACTCCACAATCACGAAACTAAACAGGACGGCTGAGATGGTTCGGCTGCGTGGTCGTGTGCTCCTTTCAGGTACCCGTTTCAAGCCTTCATCCATCTGCGCTTCCGATCGGACCTCCTCTCCCGTCGCCCTTACAGACTTCATCCGTATCGCCTCCTTTCGAGTGGTTAGTTGTTGACGTCCACGCTAGAGGCGAACCACGGGGCATAACCCCGGAGAAGTACTGAGACCGGTACTGAACTTTCGGAAAAGCGCTATCGTAAGACCCCTACAGAAGGGTGGGATGCGCGCTCAGGCCTCCGGACGCGGCCTCCACAACGTCCCGGCGGAACTGACCAGTTTCGTCGGGCGCCGGCACGAACTCGTCGAGATCAAACAGCGGCTGGGCGCCTCGCGGTTGGTCACGCTGACTGGACCCGGTGGGGTGGGCAAGACCAGGCTGGCGTTGCGGGTGGCGGCTGAGGTGGCCCGTGCCTTCCCGGATGGGGTGTGGTTCGTTCCCCTGGCACCAATCGACGACCCGCAGCTGATGACCCAGGCGGTTTTCCATTCGCTGGGCCTCCAGGACCGTTCGGTCGGCTGGTCCTTGTCGGCCTTGACCGACTACCTCGCCGACAAGCACCAGCTATTGATCCTCGACAACTGCGAGCATCTGGTGGACAGCTGCGCCGTACTCGCCACGACCTTGCTGAAATCCTGCCCTGAACTGCGCCTGCTCGCGACCAGCCGACAGCCACTGGGGACCGCCGGGGAGGCCAGGCTGCGAGTGCCGTCGCTCTCCCTTCCTGATGACGGGGCGCTCCTGCCGGCCGAGCGCCTGGTCACCTTTGAGGCCGTGGCACTGCTGGTCGAGCGGGCGGCGGCGGTCATGCCCGACTTCCGCGTCGACCAGACCAATGCGACCGACGTGCTAAAACTCTGCCGTCGCCTGGACGGCATCCCGCTGGCGCTGGAGCTGGCAGCCGGGCGGCTCGAAGGGTTGAGCCTCACCCGGCTGAACCAGGGGCTGGATGCCGAGCTCGCCATACTCGCCGGTGCAAACCGCGGTGCCGAAGCACGGCAGCGCACGCTTGAAGCGACCATCGGATGGAGCTACGGGCTACTCGATGAGGACGAGCGGCGACTGTGGGCTCGGTTATCGGTGTTCGCGGGCAGTTTTGATGAGGAGGCAGCGGCCCAGGTTTGCTCGGATTCAGCGCTATCTGCTGACCGCGTCATTGAGCTCCTGGCGGCGTTGGTCGAGAAGTCCATCGTCAAGCGTGATGTGAACCTCCAACCCGCTCGCTATGAACTGCTGGAAACGCTGCGGCAGTATGGTCGGGTGCGGCTACGGGAGTTGGGTGAGGAGATTTTGATTCAGGCCCGCCACCGAGACTGGATCAGAACGCTGACGGCCGGGCTTGCGGCCTGGGACTCCCGACAGGCTGACCTGTTCAGCCGCATCTACCTGGAGCGGGACAACGTCTGGGCGGCGCTTGAATTCTGCCTGCGCCACCCAGGAGAGGTATCCAAGGGCGCCGAGATCTGCCAAGACCTCTGGTTCTACTGGGTCTCTCGCGGGCCCTGTGGCGATGCCCGTCGGGTTGTGATGTCGTTACTCGCGTTGACATCGGGCGATAGCCTTCCGCATGCCCGCCTGCTTTTGGTGGCGGCTAGTGTGGCGGCTGCCCAGAACGACCTTGCCGACTGCAGGACGCTGAGCGAGAGAAGCCTTCGTCTTGCCCAGGATCTAGGAAATTCGGAGGTCGCTGGCTGGTCGTTGATCTGGCAGGGTCTCGCTCGTTTGGTGCAAGGCGAAACCACCGTGGCTATGGAGCTCGCTGAATCCGCGATCTCCCTGGGCCGGGAGATGCAAATTCAACCGGTTGTGCTGAACGCGATGGGCGGGGTCTGTAACATCCGGTTCGCGACGGGCGACCTCGACGCAGTCGTCAAAATCGGTGAGGAAGCTCTTGCCCTGAGCCTGGAGTTGGGCGAGATCTGGCAGCGCGGCTACCTTCTGAATTTCCTTTCCCAGGCGAGCTGGCAGCAGGGCGACCTGGGCCGCGCGGAGGAGCAGGCCCGGGAGGGCCTCGCCTGCAAGCATGCCCTCGATGATCGGCACGGGCTTTCCATCGTCGTCGAGACGCTCGCCTGGATGGCGGCCGAGCGCGCCGAATACCAGCGCGCTGCAACGTTGCAGGGCTGCGCCGAGCGCCTGCGAGAGACAGCCGGTACCGCGGTTATGGAACAGTTCCGAGCGCAGCATGAACATGCGGCGTCCGTAGCGTCTGAAGGCATGGGCGCGGCCGCCTTCATGGCCGCGGTTGAGCGCGGCACAGCCATGACCATCGACGAAATCGCGGCCTACGCGTTGGAGCAGAAGCCACCAGCAAAGCCGCTGCGAGGGCTTGCTGCGGAGTCAGGCATCTCGCTCACGCGACGCGAACAGGAAATTGCAGCGCTGGTTGCCCAGGGGCTCAGCAACAAGCAGATCGCCGCCAAACTGGTCGTCTCCGAGCGAACGGCGGAGTCGCACATCCTCAATATCCTTAATAAGCTGGGCTTCAACTCTCGTTCGCAAATCGCGGCCTGGGCGGCGGCGCACCAGCCGTCAGTTGCGGCGCCCAGAGGGTAGGGTGCGCACCTCGCACTCCGGACGGGGCCTGCACAACATCCCGGCGGAACTGACCAGTTTCGTCGGGCGCCGGCGCGAGCTTGCCGAGATCAAACAGCGACTGGGCGTCTCACGGCTCGTGACGCTGACCGGCGCCGGAGGTGTAGGCAAGACCCGGCTCGCTTTGCGCGCGGCAGTTGATATGGTCCGGGCCTTCCCCGATGGGGTCTGGTTTGTCCCGTTGGCACCGGTCCAGGACACGCAGCTGGTCGCTCAGGCGGCCTTCAACGCGCTGGGCGTCCAGGACCTTTCGCCCGGGTGGTCGCTAACAACCCTTACCGACTATCTAGCGGACAAGCAGCTGCTGCTGATCCTCGACAACTGCGAGCATTTGCTGGACAGCTGCGCGGTCCTGGCCAGTTCCCTGCTCAGGTCATGTCCGGAACTTCGCCTGCTGGCGACCAGCCGACAACCCCTTGGCACACCCGGGGAGGGCAGGATGCTGGTGCCGCCGATGTCGCTGCCCGAGGAGGGCGATGGGGTTGCCGTCGAGCGCCTTGTGAACTCCGACGCCGTGAGGCTGCTCAGCGAACGCGCAGCGATTGTTCTTCCCGGCTTCGCCGTCGACGCCAGCAATGCGGCGGCCGTCCTGCGCCTCTGCCGACGGTTGGACGGCATCCCGTTGGCTGTCGAACTGGCGGCTGTCCGGCTGGGGTCGTGGAGTGTCGATCAGCTCAACCTGAAGCTGGCGACTGAGCTTTCGGTGCTGGGAACTGGAAACCGGGGCGCCGAGTCGCGCCAGCAGACGCTGGAGTCGACCATCAGGTGGAGCTATGGCCTGCTCGAGGAAGCAGAGCGGCTGCTGTGGGCCCGGCTCTCGGTATTCGCTGGAGGCTTCGACCAGGAAGCCGCGATCGAGGTCTGTTCCGATCAGCAACTTCCAGCCGATCGGATCGTGGACCTGCTCGGGACGCTGGTCGAGAAATCGATCTTGAGCCGCGAATTAAGCACTGGCAACACGTCCCGTTACCGGCTTCTGGAAACGCTTCGCCAGTACGGAAGGCTGCGCTTGCGCGAGCTCGACGAGGAAACGAGCATGCGGAAGCGGCAGTTCGACTGGATCCGCACCCTTGCGCAACCGGCCGGAGCCTGGGACGGCAGGCAGCCCGAAATGTTCAACCGCATGTACCTCGAGCGGGACAACCTCTGGGCGGCGCTGGACTTCTGCCTGGGGCGGCCGAGTGAGGCGGCCGCGGCAGCGGAGCTGGCGCAGGACCTGATGGTCTATTGGGAGTGCCGCGGCCCGTGGAGGGACGTGCGACGAATCCTCACCTTGTTGGCCGAGCTGGCTCCAGTGGAGTCCCTCGCCCGTGCCCGGCTTATCTGGGTTGCCGCGACCATGGCCGGTGCCCTGGACGACTTCGCTGGCTCCGGCGAATTGAGCCGCGAGAGCCTCCGCATCGGAAAGCAGTTGAAAGACGTGGAGCTCGTCGCCAGCTCCATGTTCTTGCTATCCGTTTCCCGGATCGTCGCTGGAGATCCGGTCGAGGCGACGGAGCTGGCCCAATCGGCGCTTTCGCTGACTCGACTGATGCAACTGAAGCCCATCGAAGAGGAGACACTCAACGTCCTCTGTCTGATCGCCCTCGCAATGGGTGAACTGGATCGCGCCATCGAATTCGGTGAGCAGGCCATGGCCATCAGCAGGGAGTGCGGCGAGCTCTGGGACCGCGGCTATGTGCTCAACTACATGTCCCAGGCGAGATGGCTGCGAGGCGATAGGCAACGCGCGGAAGTTGAGGCGAAAGAGGGTGCCGCCTGCAAGCACGCGCTCGATGACCGGAACGGGCTTGCCATTCTGCTTGAGACCCTAGCCTGGATGGCAGCGGAGAGCGGTGGACACCAACGCGCCGCCACGCTCCTCGGTTCCGCCGAGCATGTGCGCGAGTTGAGTGCCCTGCCGTTTCAATCAATCAATCGAGAGCAACATGAGCATTCGGTCGCTGTCGCGGCGCAAGCGCTGGGGCAGATCATCTATGACGCAGCGTTCGAGCGCGGCCGGGCGATGTCGATCGATGACGCAGCTGCCTTTGCCATCAAGGAGAAGGAGCCGACGAAGGCACGGGCGACCGCGAAGCCAGAGATGGCCGCCGCAGTTGGATCGCCGATCGGACTCACCAGGCGAGAACACGAGATTGCGGTTCTTGTCGGTCAGGGCCTCAGCAACAAACAGATTGCCGCCAGGCTGGTCGTCTCCGAGCGCACCGCCGAATCTCACATCTTGAACATCCTTAATAAGACGGGATTCAACTCCCGAACCCAGATCGCTAGCTGGGCAACAGCGCAGCAACCACTAGCCGGGGCGCGCAAGGGCTAAGGTGCGCCCCCTTCATTCGGATCGTGGCCTGCACAATGTCCCGGCAGAACTGACCAGTTTCGTGGGGCGCCGACGCGAACTCGCCGAAATCAAACAGCGGCTGGGGGCGTCGCGACTGGTAACGCTGACCGGATCTGGCGGGGTGGGCAAGACGAGACTGGCCCTGCGCGCGGCGGTTGAGATGGGCCGGGCCTTCCCTAACGGAGTCTGGTTCGTGCCACTCGCACCGATCGAGGACCCACAACGCCTCACCCACGCGGCTTACGATGCCCTCGGTCTTCAGGACCTCTCGGCCGGCTGGTCCTTGTCGGCCCTGACCGACTACCTCACCACCAAGCACCTGCTACTGATCCTTGACAATTGCGAGCACCTCATCGATAGCTGCGCCGTCTTCGCCGGCAGTCTGCTCAAGGCTTGCCCGCAATTGCACCTGCTTGCGACCAGCCGTCAGGCGCTCGCGACGGAGGGCGAGATCAGAGTGCGCGTGCCGTCCCTATCTCTGCCGGAGGATGGAAGACCGGTTCCAGCAGAGCGACTCCTTGACTATGACGCGGTGGCCTTGCTTGCCGAGAGAGCGGCTGCGGTGCAGCCTGACTTCAGAATCGAGGAAGGCAATGCGAGGGAGGTGCTGCGACTGTGCCGGCGACTGGACGGTATCCCCCTCGCGCTCGAGCTCGCCGCGGCGCGAATGGAAGGGCTCGGTCTGCATGAGCTCAACATCGCGCTTGACGCCGAGTTATCGGTTCTCGGTGAGGGCAACCGCCGGACGGAGGCTCGGCAGCGAACGCTTGAAGCAACCATCGGCTGGAGTTATCAGCTGCTCAATGAGCAGGAGCGCCTGCTGTGGGCCCGGCTGTCGGTCTTTGCGGGAGGCTTCGAGCAGGAAGCTGCGGCGCAGGTCTGTTCGGGACCAGAGCTCCCGTCGGAGCGCGTTCTTCCACTGCTGGCGGCACTCGTCGAGAAATCGATCCTCAAGCGAGACCGGAATGCCGTACCCACACGCTACCTGATGTTGCAGACGCTCCGCCAATATGGTCGGCACCGACTGCAGGAGTTCGGCGAGGAGATCGAGATTCAAACTCGACACCGGAACTGGATCCTTCGACTCAGCACGGCGGCCAGATCTTGGGATCACCGGCAGGCCGAGGGGTTCGATGCAATCGACCACGAGCGTGGCAATCTCTGGGCCGCGCTCGACTTTTGCTTGCATCAGCCTGGCGAGTTTGTCCCGGGTATCGAGATCTGCCGCAACCTCTATGTCTACTGGCATGTTCGTGGCCCCATAGGTGACGCGAGACGCATGCTGGCGTCACTCTGCCAACTGGCTGACAGGGACAGCCTTCCACGAGCCGAAGGACTCTGGGTCGGAGCGACCCTCGCAGTTGTTCACAACGAGTACGACGCGGCTGCAGGGATGCTCGGGGAGAGCCTGCGAATCGGTCAGGCGGTCGGAAACCTTGAGGTCATCGGACAATCGATCATCTACCTTGCTGTAATCGCCTGGGTGCAAGGCCGGATGGAAGAGGCTGCTGCTCAGCTCGAGTCCGCACTCGCACTTGCCAGGCCGACGCACCGAGACCTCATGCTTGGTGCTTTGAACCTGAAGGCGTACATGGAAATGTCGAATGGTCACCCGGATCGTGTGCTAAATCCGGGCGAAGAAGCCATCGCCCTGTCCCGCGAGAGTGGCGAACTCTGGGTCCGCGGCATGCTGCTGAACGCGGTCTCGCAGGCTCGCTGGCAACAAGGTCAATCGCAGCTGGCCGAGGAGCTCATACGGGAGGGCGTCGCAATCAAGCACGCGCTGCATGACGGAGTTGGCCTTGCCATCAACGTGGAGAGCCTGGCCATGATGGCGATCGAACGCGGCGCTGCCGAGCGTGGCGCCATTCTGCTGGGTTGCGCCGAACACTTGCGCGAGTCAGTAGTCGCACCAGTGTTCGGACCGTACCAAGCCGCAACATGACAGGTCGGTTTCCTCAGCCCGACGGCAGCTCGGCGAAACCGCATACCGAGCCGGCTTCGAGCGCGGCAAGGCAATTACGGTCGACGAGGCGGTCGCCTACGCGCTTGACCAAAAGCCGGCAGGCGCCCCACAGCCACGAGCGGCCGCCGATGAGGCGCGGGTAGCCCTAACGAGGCGGGAGCAGCAGATCGCGGCATTGGTCGCCGAGGGACTGAGTAACAGGCAGATTGCCGCCAGGCTGGTCGTCTCCGAGCGCACCGCCGAATCTCATATCTTGAACATCCTTAATAAGTTGGGATTCAACTCCCGCGCCCAGATCGCCAGCTGGACCGCCGCACATCAGCCGACGCCATCGCTTAAGAGCTGAGTTCAGCGAGGGACGACTAGCCAGGCCAGGACCCTCGCTGTTGGCGTCCACGATAGCGCTCTCCAAAAGATCAGTACTGCGCTACGTAGTTCTCCGGGTTTGCACCCCGCCGATCGCCCGTAGGGTGGGGGCAGCAACAGCACAGCTTGCTGCAACCAGTTCCTGGAGGTACGAGATGGTCATCGTCGAGAGGCGACCCGCGAGCGACTCGATCCGGATGCAGTCGGCGCCGCAAGTCAATCCGTGGCTCGCCCTCGCCATCATCTGCGTTGGATCCTTCACGATCACGCTCGACACCACGATCGTTAACATCGCCGTGCCGACCATCATCAGCGGCCTACACGCGTCGCTGGCCCAGGTGCTCTGGGTCATCAACGGCTACTTGCTCATCTACGCGGTGATGCTGATTCCCGCTGGTCGCCTGGGCGACATGCTCGGACAGCGCAACATGTTGGCGCTTGGCATTGTCGTGTTTACGACGGCATCCGCCGCCTGCGGTCTTGCTCAAGATGCCACCCAGCTGATCGCCTTTCGCGTCATCCAGGGGTTCGGTGGCGCCCTGATCGCCCCGCAGGGGCTCGCGATCATCACCGCGATCTTCCCCAAAAGACGGCGCGGCGCCGCCATGGGTGTGTTTGGAGGGATCACCGGGCTGGCTGCTATCGGCGGCCCCATCCTGGGCGGCTGGATCATCGCCACGCTGGGGTGGCGGTGGATCTTCGAGATCAACGTTCCGGTTGGCCTCATAGCGGTGATTGGCGCGTTGCTCGTCCTCCCTCGATTCCAGAGCGGAGAGCGGCACAGTCTTGACCCGGTCGGTGTCCTGTTTCTCGGAGGCGGCCTGTTTGCTCTGGTGTACGGCCTGCTGGAAGGACAGAAATACGGTTGGGGAACCATCACGGGTTGGCTCAGCATCCCGCTCCTGATCGGTGTCGGAATCGTCGTTCTCACGGGCTTCGCCGGCTGGGAACTCTTCCACAAAGAAGGCCTTGTCCCCTTGCGGCTGTTCAGCTCGCGCAACTATGCCGTCGGCAACGTCACCCTGCTCTGCGTCTTCTTCGCGATGATGGCGGCCCTTCTGCCGCTGGTCCTCTTCTTCCAGTCGGTGCTCGGGCTGACTCCGCTGGCCACCGGCTTCGCGCTGGCACCGATGTTCGTGGGCTTGCTCGTCGCGGCGCCGATTGGCGGAAAGCTGGTCGACAGGCTCAGCGGGAAATACATCCTGCTGGCGGGCTGCCTGATCGCCGGATCCGGTCTGGCCTGGATCGTCGCGTCGGTCTCATTGAGCGCCTCGGTTCAGAGCTTCATCGGCCCGCTGGTGGTGACGGGTGCAGGCATCGGTTTGACTTCGGGACCGCTTTTTTCCCTGATCATGGCCGGCATTTCAAAGGACCTCACGGGCGCGGCGTCGGGGTTTCTGAGCGCCAGCCGTCAGCTCGGCATGGTCGTTGGCACCGCGGTCATCGGCGCGATCCTGCAAAACCGGCTCGCCATCAACATGCACGATCAGGCGGTCCAGTACTCAACCCAACTTCCGGGCGCCCTTCGCCAGCGGTTCATCGACGGCCTGAGCGGCGCGGTCAGTCAGGGCGCGCAGCAGCTCGGTCGCGGGTCGCACGCTGGTCCATCCCTTCCGGTCGCGATTCCAGCCGCGCTTGCCAACCAACTCAAGACCCTGGCCCACGGCGTCTTTACCAATGGCTATGTCCAGACGATGCGCCCGACGCTTGGAATCGGGATCGGAGTCATGGGCCTCGCGGTCCTGAGCGTGCTGTCGATGGCGAACAGGCAGGCGAGCACTGAGAGCGAGTCGCAGCCTTAGCGCCTCCAACTCGCCCGTCCGCTGCCTGGAGAGCACCGGGGGCCAAAGCGCCGCATCTCATCCTCTCGGTAGGGGTTCCGCATAGCCCTTTTCCCAAAGATCAGTACTCGTCTACGTAGTTCTCCGGGTTTCTACTCCGGCAACCGCCTCTAGCGTGGACGCATCACATCAGCACTCAAAAGGAGGCGATAGGAATGAAGCCAATAAGGACGATGGGAGCCGAGGTCCAGTCGGAAGCGCGAGTGAATAGTCGCCTCACCAGGTGCGTTGGTCTGGACGCGCAGTTCGCCGAATTACTCGAAACCATCTGGGGCTGCGAGCGGCAATGGACGATCGATGACCACGTCGACGCTGCCATCAAATACGGGCGCAAATAGCGCCTGAAGGAGTACACGAAATGGGCACACAGCCAGGCGCAAGCGCCATCGCAGCCGTGTCTCGGGTTGATGCCGCTAGATCAACCGACACGGTTATCGCTCAGACATTCGGCAAGGTGATCCGACCCAGAGAAGGGCGACGCAGCGCGTCGCGCCTTTACTCGGGCGCACTGCTGACCCTAGGCGCCGCCGCAATCCACTTGGCGGTCGCGCCTGGGCATTTCAATGAGTACGTCCCCTACGGTCTCTTCTTCATCAGCCTCGGCATCATTCAGGTTGCCCTTGCGATCGCCATCGTCGTCGCGCCACGACGGCGGCTATTCATCGCCGCCGCGGCAGGCACCTCCGCCGTCATTGGCCTGTGGTTGATGTCCCGGACCGTCGGAGTCCCGATCGCGCCCGCACCCTGGCACCCCGAGCCAGTGGGATCGCTCGACCTCATTGCGACCTTCATGGAGGCGACCTCGATCCTCCTCTTTCTCCTCCTGATCCGGTCGCCACGCCGGCCCAAGGTCAGAGGACGGGTTCGGGTCGGGCTGGCCACGATGCCGGCCGCGTTACTCGCAATATTCGCAACATGGCTGGGCGCCGGATCCGCCCTCAACCCGATGCCGGTCGCCTTCAGCGCCGCTCCAGCAGTTCCTGGCCAAGCCGCGACCTCAGTCGCGGGCCTGGTCGCCGCGCCCGGTAATGAGCCGATCAAGAGCTTCACCCTGACCGCCGGTGTCACGACCATCGGCGGTCGCCAGGCCTGGACCTACAACGGAACGGTGCCTGGCCCTGAGATCCGCGTTACCCAGGGCGATCGCGTTCGCGTGACGCTCGTTAATCACCTGCCCGACGCAACCTCCATCCACTGGCACGGGATCGATGTCCCGAACGCCATGGACGGTGTTGCAGGCATCACCCAGAACGCAGTTCCTCCCGGGGGCACCTACCTCTACGAGTTCGTCGCCAATGACGTGGGCACCTACTGGTACCACTCACACGAGGACGCCAGCAACCAGATCCCGCGCGGCTTATTCGGGGCGATCGTGGTTGAGCCGAAATCTCCGCCAACAGCAAACGTACGCGACTACACTCTGCTCCTACACACCCAACCGGGCGGAAGCGCGATCCAGGCGAACGGAAGCATGAATCTCCATCTGGACGCCAGGCCGGGCGAGAGCGTCCGCCTTCGGATCATCAACGCCGTGGTGCCGGGCACCGACGGTGCGCCGCTCTACCCCGCGCTGGTAGGCGCTCCATACGTGGTCGAGGCCCTCGATGGGCACGACATCAACGGCCCGCAGGAGCTCGGTCCGGAGCGTATTCCACTCGGTATGGGGCAGCGCGCGGACCTCGTCTTCACGATGCCCGGCTCAGGTGCCGTGCGCCTCGTCGGACTGAAAGCAGCTTCATTGCTCCCGTGGATCCATCCCGCCACCGCCAGCGTGGCTATCGGCGACGGCGCGGTGCCTTCCATCAATCTCTCTTCGGTCCCTAAGTTTGACCTGACGCATTACGGCGTGCCGGCGCTGGACCCTGTTGCTGATGCCTCGAAGTACGACGTGACCCGCGTGATCAACCTCGACTTCGGGCTCAAGTTCCACAACGGGGGCCTCGATTTCTCGAACACTTTCGATGACATGCCGTCTCCGTTCGAGCCACCGCTCCGCGTTCGCGAGGGACAGCTGGCCCTGCTCCACCTCGTCAACAACAGCCCGCACTACCACCCGGTCCACATTCATGGCCATATCTTCTCTATCGTTGCCAAGAATGGCCACCGCCTGACCGGCAGTCCAATTCATGTCGACGCGGTGCTGGTTTCGCCCCACGAGACATGGGATGTCGCTTTCAGGGCGGACAACCCTGGGATCTGGATGCTCCATTGCCATGCCCTGGGGCACGCGGTGTCCGGGATGAGCATGACCATCAACTATGAAGGCGTCTACACGCCTTACACGATGGGCTCTCGCTCCGGGAACGTCCCCGAATGAGCCATTCGAAGAAGCGCAGTGATTTGGCATTTATGGATAGCCGCTGGAAGCGTGTCAGTGGCCAGTGACGTTGTCGCCCTAACCGTTTACTCCCATCTATTACGCCGGGTACTGCCGACACTTGGACGACTCCGAGAACGTGTTCGCGGCATCGTCACTACGGTGGTGTGCGACTTTAACTCAATTTTGCCTCTAGTTCAACGGAACTTAAGCTGAACTCGTCCTCTTCTTTAACTCTTCCTCTACTTTGCCACCACAGTATTTCCAGTGCGGACTCCCAAAACGGCCTAACCTTGAAGGTGATGCGCACTGCAACTTCAATTCGATCTGAACTTGACTTCACCTCCTCCTCAACTCTTCTTTAACTGAACCCTGTTTTTGGAAATGCCGTGGCCTCGGGACCGGAAATGCCGCGACCCCGATGTCGTCCCCTTGCGCCTTCGGGTTCGCCCTTCCCAGTGTTGTCGATGTTTAGGCAGAGGCGTAGTCTTGTCCACCACGGGGTGGGGTTGGTGGCGGCATTGGGGTCAGGGGGAGGCGCTGGGTCTGGCTCGACCGGCAATGGGGCTTGCACCCAAATCAGAAGTGTCAGCATTCGCGCTGCCGCCGCCAAAATGTGGGCTGTGCTCGGTGGACGTGCCCGAGTGGTAACGGTGCACCGCGGCTACCATGGCCCCAAGCGGATCCCGAGTCGTGATGGTTCGCGATGTGGGTCCTCAATTCCATCTCACGCTTGGCATCGATGGTCATATATCCCAGCCTCCTGCTTGTGTAGAGACGCTGCACCTCGCCTGAGCCACCCCGTGCACCTCGACACAGGACGTCTAATGCGACAAACAGCCATTGCGGTCACCGACACAAAAACGGCCGGATTCTCACGCCTTATTCAAGCGGGCCTAAAGCCGACCAAACCGACCGGGGCTGCTCCCGCCACGGTTTTCGTGACCGGGTGGAGCGCGACAAAACCGCATGCCGCGCTCCACTCACGACTTTTAGACCTGCACGACGACGGAGCCTGCAATCGTCGTTGGCCCGCAAAAAGGAGTATCTACATTACCAATAAGCGCTGGGAAAAATGATGGTTGCACAGTTACGCTCCCATTCACCTGATCGCCGCAGAGGGCAAATACAGTTTGCGGGGCCGCCACGACATTCCCGTTGATCGTTGACATGTCGGCTTCAAATACTGCGCCGGCACTGACCGTAACCGTCCCATTAACGACTGCATTCTTGAGATCGCACATGGTTCCGGGGAGGATGTTCAACGCCCCGTTGATAGTGCCGGTGACAGTTCCGGTGCACTGAGGTCGGAGTGGCGGTTCCGGAACTGCGTTCACAGTAATGCTTGCACCCAGCGCTCGTGCACTTCCGTCGAGGCCAGTGCCAACCGCATAGATCTCATGAGTTCCCGGGGTTGTCTGAGTGGGAATTTGAACAGCGATTGAGAAACCACCGGCGGAGTCCGTAGGGGCCGTGGCCAGACGCACAGGCGTTGAGCCAAGGTAAATGGAGACATTCTGATTCGGGGCGTAGTTGGTGCCGGCTAGGGCCACTGAATTCCCGGGATTCAAATTCGTAGCACTGATTGACGAAAAGAGCGAGGGAGATCCGCCGGCCAACGTGGCGCCAGTACCCAGAAGGCCTAATGGGAGCTGGGTATTGGCATTAACCAAGTTCGGGTTGCTGACCGTCGCGAGGCCCGCGCTAGCGCCGGTCCCCACTACACTCGCCACGATGTCGAGTCCGTCTGTTGGCGTCAACCCAACCGCGTTGAGGGCGGTCTGGATTATGACGATATCCACTTCGAACATGACCGCGATGATGGTGAACTGCGCAGCGAGTTGTCCTTCAGTGAGGAAGCACCCCGCAGCATCTTTCAGCAGGGCTGACGCGAACGAGCCCAACTTGTCTCGCAGTTGCTTCTGTCCCAAAAGCGCGTATCCAACGATGTCCAGTGCGGCTGAGGAGTCGATCTGCCCTCCCAACAGGTCCTTTATGAGCGTTCCCGATTTGATTGTGTTTATCGCCGAGCTCAAATCACTCCCGAAGGCGTCAAGCAGGTCCTTCCAGGCAGAAACGGCACATGGAATCTCTCCGCCCAGAATCCTCGCCGCGATGTTCTGCGCAATCATGTTCTGGATGTTCTTGGTCATGTCGAGAATAGCTGCGTTGATGAACGCGAGGTTGGTCTGGATCGAAGTCGCCTGTGCCGATGGAAGAGTTCCGGCAGCCGGGATGACCCAAACACCCGTCGTGCCGACCTCCGTGACCTTCGGTAGCGATGCGAGTGCCAGCAAAATGTTACTCGTGGAATTCGTCATGACGGTTTCGTCTTGAGCGATCTTGCAGAGATCAGCGGCGAAGACGTCCGCCAAGCCTGTACTCGCCGGAGTAGTACTGCATACGGTCACAGGGGGTGGACGCGTCGGTAGGAATGGGCAACTGCCATCAGCGGCTGTCACTTTCTCGATGCTACTCGACTGTGTCGCATAGAGGCATTTGTCAGGACCGACTACAACGAAGTCACCCCGGCTGCTGTTTTGCGCCGTGACAATCGGGCTCAGGGTCGCCGGGTTGCTTGAGAAGTCAACCGCCGTGATGCCGTTGTTGTTTGTGTTGACCGCCAAACTGCTGACGGATTGCCCAACGACAGGAGCAAGAAGCGCGATCCCATCCGGGCCTCCAATCACATTGTTGGTAAGGACGGTCGAGCTGCCAGGGGTGCTTGTATTGGTGCCAGCTATCTCGGCAACTTCACTAGTACCAAACAAAGCCACATACAGCGTCCCGTCGGGTCCGAACGTCATGCCATCGACATTCCCAGGCGTGGAAAATGTGCTTACGCTGCCAGGCCCTGACCCCGAGATGCGGAGCACGTTAGGCGTGTTATTGGGCTGGGACACAAAGAGGTCGCCGCTGAGGGGGTCTATCGCGAGTCCGGTCGCACCTGAAACCGAAGCGATCGTTCGCAAAACCGCACCAGTCGAAGGACTGACTTCGACTACGTCGCCTGCTTGCTGCCGAGCCATGTACAGGTGGCTACCGTCACTACTGAATGCAAGTCCAGTGGGGCCGCCAAGGGGGCAGCCGACCTGCGTGCCTGCAGACGCGATCCCGCCAGAAGGAGGGAACTTGTAGAGGCAACCATCCGGTTGGTCGGCGACGAACAGGTTGCCAGCGTTATCGAAGGCAAGGCCGATCGGGCCATAACCGACGCTTGCGAAGCCTGTCGCGAAGTCAGTAGCGGCAAAGCCGGGCGCTGGCGTTCCTGCCGCCTTCGCGGGTACCCAACCCCAAGCGAGAGCCAGAATTGCAACGATAGCCCCAATCGCTGCCGACCTTAGTCGCCTTTCCGGATAGATTCTCTCCCGCCTCGTGCGCCAGGACAATGAACAGCAGCGCGGCAACTCGGCCACGAGAGATCTAACCACTGCAGGTCGATCTCCCATTGGGCGTGCCGGACGACCGAGACTCGAAGACCGTCTCAGGCGAGATGCTCATTCTGGGGTCAGCGAGGTACGGGAAGAAATCCCCAACAGGCTGTCGACGGTCCATCGCTGTCCCCTCTCCTAAACCGCCACCTATGGCGGTCCCCGAAGCAACCTTCGACCTGATCGAGTAATACGCTTCGCCACGGAGCTTGTCAAGCGGAAGAGTCGCTCCGTTGGTCGATTTGCTGATAGCTCCATCCACCGAGGTCAAGATAGCGCCGCGGCTTGGACCGCTTTGTAGCGGGTAACTTCTAATAAGCCACCGTTCAGAAGTGATGAAGCTTTCGTCCAGACACGCGATCATCTGGATCTTCTCGTCGACGGATCTGCTTCTTGCCCCGGTTAGATCGCGACACGGTCCGCGCGATCAGCCGGTTGCAGTCGGCCGCGGACCATCGTCGGCGGGGGTTCGGGCACGGCCAAGTCGCTCTGAGGGTGGCGTTGGCGACGCCCGGCGCGCGTCCCTCCTCCTATCTCGCTGCGATCTGCCCATCGCCTTGAACTCGACTGCCACTCCTCTTCAACTCTTCTCTAACTGAACCCTATTTTTTTGGAAATGCCGTAGCCTCGGGCCAGGAAATGCCGCGACCCTCGATGTCGTCCTCCTGGGCCTTCGTGTTCGCCTTATCTGGATGGAGGTTCCGTGGACGAAGCGAACACACCCCGGCCGCCGGTCGCCGTGCCTCGGCCGTGGTACCGACGAGCAACACATCTCCGCCACCGCAGCCACGGCGATGATGGACGAGCGCGGGGAGCCGCCGCCCAGCGCATGTTTTAGAGGGCTTCGCGCCACCGGGCTGACCTTCAGCTCGCTGATTGGTTCGTTATGCGAACGACCGTTCGAGGCTCCCGCAGTCCGAATCAGTGACCAATTGACGTTCGCATGAATCAGGCGTATATAGTCATCGGGGGTGCTCCGCATCACCGAAGAGGGGAACGTCTTGGCGAGAGTCTTTAGCCCGTCGCTTCCCCGAGGAGGTCGGAGGCGGTTTACAACCCTCCTTGCAGCGATTTCAGGGGCACTGATGATTGCAGGCCTCGCACTTCCGCTGCAGACCGCCGCCGCCACTCTTGACCCGCGCGGTACCTACAGCGCGATAGGCCATCGACTCAATCCATGTTGCGGTGACTTCCCGAACACATGGACCATCAATACGTTCAATCCGACCACCGGGCAGTTCGCGGGTCAAGGGCGGTCCAACAGCGCCGGCAGCGGCACACCTGACTACACAATCAGCGGGACGCTCGCTGGATCGCAGATCAGCGTCCACATCGTCTATCAGGATGGATCGGGCTATATCTCGGACAATGTCGGTACCGTCCAGCCCGACCTATCAATGTCGGGAACCTGGACCGATAGCCTTGGTCAATCAGGCACATGGAGCGCCTCGCCGACCTGCGCGGGAATTACGACCTCTGGTGCTATCACTGCGGTGCCGCCGCCCCCGTCACTGCTCCCTCTGGGCACCTTTGTCAGCACCACACAGATTCGATTCTGGTGTGAACAGCAGAGTGTCACGATCCAAACCCCACTTGCTGTCGATGCGGCACCTGGCAGCTCGCCTACGACGATAGCGGCTGGCACCATAGTGGATAGCTTCTTCATTCACGCTGAGGCCCCGCCTGCGAGTGCGACATATACGCTTGACGGATCGGTGACGGTCAGTGAGCCAATCCTTGGTATCGCCTTCAACGACGCCACGCTCAACGGCAGCGACTTTCTGAGTCCCCCTGGCACGGTGAATCTGAATGGCGTCGCGAACCGAGGCCTTGAACCACCCGATGGCGACTCAGCCACGATTGGGTCAGACGGCCGGACGGTCACAGTCCACCTGTCCTTCAGTGAGCCCGGCGACGAGGTTCGGATCATCACTGTAGGCACCGCTCAAACCTGCTTTGCGGCCGGAATCCCTGAAACCGGGATTGAGGTGTCACCGACGACGGCCGACGTGCTCGTTTCCCTAGGCGTTCAGTTTCCGAATAAGGTCGCCACCTTCACCGATGCCGCCGTGAGTGCGCCACCGTCCTCCTACAAAGCATCGATCAATTGGGGTGACGGCACGACTACCTCGGGGGTCATCACGCCTAACCTGACAGGCGGATGCGAGGTCGCGGCACAGCACTCCTACACAACCGTTGCCCATTACCAAATCCGGACCACTGTGCAGTATGTGCCTGATGGGCGCACGGGAGTCAATTCACCGAATTCTGAGATTGCGGCAGTCTATCCGCCTTTGGCGGGATCGCAGCTCCCTCCTTTTGTTGGAGTTCTCACGAGCAGCCAAGGACCGGAGTGTACGGCAACGGTCATAGAACCAGACCTGATTCTGACTGCCCTTCATTGTGTGGACGGCCAATCAAATTTCGCATTCGCTCCTCACCACCAGGGAGTTAGCCCCCGCTACACGACCGATTATCAGGACTTCAGCACTGGAAATGGAACCGTCTCAGGCGACGTCTATTACCAAGGCGCGCCGTTGGGCGCAGCTCCATACGGCGTCTGGACAACCGACAAGTCACCAATCCCCTTTCACGATGTCGATCTCGCAATTCTGGAAATAAATCAACCTCCGAATCAATACGCTGGGAAGCAGCTGATCGATGTGGTCGGTGCGGCCACGCCTTTGAGGGGCAGGGCCCCCGCGACCCCGCCGTTTACGATATTCGGTTATGACATCGGTTGGAACGATTTTCAATTTACGTTCGCGACGGATCAGTCGCTCCTAGCATTCCCCATTTATCAGTCGCAGTATCCAGTCACGAGCCTCGGGCCGCATATCTGTACTGCTGTAACTTTGACACACGTATCGACTTATCACCAATGTAATATCGGCACGTTCGCCAGTGGGGCGCCCATCTTTGATTCGGGTGGTCGTCTCGTGAACATTAGTCCTGAGACTTATCGGCCAAGTAGTCCACCAAGCGCCTACATGGCTGGCGCCTGCTGCGACTTGAAGGGGGCGATCGTCCCAGCGCCAGGACAGTAAATCAAACTGCGCAGCTCCCCGAATTTGGCCCGTTTGACGCAGGGTGGCTTGACTGAGGGCACTGGTTTCGGGCTCGGTTGTTCGCCGCTTCGTTACTACTGTGCGTGCGGCTTTAACTCAATTTCGTATCTTGTTCAGCGGAATTTGAGCTGAACTCACCCTCTTCGTTAACTCCTCTTCAACTCTCCACCACAGTATTTCCAGTGCGGACTCCCAAATCCGCCTCGTTTTGGGACTTGCGTGCGCCTCAGCTTCAATTCGACTTGAACTCGACTTCCGCTCCTCTTCAACTCTTCTTTAACTGAATCCTGTTTTTGGAAATGCCGTGGCCTCGGGCCAGGAAGTGCCGCGACCTCAATATCGCCCGCTACCCGACCGCAGAGCCAGAACCGCAGGGAGTTTAGCCGAGGCTAAACGTTCTCGATGACTCGTGGCGTCGAGGTTACGCTACCCCCTTCCACCGCACCGAAGAGAGCTCCGATAGCACACCCAAACGCCTCGCCAAACTTCTCTCCCAGTGCGCCTCCTGCCGCTATGCCAGCCGGGCCACCTTTCCACTCCGGCCAGTGAGCCGATAGCAAGCCCAATAAACTTGCCGAGCGTCCCTCCCACTACGCATCCGGCGGCCGCTCCTGCGAGAGCGCCTTCCACATCGTCGTGCGGCGGCGGGGCAGTTGTTCCTGGCGGCGGGGGCTTCTGATGCGCCTCAAAGGAATCGTCTGCGATGCCGGCCAGTGCGCGCGCGAGGAACCCAGCGTCGTCGTCTATGAATGCCTCCTTGACCCGTCGAACCTCATTCCAGATATCAGCTTCAGCCTTTTTTGACATAACGAGTCTTACTACGCCCGCCAGTTGCTGTTCCTCATGCTCGGTTAAAAGTCGCTTACTAACTAGATCCCGTAGCATGTGTTCCATCGCGATCGCTCGACTGCCGCTCGCTCCCTGATATATCTCGGAGATGTGGCGAAGCGTCCTACCATGAAGATCGCCGGCCAGGTCACCAAACGCGTTCGGTATCTTGAAGTCGAGTAGTCCCGCCTGGGTGTCGGTGGACATGGCTACCTCCTAGGGCAATTCATTCGTGTCGACATTAGCCCTCCTCAGCAGCTTGTGTGGGACTACGGGCTCTCGCCCTCCCGGACCCGGGCGCTGCATCTCGGCTTCCAGCTCATCTATGCCATAAACCTCACCCACTCCTGGATGCCTCGCGGCATCGAATTCCTGGCACGCGCTCCCGGGACCCATGACTGAAGGTGTTCGAGGCATGCCTTTTGATAGCAACGCAGGCGATTCCACCCTTTGCGAAGCCCGGCTGACCCGCGAACTCCGAAGCCGACGCGGGCTTTAACTTCAATTCGAGCTGAACTCGACTGCCCGCTTCCTCAACTCTTCTTTAACGTGAGCCTCTTTCTGCAAATGCTGTAGGCCCCGGCCAGGAAATGCCGCGACCTGAATCTGCTCTTAGCGAGTTCATCCCAATTCTCCCTGAAGGAGTATCTTTCTTGCCGAGAGGGCCCAGTAAGTGCTCGAGCACATCGATATCGCGGTCCAGTGGCAGAAGGACTCACGGACCGTGACTGTTCGATTTGACGTTCAGCCCGTCGTAGCGGAAGGCATACGCTATGTCCCGCAGAAGCTCCCGCTCGATCCTAAAGACTTAATCTCCAAGGAATCTCTGCTTAAGTTCCTGGCCGATGCAACACGTGCGGAGCCGGGCGGGACGACGGTGGAGGCGACGTGTCTCGATGACGACGTACCCGATCTCCTAAGAGTTTTAGACATCTCATACCCGATTCCCGATCCCATTACGGTGCGCCTCCCCTCCCGTGGCTGACCCGGCAAGCGCCGCGGATGCCGGAGCTGACGCGGTCGTTGACGATGCTCAGTCCGCCGCATCAGGCATCCGTCAAGCCGCGAAATGGATCGCCTCAGCCCTTGCTGCAATCCCAGCGCTTGGAATTGTCGGCAATTTGATAAAAGGGCCCGGCGACGCGGGCTTCAATGCTCCCCTCCTCTTCGCGGGTGTGATTATTGCCGCTGCAGGAGCCTACCTGGGAATTTATTTGTTCTCGAGAGTTCTGACGCCGATCCCACTGGGCGATGTTGATCTTGCAATTTTTGACATGAGCCACCTCCCAGGGCAACCATTCCAGAGCTACGTGGACCTTTCAGTTGCGCTCGCCGGCAGCCGAGATGCCTACCACCGAGATTGGCACGCCGCTGAGAAGGCTAAGGTCTTCTCGGACAGCGCTGGCGCCGAGGCGACGGCGACTGAAAACTTTGCCAGTCAGCTTGAGGCGGCGTTGAGTAACGACACGAGCAACGCTGTTCTGAAGCAACGAGCTGCGGACGCGAGAAAGGACGCTGACCTAAGGCGGGCCCTGGCGACAGAGCGCGCTGGCGAGGCCGCGGCTGCCGATGAACAAGCCACTATTTGGTTGTCTCAACTTCACGGACTTGAGAAAATCCGGACCCAAGCATTTCAGCTGCAAGCCTCCACTGAGGTCGGCAGCCGGTTCCGCCAAGCGCAGCTCTGGGCTATTGTGGCAACGGGCCTAGTCGCAATCGGCGTATCCCTGCTGGCCATATCACCCAAGCAAAAGCCGGAACCGGCTGCCACCTCGGCCGTGTCGCTCGTCACGATCCACCCGAACCAAGCAGGGAAGGATGCATTGGGGTGTCAGCTGGACACGCTCTACGCGATCCGGACCGGCGGTACTGATGCAGCCCCGGAGGTCATTACTCTTCCGACTGGTGGATGTAAGGCCCAACGTGTCACATTCACTACGCAATCTCCGGTTCCGCTTGGAACGGTGGAGCAGGCAACGCCGGTGCCGCTACCGTCTCCGTCGGCCTCGGCCTCCGCATCGACGTCCCATTGACGCGAAGCGCATCTATCGATGCCACCTCCAATTCTTCGAATCGTCGAGCTAGGGCATCGTTCGATAGGATCGGACCGACCGCCTTTGTGGGAGGGATGATGTTGCTGCCGCCGCCTGAGCCTTAAGGCTGGCCTGCGCGCGATGCCAAGCATCATCTATATGTCGAGCCACCAGGCCCTGTGCCACCTTGAGATCTTGACTGGCAATCGCTTTGACAATGAGTTCGTGCTTTTGTACGGGTTCTTTGAGGGCGAGGTCGGCTTTCGTCGTTGCGTTAAACACGATTTGGAGCTTTCCCGCGATGTTCTCGTACCACGCCCGTTCGAGGAGGCTGTGCTGGGCCAACTCGTACAACTTACTGTGAAAGGCGACGTCCAAGCGTGCGGTTAGCGGCTTGTTCCCGGCTTCCGCCGCGACTCGCATCTCGGCGAGCACCTGCCGCAGCTGCCTGACCCCTGCTTTGCCTGCCAGTGAGATGACCCGCTCGACCGCGTATCCCTCGAGAACCTTGCGAAGGCTGTAAACCTCGTCCACCGACCGCGAGTCCACGTCCTGAACAAATTTCGAGTGGCGCGGGACCGTAACAATCAGCCCTTCCTTGCCCAACAGGTGGAGAGCCTCCCGCAAAGGCGCCCGGCTGATTCCCAGCTGCCTCGCAAGGTCAGACTCGACCAGACGCTGGCCGGGACCCAAGCGACCGTCATAGATCGACTCGCGGACCGCCTCTGCAGCGGACGTCACTAGCGTCGGAGTGGAAGTAATGGGGTCGACACTACGCTGCGCCGCCTTCGCCCCCTGTGCCTCGGTTGTCACCCGACCAACTCCTTCTCGACGCTCGTCGCGGCGGTCAACTGGTTGGGGACCGGCGCGCCGGTGAGGGCGGCCCCAATCGCCCGAGCGGCTGACTCCTTAAGTTCCCACTCGGACTCCATTGAGTAATAAGCCACGTGCGGAGTAACCACAAGGTTCGGCCTGCTCAGCAACTTCGGGTTTGGCGGTTCATTTGGGAAGACGTCGAGGCCCGCGCCGGCCAGCCGACCGTCGTCCAGCGCCTCCAGCAGCGCAGGAAGATCAATCAACGCTCCGCGGCTCGTATTGATCACGATCGCGCCCGGCTTCATCTGCCGAATCGCCTGCGCGCCGATGACCCCCCGAGTCTCTAGTGACAGGGGCAGATGCAGTGAGACGATATCCGATGCCACGAACAACGCACCCACGCTATCGACCAGCCCGACAGACCCGTCGACTTTGGTGGCATGGAGAAATAGCGGGTCGTAAGCGACAACAATCAGCCCGAAAGCCCGCGCACGCGCCGCGACGGCACGGGCGATCCGGCCGAAGCCAACGAGCCCCATGATCCGGCCGCGCAGGCGATGAAGCTGTCCGACCGCTTCCACACCCCAGCCGCCGCCGCGTACCAGCGCATCGCCTCGACCGATTCCCCTGGCGACCGCCAGCATTAGAGCCATCGTATGGTCGGCGACCTCCTCTGTGCAGTAGTCGGGTACGTTGGCGACCATCACCCCGCGACGGTGCGCCTCTTCTAAGTCGATGTGGTCATATCCGACGCCGTAGGTCACGATGACCCGACACGTCGACGCAATCTCGAAAAAGGCGGCGTCAACGGTCGTCGTGTTGAGGAGCACCGCCTCGGCCTGGTTGAGCTGGCGGGTCCGTCGGTCAGAATCATCGCTCGCGTACTCAACCCTGATGCCGAGCGGATTGAGAATCGCGGCCTCGGGTTCGAGGTTGGAGCCCACTCGGTTGAGGGCCAGCACCAGTCGTTCACTCACAGATTTACGCGCTCCATTGAGCCGGCGGGGTACCGATCTCCGGGAATCGAGCCGACCGCGAATGCATCCTTCAGCCGGGCGAGCACCTCCGGCGAAAGATGGATGCTGGCTGCCGCCACATTATCCTCGAGGTTCGCGACGGTGCGGGTCCCGGGAATTGGCACGATGTGTTCACTCTGCGCCAGCAACCAGGCAAGTGCAAGTTGTGCCGAGGACACGCCGAGCCCGTGCGCCATCTCATCCTGCTCGTGTGCTAGCGCGATCATGCGGCGTAGCCCCTCGCCCTGGAATCGCGGGACCGTCGCTCGCCAATCCTCCAAAGGTAGGTCAGACGGTGAATGGATTCGGCTGGCCAGGACGCCCCGCCCCAGCGGACTATATGCAACGAAACCAATGCCAAGCTGTTCGGTGAGCGGGAGCAGCTCCTCTTCGGGGTCCCGCGTGAAGAGCGAGTATTCCGTCTGGAGCGCCGCCAGTGAATGGACCGCGTGCGCGCGACGCACTGTCGATGGGCTCGCCTCCGATAGGCCGATGTGACGGGTGAGTCCTGCGTGCACCAGATTGGCCATGGCCCCCACCGTTTCCTCGATCGGGGTCGTCGGATCCACTCGGTGCAAGTAATACAGGTCGACATAGTCCGTTCCGAGCCGCCGCAGGCTTGCCTCGAGGGCGGGACGAACTCGCTCGGGCCGGCCGAGGCCGCCTGCCGAGCCGTCCCGGTTGAACCCTCCGCCGAACTTCGTGGCAACCACGACTTCGCTACGGCGGCTGCGAATCGCTTGGCCGACGAGTCGCTCGCTGCGGCCCTCACCGTAGATGTCGGCAGTGTCGAAAAAAGTCACGCCTAGCTCAAGGGCTCGGTGTAGCGTCCCAACTGATTGCGAGTCATTAGCTGGCCCGTAGACGCCGGCCAGGCTCATGGCGCCGAAACCAATGGCCGATACCGTCACCCCAGACCGCCCGAGTTGCCGCTGGTGAAGAGCCACGCGTGCGCCTGGTTAGGCGCGCACCTCCACGCTCCGCGGCCGCATCTGGATGGTCCACTCGGCGGTCGGTGGGTACTGCGGCCGCGCTTCGCGTAACAGCGGTACATTGCGGTGGTCTAGCGCCCGCATTCGCTCAGGAACCAGCCGCAGCAGATCCCAGGCCATCTCCGGATACAGGCCGACCCAGCGCCGAGCAATGTCCTGCCCCAGATATCGACTCGCGATCCGGATGATGGCCTGAGCCTCCCGATCGGGGGTAACGCTTGCGACACCGGCTGCCTCGAGGACGCGGCCGGGATAGCTTGCTTCCTCGGCAATGACGAGCGACGCGTTGGGGTTCCGACGCAGGTGCAGCTCTTTCGCGTCGCCGTGGACGATGCTGATGAGGAACGCGTCGCCGGTCCACTCGAACCAGACAGGTGAGAGGAGGACCTGGCCGTTTTTTCGGTAGGTAGCCAGGGTCGCCAGCCACGGCTGCTGCAGCAGGTCGCCAAGGTCGTCGACATTGATCCGCTGCATATGCTTCCCCTCGCTACGACGCCGGGCTGACCGGGCTAACTTTCGGCTTGACCTGGGACCACCTATAGATATAGCATGGTCGACGGTCGATTGTAGACAATTTTCGGATTCCCGGAAGGGCGGTATCAGGAAGGTTGGGAATCAGCGCACGAGACTTCTTCCGCCACGCCGGCATGCCCGTCGGCGACCTCACCTCACTCCCCTCCTCCACCAAACGGTTCCAGGACGGAGCTCAGTATCGCATCGAGATTCCCAGTACAGAAGGCCCTGAATGCCTGGAGGCTGTTCTGGACGAGGCCGCCCGCCGAGACGTTCCTGTCCACCGAGTCTCGCAAGGCAGCGGCGTGCTCCTGCAAACGGAGGGCGAGCTGAACGCGATGGCCGATCGCGCCCGTTCAGCTCAGATCGAGGTCAGCCTGGCGACCAGACCGAATGCCGCCTGGGGAACGTCGGCGATGGCACGCGCCTCTGCCGGGGCGGCTGTCGGAGCCAGCGCTCGGGGGCAGGACGAGGTCGGCTATCAGCTTGAGGATGCCCGGCGAGCCGCTGCCCACGGATTTCGCAGCGTGTTGATCACCGACATCGGCACACTGGCGGCCTTTGGCCAGATGCGCAGGGCTGGCTTTCTCCCTGCGTCCATGCAAGCGAAAATCTCGGTGCTCCTTCCGCTCGCGAATCCCTTTGCGACCAGGGTCGCGGTCGAACTCGGCGCCAATACGCTCAACCTTCCCACCGACCTAACGCTGCCGCAGATCGCGGCAATCCGCTCGGCCGTCGACGTCCCACTTGACATCTACGTCGAATCCGCCAACGAGTTCGGTGGCTTCATCCGCTCGTACGAGGTCCCGGAGCTCATCCGCGTCGGCGCCCCCGTGTATCTCAAGTTCGGAATTCGCAACGCCGCCGACGTCTATCCCTCGGGGTTACACCTACAGGACGCCGCCGTGCTGCTCAGCCGGGAGCGTGTCCGTCGTGCCCAGATGGTTCTCGAATTGATTGCCCGCGAGTCGCCGGCCCTCGTGATCTCGAAAGGCGGCGGCGCTGCCGGGCTCGCCCTCATCGAGGAGCGTGGCGCCGCCTGGCCACAGACCGACGTGGGCAAGGAGGTGCAACCTTTGTTGGTCGGCGATCGGTGATCTCGCGCGAGGGGCGCACCGCGACAAACTTCAATTGAGGAGGAAGAAATGGATCGGACCGTCGAATACCGCGCGATAGAGACGGAACCTGAAAGCGATCGACCCTGGCATATCGAAACCAACGGGACCAACGTCATCCGCGACGCTGACCGCCACGGCACACCGCGCGAACTTTTTTGGATCTGGTCGGCGGCCAACATTGGGATCTTAGGGATTACGTACGGCGCATTCCTGGTCGTCTTTTATTCGCTGAACCTATGGCAGGGCATCGTCGCGGCGACCGCCGGCGCGGTCCTCGGCTTTGTCCTGGTAGGGCTTGTCGGCCTCGCCGGGAAAAAGGCAGGAGCCCCAACGCTGATCGTTTCGAGGGCTGCCTTCGGGGTCGACGGCAATTACCTGCCAGCCGCCATCAGTTATCTCTCATTCATCGGCTGGGAGATCGTGGTCACCACGCTCGCCGTTCTCGCCGCCAACACCGTGCTCGTCCGCCTTGGCTTCAACGGTGGTAAGGCGACCTTGGTCGTGGCATTCATCGTCGTGGCCGCGAGCGGCGTCACGATCAGCCTGCTGGGCCATGCGACCTTGCTGCGCATCCAGAAGGCGTTCACGATCGCCTTCGGCGCGCTAACCGTCGTGTTCATCGCCCTGATGTGGGGCCAGATCGACTTCGGCAAGGTCGGCTCTCTTCCAGCGGGCAACCTCGCCGGCCTCATCGGTGGCATCTCGATCATCATGGCCGGGCTCGGCATCGGTTACGTGAACGGCGGGGCCGATTACACGCGCTACCTGCCCAAGCGGTCGAGTAGTTCGGCCATCGTCGGCTGGACCACGTTTGGCGCCAGCCTTCCGCAGGTCATCTTGATGATTTTCGGCCTGTTCCTGACGGCGGCCAACACGAGTCTGGCCACGACTGCCGATCCGATCGGCGCCCTGGCCAAGCCCTTGCCGACCTGGTTCCTCGTGCCCTACATGATCGCGGCGGTCGGCGGCCTGCTGGCGGCAACCGTCGTCAACCTCTATTCGTCCGGGCTGAGCCTCATGGCGCTCGGCGTAAGGCTCCCCCGCTACCGGACCGTGCTCGTCGACGCCGCTCTCATGGTGGTGGGCTGCACCTACCTCCTCTTCTTCTCCCAAAACTTCTTTGGGCCACTCGAGGGCTTTCTCGTCACGCTCGGGGTGCCGCTCGCGGGCTGGACGGCGATCTTCCTGGTCGACTTGTTTACCAAGCGCCAGGCGGGCTATATCGAGGGCGACTTTTATGACCGGAAGGGTGCTTACGGCGCCTTTGGCGTTCCGGGCCTTGTGTCGCTGGTCGTCGCGGTGATCATCGGCCTCGGCTTGGTTACCTCGACGACAGGCGCGCTCACATGGGAAGGCTATCTGCTCGGACTGTTTGGAGGAAAGACCGGCCCCATCGGCAGCAGCAGTATCGGGATCATGGTCTCCTTCGTGGTTGCCGGCCTGTTGTACTGGGGTGTGAATGCAACCATGGGTGGACGGACGCAGCAAGCCGCTCCAGTGTTAGACTCGCGTGTCCCGGTTGGTCCGAGGTAGCCTTCACGCCAAGCGAAACACGCACCGAGAGTTTGACCGCGCATCTCTTCCAAGCGGGTGCTCCATTCGTGATGCAAGAACTGGAGCACCCAACGGTACAGGACCTGACGCGCGGCACACTTCGCGATGTGCAAGCGCGTTACTGGCTCGAGCAAGACTATCTCTACCTTCTCGATGAGATCCGCGTCCTCGCTCGGTTGGCCTGGCAGGCCCCGATCGCGCACCGCGCCGACCTGATCGATCTCGCATGGAGTGTGATCCACGAAGAAATCCCGAATCACACAATCATGTGCAAACACTTCGAGGCGGCTCTCGACACCGCCGTCAAGGGGCCCGCAACTTCGGCCTACACGGCTTGGCTGCTGGATGCCGCCGGCGATTATGGCGTTGGACTGGTTGCCCTGCTCTCCGGCCTCTGGGGATACTCGACGCTAGGCCAACGGATGACCGTCCCAGCTGAACCACGCTTCTGCGAATGGGTCATGTCGTACCAGGATCCTGCTTTTCCAGCGTTAGCCCGGCGCTACGCCGAGATGGTGGATGAGGTGTCGGTCGACCCACGCTTGGCGACCACCACGTTTATCGACGGCATGCGGCACGCGCTCGCCTTTTGGGCCATTCCACAAGCGGTCTCGTGAAGGCGAGGCAGGCTCTCCTTCCGGCGCCGAACCGGCCGTTTGAAGTCGTCGAATCCGAGATCCCGCGCCTGGCCGAAGGTCAGATCCTCGTTCGGCAAGAACTCTGCGGGGTCTGTGCTACGGACGCGCATATGTGGAAGGGTCGCCTACCTGGTGTGATCTATCCGCTGGTCCTTGGCCACGAAGTGCTCGGCATCGTCGAGCAAATCGGTGGCAACGCGGCGCGGGTCGACTGCGTTGGGCAACCGGTGTCGGTTGGCGACCGGATCTATATCGTGCCCGGAATTTCCTGTGGCATCTGCTATTTCTGTGTGCGCCATCACGAGCCGACACTATGCCTGAACGGCACCGGAACCGGCTTCAATCCCTTTCCCGACCGTCCATGGCTCCACGGCGGATGGTCCGAATACATCTTGATCGATCATCCGCGCCAAACATTTGTCAAGCTGGAAACCCTTGACGCCCAGGCCGCCCTTTTTCTCGAGCCACTGGCCGTCGGCGTGCACGCTTGTAACCGCGTGACGTTGCGTGCCGGCGACGTGGTTGTCATTCAGGGCGCTGGTGCCATCGGGATGGGCGCGCTAATCGCCGCCAAGGAATCCGGGGCACAGCGCACGATTGTCCTCGGGGCGCCCGCCACGAGACTGGAAATGGCGAAGGCGCTGGGAGCAGACGTCACGATCAATATCGAAGAGGTGCATAACTCCGCTGAGCGGATCGACCGTGTCCGCGCCGAGACGAGTTACCACTACGGAGCCGATGCGGCGATCGAGTGCACCGGATCCCCCGCCAGCGTGCCCGAGGGGCTCGAGATGCTTCGGCGCGGTGGGGCATACGTCGTCGCGGGGCATTTCACCGACCGCGGCGTCGTTCAGATCAATCCCTTCCAACACTTGAACAACAACCACATCACCATTCGCGGATCGTGGGGCGCCGAGGCGGCGCATTTCATCCAGGCGCTGCCAATCCTTGCTTCCCGTAGGTACGACACGGCCTCGATCGTGTCTCATCGGGTGCCGCTTCAGCGAGCACTCGATGTGTGCGTCGCCCTGACCAGCGATTACCGGCTGGATGGCAGAGAGGTCCGGAAGATCGCGATCGAGGCCAGCCTGCATTGAGAGAAGGGCAACGGCGGTCACCGTGCTAGCCACCTTGCAGCGCCGCTACGAGCGGCTGTACATCGGTGGCACCTGGGCCAGGCCGCGGGGCTCTGAAGAGATTGCCGTTGTCAATCCCACAACCGAAGAGCCCTTTGCCTGGGTGCCGGCGGGGTCCGTTGACGACGCGGAGAGCGCGGCTGAGGCGGCGTCGGCGGCGTTGCCGATCTGGTCGGCGACCTCGATGAAGGACCGCGGCGAGGCGCTCAACCGGATCGCGGACGGTATGGCGGAGCGGGTCGAGGAGATCGCGTCGATCGTCGCCCAAGAAGTCGGCACCCCAATCCAGCGCTCACTCGAATGGCAGGCGAATCAGCCTGTAACAGTTACCCGTCTCTACGCCGAAATGGCACTCGCTTACCGGCTGGATCGGCCACTTGACAACTCGCTGGTCGTTCGAGATCCGGTCGGGGTGGTGGCGTGCATCACGCCCTGGAATTTCCCGCTTCACCAGATGATGCTGAAAGTAGCTCCAGCGCTGGCCGCCGGCTGTACCGTGGTCGTCAAGCCAAGCGGCCTGGCACCGCTCACGGCGTTCATCCTCGCCGAGGTGGTGGAAAACGCCGGATTGCCAGCTGGCGTGTTTAACCTGGTCTCGGGGCTGGGTTCATCGGTCGGCGAAGCGCTCGCCGCCAGCCCGCGCGTCGACATGGTGAGCCTTACTGGCTCGGCCCGAGCCGGCAAGCGGGTGGCCGCGCTAGCCTCCCAGTCGATCAAGCGGTTTACGCTCGAGCTCGGTGGCAAGAGCGCGAGCCTCGTGCTGGAGGATGCCGACCTCACGGACGCCGTCGCGAACTCCGTGCACAACTGCTATGCCAATGGTGGTCAGACCTGCGCTGCCTGGACGCGCTTGCTCATTCCTCGACCGCTGCTCGGCCAAGCGGAAACGATCGCAGCCAGAACAGCCGAAGGCTACGTCCTGGGCGATCCGCTCGATCCATCTACGACCATGGGACCGCTAGTGTCGGCGGAACAGCGTGAAGTCGTTCGGGGTTTCATCGCCAGAGGCCAAGATCAGGGCGCGAGGCTGCTGACCGGTGGCGCAGAACGACCCGCCGGACTTAACAGAGGCTATTTCGTGAAACCGACGGTGTTTTCCGATGTGAGTCGCGACAACGTCATTGTGCAAGACGAGATTTTTGGCCCGGTGCTCGCGATGCAGCCTTATGACTCGGTCGACGAGGCGGTCGAGCTTGCGAATGCTTCAATCTATGGCCTGTCAGGTGCCGTCTGGTCGGCCGATGCAAGTCGGGCGCTGTCTGTCGCCCGCCGGCTCCAGACCGGCCAGGTTTTCGTGAACGGCGCGGCTTTCAACTATCGCGCACCCTTTGGTGGCTACAAACAGTCAGGTATCGGTCGCGAGTTTGGCGAGTATGGGTTGGAGGAGTTCCTTCAGCTGAAAGCGATCCAGCTGCCGTTGGCGTCCGCCGGATGACGCCTCGCTTCCGAGTCGGCGTTCAGTTCCACCCCCAGCACACGACGACAGCCGAGCTTCGCGACGCGTGGCGACGGGCCGACCGCCTTGGCGTTAACAGTTTGTGGGTCTGGGATCATTTTTTCCCGCTCTATCCCAAAGGCGGTCCATATGTATGGCCGCCGGCGGGCGACTTACAAGGAAATCACTTTGAGGCGTGGACGCTACTGGCCGCCATGGCAGCAGATACTTCGGATGCCCGAATTGGAGTCCTGATCAGCAACATCCACTTCAGGAATCCGGATCTGCTGGCCGACATGGCGCGGACCGTCGACCATCTGAGCGCCGGCCGCCTTGTGCTTGGCCTTGGGGCGGGCAACATCGAACGGGACTTCCGCGAATACGGCTTCTCCTTTTCCGGCACGGCGGACCGGCTCAAGGCGCTTGAGTCCGCCATCGACCGGATCAAGGCCCGCCTCGAGCGCCTTGACCCTGGGCCACTTGGCAGCTTGCCCCTCTTGATTGGCGGGAGCGGCACGAAGGTGACACTCCGACTCGTGGCGCAGTACGCGGACATGTGGAACTCGTTTGGGCCACCGGAAGACTATGCCAAGCAGAACGAGGCACTCGATGAATGGTGCCGTCTTATTGGTCGCGATCCAGCTGCTATCGAGCGAACCGTGCTCCTCGATGTCCCTGAGGAAGCGGAGAGGCTTGAGGAATTCTTAGAGGCGGGCGTGCAACATATCATTGTCGGATGCGGTCATCCGTTCGATCTCGAGCCGATTCGTGATCTGTTGAGACGAGCGCAATCAGCTACGAGTAGCTCATCGACCACCGAACCCCTGGAAGTCCATCCCCGTCGGCTTGCCGAAGTCGAGCCATGAGATTCCGCCTCTGGTACATGCTGACAGGCACACCTCGTGAGGGGGGACACCGGCACCCACGGCATTGTCAGTGCTGTAGCCCGCGGTGGGGCCGGGACTTTAACTCTATTTCGCCTCAACTTGAACGGAACTGGTCCTGAAGTCGTTCTCTTCTTAAACTCTTCCTCTACTCCCCCACCACAGTATTTCCAGTGCGGACTCCTGAAACGGGGTCATTTTGCGGCTTGTGTGCCTCTCAACCTCAATTTGTTTTGAACTCAACTGCCACTCGTCTTCAACTCTTCTTTAACGGAACCCTGTTTTTGGAAATGCCGTAGCCTCGCGCCAGGAAATGCCGCGACCTCTTCTGGGGGGTCGTTGCGTCTCTGCTTTTGTCGTCTACGCCGCGACGACCTTGCCCGGTCTCAGATTTCTGCTTGATGTTGGCGGCATCATCACTGTCGTATCGCGCAGCGGTGACCCTGGCTTTAACTCCGCGTCGCCTCTATTTAAACGGACTTTCTGACAGTCTGCGGATTTCGAGCCGGTCGTGCATTATCATCGTGTGACCGGCAACCTGGAGGGCAGGGCGGGGCGTGTCCGTGTACCTGGCGCTCGCCTAGGTTCGCGTAGAGTTTAGCGACTGTTCCGGCGAGGCGGTGAAGCCGAGCTCTGAGGCGTACAGCTGGCCTCGATAGGTGAGTCCAAGCAAGATGATAACCTGAGGGGTGGCAATCCTAATGCCCGTGGTTTGGCCGCTCCTCCACCTCGACCGATTCCTATGGCCGGATCCTTGAGTGAAGTTTGGTGTAGAGCTCAGGCCTCTGCCACTGGGTTAACAGTCCGGCCTTTGTGGCGTTCCGGGCAGCGGAATCGACGCCATCTTCTTCTGCTCTCAATTGGCGAATCCTAGTCAAGTCGATGTCCACTATGAACAAGCCGGGTCGTGTGGTTTCGAAAACGATGCCCTCAGGAGTAGCGACCATCGCAAGACCGCGTTCGCTAGGGCTAAACATATTTTGGGTCGTGACCACAACTGCCAGATTCTCGATTGCCCGGGACCAAATCAGATTTCGCCAGCTTTCCCAAAGGCGCTGTTTATCAATACCCGCCGGCAAGAGAATCACTTCTGCCCCACGCAGTGCAAGCGCTCGTGTCACCTCGGGGACGTACACCTCGCTGCACATGGCCATTCCAAACTCACCAAGCTCAGTCTCGAACACGGGATACTCTTCCCCGGGCACATACTGAAAGTCCCAGTACGGGCCACCCGTGTAGATCCATGGACCAGGTGGGTGTGTGCGTCGATATCTACCAATTTCGCCTTTCGCGCCGGCAAGCACCAGCAAGTTATGAGCCGTTCTAAGCTCCGTGTCGAGTGGCTCCAGTGTGCCGTACTGGACGTAGACGTTGAGTCGGCGTGCCGCCTCGGCAATGAAGGGCACCGGGTCGAAGGTTACGGGCATGCGCCACGGTCCTGGGTACGACTCCGGGAAGACTACGACGCGGGCTTCTAGGCCGGCTGCTTGCTCGATGAAAGCAATCGCATCGCCAACGTTCGCCTTGTCAGTCGGCGGCCTGTGTGCGACCGGCTGGACAACCGCGAGCCTGAAGCTCGTCTTGTCTTGGCTCATTTAGGCCGTGAGGTCCGGAATGATGGGAACGAGCAGGTACGATTGGTGTCGTCCCCCCGCGTGGATGGTGACGGTCCCGCCGAACACCTCGGCAGGACGGTCTACGGGATCAGCGTGTACAAAAGGTCCGCAGCCCTTTGAGGCGTAGTGGAAAGTCTTGGCGAACTCGCCCAAATCCCCACCAAACTCGTAGTCCTTGCCACGGACGGTAAGGGCCACCTGATAGCCTCGTGGTACCACGATGCATGTCGGCCACACTTCTACGTCGAGTTCATAAACTTCTCCTGGCGTTAAGGGCTCGGCCGCCAAATGCTTGTGATACGGACGGAAGGGAAGGCTGCGATCATGGTCGAGAGCGCGATGGGATGCCCGTAGCCACCCTTGAGCGATCGGCGTGTTTGGATCAAGGGCACCCTGGAATACAACTTCGTTTCCGGTTGGGTCAAAGACGCGCATCACTATAAAGAAATCAGAATCACTGGTGGACGAGCTCGCAAACAGCTTGACAGCGATAGGGCCAGTTATCTCTGTCTCCGACTCCATCGGCGACATCCAAAAAGTGACGCCTTCCCCAAGCGCTTCATACGTCACCGTGGCCTCGGAAGCCGCCGGCTCCGTGGCCAACTGCATTCCCGAGTTTAGGTAATACTTCGTCCACTTTGTTCGTGCCAGAGGCCACTCGTTCTCGGCTCGCTGCACGAACCTGTCAATGTGCCGAATCTGGAGCTGCACTTTCGGCTGACGGCTCCAATCGTCCTCAACGCCCTTGAGAAAGCAATTAAAAAAGCGTTTCTGCAGTGAGTGGCCGTAGCGCGTGTAAAACTCGGTCCAGTGCTCGAGTCCATGCACTTCAAGCCATTTCTGGTCCGATGCAGCGAGCATGAAAGCCTCAATGTTGCCCCTGAGGTGCAAACCCGCGCCGCCCCAATTGGCTGCTGACAAGAAAGGGGTCATGACCCTCGGCCAATCGGCAGAGCGCTCTCGATGCCACTCGTCATCAAACGGGTGCGATCTGACGTCGGACATGAGATCCCTACGGTTACTCGCCCGCTCGTCTTCGGAAAGCGTAACCGGGCCAGCCACGGACTCGCCGGTATTGGGATTCTTCATCGCTAACTCTCCGAGTCCGTACTGTACTGTTGACACCTGCTTCGGATACCACTTGCCGACAAACTCGGAAAGGATGCCGCCATGGTAATTTACATCGCGGTAGAAATCAGCAGCTCCCTCCCATGCAACCATCGCTGCGAGGTGGGGCGGCTGTAAGCCTGCGACCTGCCATTGGTTGATCGCGTAATACGAAATCCCACAGAGGCCAACCTTGCCGGTGCACCACGGCTGCAATGCTGCCCACTCGATACATTCGAAGAGGTCTTTCGTTTCGCGGAGGGACCAAACGTCGATCAACCCAGGAGACCATCCCGCGCCTCGTGAATCCACGCGTACACATGCGTAGCCGTCAGGAACCCACTTCTCAGGATCGACGACCTCCCAGTTTTGGTACTTGTTGGAGGAGTCCGCAACGACATCTGGATGTTCGCGAACCATCTTCTCCCACTGGATCGGATAGGCGGACTGAAATGATAATCCCTTCGCGTACGGACCGTAGCTCAATATCGCTGGAGAGCGCACCTCTGAAGTTGGACGGTACACGTCGGCCCTCAAAACCACTCCATCGCTCATTTGAATTGGAACGTGCCACTCAATACGCATTCCATCCCGGACCTCGCTCCTTTGTCGAACTGTGACACTAGACTCCTTCACGCTAGTCTCCATACCTCACTCCTTTGTCGGTCGTTTGTCGTTTGAACAAGACGCCATCCGTGCGGGCCTGCACTGTCCGGCCGCCGCCAGACGTGACATACCTTCTACGCCTCTGGGATAAATGCGACCCCGTCCATCATGACCTTGGAGCCCGGGACGGGTAAGGGCGAGGGTACACCGGTAATCGCCACCGTGGGCGGCTCCTGTGGCACCGCGCGCCTTAGCGCCGAGTAGACCACATAGGCGTTTTCCGGCTCTGTGACGAAGGCACGTAGTCGGACAAGGTTTTGCAAAGAGGTTCCTCCCGCCTGGCATATGGCGTCAAGCCGAGAAAAAATGAAATCCACCTGGCTTCCGATATCCGGAGTGGTCATTAATCCATCTCTGCCGCCAGCAACTTGACCTGAAATCCAAAGCAAGCGGCCCGCCCTCACCGCTTCCGACTCGTGCAAAAGCGGAGCCTCCCCTGTCGAGATGACTTCTCTCGTAATACCAAAACCTGGTCGGATTCCCAATGTGAGGTGCTCCATCCTGATTGCGCCCTCCGGATGGCTCATTGTCTGACCCTCACGTCTTGGCACGCTGAGACCCCGCACGGGTAACACCGTCCGAGCTGGCGGGTCCGCGGCGAAATGGCGACGCCACACCTCGTCCAGTTCGAAAAGATCCTCAATGTCGGCGAGGAAGACTGTCGAGTGGATGACCTGCGGCAGCGAGCTATTCACCCGGCTTAGATACCGTTCCAGCCGTGCTAGTAGAAAATTTGCCTCGTTGCGGATTGCACTGCCCCACCAAATCTCGCCTGGCATTCGGACTTCGGGTTCAATTTGTCTCGACTGAAAATTTAACACGACGTCACCGACGATGAAAACGTACGGCCCCGCCGTGACAACCTCGTTAAAAATCGGCTCCTGCATGAACGCGTCGCCAAACTGTTCTTGGCCGAGGCTCTTTTGATAGCCGGTGCTGGCGGGCGGTATCTCCTTCTTGAATTGGCCGTCAGGAATGACAGCTATCCCCATCGGGTTAATTACGCAACCATCCGGGCGTAGGTCGCCCGTACAGACCAGGGCACTAGCAGGTCGGCCACGCTCAATGAAGCCCTTGCCACGGCTTGTTTCGATGTAGCCGTCGGCGTAAACTTTCCGCGGTATATACTGTTCGACTTGCAACGTCTCATTAAGGCTAGAACCGATGGTTGAAAGCAGCTCCTGATACTGCCGGAAAATGTATCTGGTCTGAGCAACGATAGTAGCTGCCGGCGAGACAGCATACGGCACTGGAACGCGAGCCTCGGTTGCAATCGCGCCGGTACTATCGCTCGCAACGCCTCCATAGAAGGCGAACTGCCCTGCCGTCGCAAGGCGTGAGAAATACAAGCCGGAACCATCAACCACCCCTTTAACCTCGCGGCCTTGGATAGTTCTAATCATCGTATTGCCTCCTTCCCAAAAAAATTGAGTATCACTGGTTGTCTGTCGACCATGATGCAAATTGCGGCATTCCTCCGAGAGATAGGAGTTGGACCGCATTCCCGCCGCAAACCGCACTCTTCTCCTCCGCAGTAAGATCCAGTCGATCGAGCAACTCCTGAGGATTCTGGATACCCATGTCGAAGGGGTAGTCGGTACCAACTACTACTCTGGTCGCGCCGACGCGCCTTATCAGGTTGTCAAGTGTTTGGGCGTCGTGGACTATGCAGTCGTACCATATCCGGTTTAGGTAATGGCTTGGCAAGTGCTTACAAGTCATAACTTCCGGCCGGTTACGGAAGCCGTGATCGAATCGTCCAATGTAGTGGGGAAAGAACCCTCCGCCATGGGCTGCGAAAAGCTTGAGCGCTGAATGTCTGTCGAAGACACCCCCAAAGATCATGCGCAGCAAGACTATCGTCGTCTCCAACGGATTCCCGACAAGGTTGGAAAGGTAATAATCGGAAAGAAGATCATCCCATCCGAAGCCGGGAGGATGGATGAAGACGACGGCACCCACTCTCTCTGCACATTCCCAAAAGTCTTCCGACACCGTTTGATCGAGCCATCGGCCGCAGATACTGGTGGAGGCAATAACACCCTTCAAGCCATAATCCCGAACCCCTTCGACCAGTTGAGAAACGGCGAGCTCGGGATGCTGAAGCGCAACGGCTCCCAGCCCGCTGATTCGGCCCTTTCCGAGATCGCACAACCTAGCTATTGACTCGTTTTGGACGGCCACGACCCGCCTTGCAAGATCAGGATCGGCCCAGTAGTAATACTGCAGAGGAGACACGCTCACTAATTGATGAGCAATACCGAACTCATCCATGGCCTCGAGACGGGCGTTGGGATCAACCAGTGCATGGCGCCAAACGCCCTTCATCAGATTATCGTTCTGCCTTGCGGACGCTTCGCCTATGTGCCTCCGCGCGCGTATCCGGTCGGCAGCGTGCCCGTCTTCCGACTCGACAATGGCCTCCGCGGCGGCAGAGTGAGTATGGGCATGGACATCGATAACCTTTTGCTGGTCGCTTGTTGTGGCGGCCTTCACGTTTTCGACTTCCTTTGCCAATTCACCGATTAGGTCGTCACACCGGCGGCCGCTACATCTGAGGATGTGAACTCGCTTAGCTCGACTATTTCAGGTGGCGGCGACATATTTCGCCTGGCGAACCAGCATCGTAGAAGGGCTGGACCATCAACGACCAGGCCCAGATGAAGCGACACGATAAGCAGTGCTGCATTCTCGGCCTCCTCTGAGTAGCCCGCAACCACGTCACGAGGTACGAGTACACGGAAGTCTCGATCGGACGCATCGAATGCCGTTGCGAGATCACATGCATCTGTCATCGTTCCAGTGATGACTAGATTCCGCGCTCCTAGATGCCTCAACAGAAACTCTAGATCTGTCGGATAAAACGCCGATAGACGTTTCTTCGTCCTTACGAAATAGTCGTTAGGCGAGGTCTCCACCATTAGATCAAGCCATTTCGTGCCCTCCCAACTGTGCTGATCCATAAGGGGATTCGGCGGCCAATACAATGGATAAATATGCCGCCAATTCGCTCCGCCGTCGACGCTTTTGGATGCAATGTCATCGATTCCGCCAAACCTCTGCCAATGCTGAACCATGATGATAGGAACACCGACGGTCCGAGCGAGCCGGTGAAATGTGTTATGGGCATCGATCCTGGCGCGCGCCCTAGGCGCCGGGCAAGTTAATTCGGGGTCAGGGCCGACATGGCCCCTGTGCATGTCAATGCATACCACTGCTGTGCAGGCTGGGTCGAGCCAGGAGTCGAAAGCCGGTGTCTGAGGTAATTCGCACCGGCGGCGGTTCTCTAGATAACAGTACATGTCTTCTCTCCCACTAACTCGGCTGCTCCCAAGACTTCTGGATCCATCATTTCGATGGCGCTGGCTGGCGACCAAACACACCCAAATCTTGCAGCTCCTTTAGCCGCGCATCGCCGTAACCGATCTCCTTTAAGACATCAAATGTATGCTCTCCGACGTCAGGCAGATGAGCACCCGCGGGCTGCCGGCTCGAGTTCTCACCAAACAGCGTGGCAAGCGGATCGATTAAGACGTCGAGCCTGGCTCCCTTGGCTGACCGAGCACTGGCCCAACGATGGCGTTCCACAAGCTCGGGATGGCGCACCACCGCGTCGACCGTCCGCATGATGCCCCATCCAATGTCGGCAGCATCCAGCTTCTTACTTAGAGTATCTGATCGACGTGCCCTAAAGAAGTCCTGCAGGTGTCGCTCGAGAGGTTCCCTATTTGCGACGCGCTTCTGGTTTGACGAGTATCGCCCATCGGCAAGAAGTTCGTTGTCATCAAGGACTTGGCGACAGAACCTATCCCACTCATCCTCATTTTGAACAGCGATATTGAGAAACGTCCCATCGGAACATAAGAAAGCTCCGTACGGGGCGATTGAAGCGTGAGACGTTCCAGCCGGGACGGGAATCGAATGACTGTGCTTATAGGTGAGCAATAGGGGGGACATCCAATCTGTGACTACATCGAACAGCGAGATGTTTAGCGTCTGCCCCTCCCCAGTACGATTCCGCTGAAGTAGCGCCGAAACAATGGCAAGTGCCGCGTTTTGCCCACCAGCCAAGTCAGCAATTGAGACAGCTGGTTTGGCCGGATGGTCCGGGGTCCCAGTGCTCCTGGTAATGCCCGCCTCGCCTTGGATCAAAAGATCGTATGCCTTGCGCCTAAAGTAAGGACCCTTTGGGCTGTACCCAGCGATATGGCACTCAATTATTTCCGCGACAACCTCCCTCACGCTGTCGACGCCAATTAACCGTTTGAGACTACCTGGGCCAAGGTTTGAAACAAACACATCCGCTGTACGTAAGAGATCCCAAAAGACCGAACCGCCTTCTGCGAGCTTCAGGTCCAGAGCGATACTGCGTTTGTCGACGTTAAGCCATACGAAATGCGCCGAAAGGCCGTTAACGGCGGCGTCATACCATCTTGCGAAGTCGCCCCCCGGTGGCCGCTCGACTTTTATGATGTCCGCACCGAGACTTGACAGGTTCTTGGTGCACAGCGGAGCTGCGACAGCATGCTCGATCGAGACGACACGAATACCGTCTAACGGCCTCACTCAGATGCACCCCGCTTTCCGAAGTGCAGTCGTGACCCTACCGCCGGTTGAACATATGCGGCTCGCATTTCTGTCGAAAAGAGGCGATGTGCAGCAAGGCCGCTACAGTGCATGGGTACCACGGTTCGCACCTGCAGATCTCGGAACCCCTCAAGGGTCTTCCTGATATTTTCTGGGGGCGTTGTCGGGAAGCCTAGGTGGAATCCTCCCATAACTCCGATGATGGGACCGTCGCCGCCGACTTCCTTGGCTCGTCGAATAGTGTTTAATACCCCTGCATGCGCACAGCCCGTCAGGACGATCAGCCCGCCATTCAGCAGCCGTACGACCAGACCTTGTTCATCCCAGACCTCATCCGTCCGCATTCTTCCGTCTGACGATATCTGATATAACCCGGGAGTCGGCGGCGTAGTTCCAGTGCGAGGACCCTCGAAATCTACTTCCCTGGGGATCTCGCCGGTCGTAAAGAGGCCCGGAGCGATGTAAATCGGGTCTCGACTCATCACCACTCTGCCGCCTCTGTGGGTCAGCTCGTCTGCTGAGAAGGCGGCATTGTAGAAACTAGCGACCCGCCCATCTGGCATGATCGCGTAGCGGGCCAAGAAAGCATCTGGATGCGTCGAGATAGGTACCGGCGTCCGTCTTAGCTGAAGCAATTCGAAAACACCACCGTAGTGGTCTGGATGGCCGTGGCTGATAACCACGTAGTCGATAGCCTCAGCATCCAGATTTAAAACACTCAAATTGTGCTTAATCACTTGGCCCGTAAGACCAGCGTCGAAAATGACGGTGTGCATTCGACCATTCGTCGTCACTTTAACGAGGAGACTAATTCCGTTTTCCGCCTGTGGTGGCGACCTTTGAGGATTAAAGTGCTCTATTAACCCATAGCGTTCCACACGGCAGAAATCATCTCGTTCATCAGCATCGGCGCTTGCAAGCTTCTCGGGCTGGCGATCCGGCAGGAGCATGTCGATCCAGTTCTCGTCGATAATTACGATCTCGACATGCTCCGCCCCGCGGATTTCCATTTGGTCAGCTACTCCGTGGTCTGCTCACAGCTCAAGACAAGTGACTGCAGTTAGTTTTGCCAATCCTCTCACCTTTATCCAGCTGGCAACGGAGGCAGTTGTGACAGATCGTAGCTTGCGCCCTGGCCCGGTGTCCCTATGAACGGTACGGTCAGCGTTCCCTGGGTAAGCATGGCTTCGGCGGCTGACAGGCGCGCCTGCAGGCTGGGAGTTATCAGTGAACTAAAGTTGTAGTAAGGTGCCAGCTTGCCAACTCCGGCTTGCGCATACTTAAAGTGGTAATCGTGGTTGCTAATTTGACCCTTGACACCGAGATTGATCATTGATTTCGTCATTCCGTCGATTCCCAGCAGTACCGTTGTAACTACGACGTTGGGCGCCAGGGAGTGCGAATCGTAGTACTGAGGAATCACGTAAGTACCTGGATGGGATTGCGCGGCCAAAAGCATTCCCTGGGTTGCTTGGTCGATGGCAGGGAACAGTACATCGGCGCCAGCAGCGATGGCCGAATTGGACGCCGCCTGTCCTTGGGCTACGTCGACATAACTCGGGATTGATAGTTGAGTGACTTTAATGTGTGGGTCTACCCACCTAGCGCCAAGCACGAAGTCCTCGGCCTCCGTAGTGAGGGCTGGAAATGCGGGCCCTTCCACGGTAGCAATGTGGTGGGCCTTACTGATGGTGCCTCCGATCATCCCCGCCAGGAAATCCCCGTCATAATATTCGCCGCTTAGTGTGCAGACGTTCTTCGGCCAGGGGGGCGGCACCATAACCCCCAATTCGCAGAACGTGACATTTGGGAATTGCTTCGCCACGGCGACCAGTTGGTCTGGAGCTCCACCGAACATCCATAATTCGAATCCATAGCCCGCTTTTGCAAACGACGTACCCTGGTGAAGGTAGTCGTCCGGGGAGTTGAGATTTGGCACAACCGTTACGGTTACACCCTGGGAGCTAAGCTGCTGCTTCGCGGCGTTCGCCCCATCGTAGACAGAGTTGCCGAACGATCGGTTGTTACTTACCCCGGCAAACAAGACCGCCACTTTCGAGACCTTTATCGACGTGTTCGTCGAGCCTGAAGTCGTAGAACTACCACCGCATGCCGCTAGGACGGCAGCTACGGCCAGTGCCCCTACAATCGAAAGCGACCGCGCATGACTTTTTCCGCTCATTGGTTGCCTCCTTCCTCCACCGATGCTGCTCTGTTTCTCCCCTCGCTCATCGCTTTGTTCCCTCCACTCACCGAATTAATCAACTATCGACAACTCATTACTACCCAGCTCGAATACCGGATTCCTGACGGCGCCGGATTGATTGGGTGACTCGGCCGAGCCTAATGCGGACACGCTGGTCGCTGACCGGAAATGGGATTCCCAGCGCCCGGGGTACATCGCGCCCTCGCGTTATTGCGAGAACAAAGATGGTGGCTAGATACGGAATCGACAGCCAGAGGTCATGTGGTACATGAGCAAGCGAGCTTATATTCTGTACCGCATACTGCATTGCATCGGACACACCGAAGAGGAACGCGGCACCGATCAGCGCGAGGGCGTTCCATCCGGCCAACATGACCATAGCTAGTGCTATGAAGCCAAGATCATTTGTAACGTCCGCGACAAAGCCACCAGTCTCAGTCAAGACCAACGCCGCACCACCCAGCCCGATAAAGGAGCAGCCCATGATCACTGATACAGCGCGAACCTGATGAACGTTCACGCCCGAGGTGGCAGTAGTTTGCGCGCCTTGGCCGGCTGCTCTGATGTACAGTCCTAGCCATGTGTGCCGTAGGCCGTACCAAACAGCTATCGCTGCGACTATGGCGAAGTACGCCAAAGGTGTTTGTCTAAACACCACGCCAACCACCGGTATTCGAGAAACACCGGGTATCACCCAGACCTGGAAGCCGGCGAGAGCAGTGCCAGCCGGATTCTTCTGGTAAAGGACGGTGGTCAATCCTAGTGCCATCAAAGTGAACATCAATCCCGTGATGAGCTGATCCACCGCGCGGTAGACATACAAGTAGGCCAATATGGCACCACACGCAGCGCCGATGCCGATCCCGGCGAATAGGCCAAGAACCACATTGCTTGTCAATTGCGCCACTTGAGCCCCAACATAAGCGCCGACAAGCATGACCCCTTCGATACCGACATTGATGATGCCGGCACTCTCTTCGATTAGTTCACCCAAGCCGGCCCATAACACGGGAATCATCAAAGCAATGCCACCGCCCAGGATGGTTACAAGCACGGCGGTCGTCACAGGCTCTGTGTCCCTCCTTGCCAAAGGCGTAGCCGTAGGACCCCGAGTGCCATGAGAAGCACCACAAAGACGGCTTCGACGATAAGTCCCGCAGACGGATCGATGCCTACCGTCGCCGTCAAGTTATTGCTACCAACAGTCAGGACGGAGAATAGAAACGCTGCCGGAAGGAGCCACAGTGGGTTCAAACCAGCGAGAAGGGTCGCGGCAATTCCGATAAATCCATAGTTATTTGACATGCCTGTAACCAGGGCGTGGTGGATTGAGACGATCAAGATTCCCCCCGAAAGGCCGGCCAGCGCGCCGCCAATCCCGAATGCAGCAAGAGTAGTCCTCGCAAGACTCAGACCTGCAAGCTGAGCTGCTCCGCGGTTACTACCAAACATTTTTAGTGCAAACCCGAACCTCGTACGTTGGATAAGGAGGAAAACGCCGAGCGCGCAGATGAGGGCGGTTACTTCGCCGACACCAACATTTGTGCCCGGGACCCACGATCCAACCTGGGCGCTGGACGGGATTTGCCTGGTGGTTGCCGAGAATCCTTCTGCCCATGGGCCTGTAATTACGTAATCGGCAAGAAGTACGGCCGTGAAGTTCAACAACAGAGTTACGATGATCTCGCTCGCTCCCGTTGAGATCTTTAGCACGGCAGGGATTAGCGCCCAGAGAGAACCCGCCGCGGCTGCGCCAAGGACGATCACGAGTGCGAGAAGTGGACCGGGGAGGGTGGTGAAGGTGAGTCCGATAAGGATTCCGCCCACGGCGCCGGCGTATAGCTGGCCATCGCCGCCAGCGTTCCATAAGCCAGCACGGAAAGGAATCAGCGCTGCTAAACCTGTCAAAACAAACGGCGTCCAAATATTCAGGGTCTCGCCTAGACTGCCTCCTCCACCAAGTGCCCCGCTTAGGATGGCCTGGTAACTACTAACTGGATTAGCTCCCAATGCCAGGAAAACCACTGCACCGAGCAATAGAGCAAGAAGGAATGAGCCAATCGAGGAGATCGTTCCTCTCCGTACTCGCACGAGCCAGTCGCTGCCGTCGACAGTCGATCCAGGGGAAGGTTGCAAAAGCACAACCCCCTCCTCTGGAAGCCGTTGGTGACTCATCAGCTCGTGCTCATTCCTGCAAGGGCGTTCGCGACTTCCGCTCTCGTCGCGGCTGCGAGCTGTGCGACGTAGTTGATTCTTCCCCGAAATAGCACAGCAATCGTGTCCCCGACTTCCTGGGCCTCATCAAAATCACCGGTGAAGTACACGACCGCACTCCCCCTGGTGGCTAGTCTTCGAATCTGTTCCCTAACAAATCGGCTTGCTTCCGCGTCCAGCCCAAGCGTCGGGCGGGCTGCGATGAGCACTTCCGGCATTCCACTGAGCTCGCGTGCCAGTACCACACGCTGCTGATTTCCGCCAGATAGAGCCCCAGCCTTCAGGCTAGCGGCCGTTTTGGGTTTGATGCCGTACTGCACAACAAGCCGCTCGGCGAATCGGCTAATACTCTCTAACCGCAGAATCCCGCGGCGCACAAACTCGGGATCACCGCCAGCTATCCGCCTGAGGGCCAAGTTTTCGGTCACGGTCAGGTCAGCCGCGAGGTCCCAGACAGTCGGCTCACCTGTCACGACTGCAACATTGTGTCGCAGCAACCGGTCGCGCGGGCCGAGATGGTCAATTCGAATGTCCTTAAGGCTGATAGTGCCAAACGATATCCTGCGCAGGCCGCACAGCACTTCGATGAGTTCGGTTTCACCATTCCCTTCCACCCCGATAAATGCGAAAACTTCCCCTCGTGCCACGTCAAATGAAATCGGGCCTATTGGCGCGGCTCCCTTCTCAGTGGGGATCCTTATATCAGACACTCGGAAAAACTCTTTGTTTTCCGTGTTTCTTGCTATGCCGGTCCCCTGACTCGGGAAAGTAACGCCAGTGACAGGTCCCTCGGTAGGAGTCGACCCGCGATCTACAACGCCTACCGGCTCGCCGCCGAACATCGCTTCAATGAGAGTGGGCTCATCGATGGCTGAACCCTCTACGGTCTTTACAGCCTGGCCGCGGCGCAGCACTACAACCTTATCTGCGACATGAACTATTTCCGAAAGCTTATGAGTAATGACAACGCATCTGTGACCGCTGTCCTTGAGCCGCAATAAGATCGCGAGTAGTTCCTCAATATCGCGATCGCCTAGAGTCGCTGTTGGTTCGTCCAAGATGAGGGTCTTAACATTTCGATAGAGCAGCCTCAGTATCGCCACCCTCTGCCGAACGTCAGCAGGTAGCCCGGCCGCGATCCTACTTGGATCGACCTCTAAACTGTATTGGTCCGCAACATCACCGACCGATCTTTCTAACTGAGATCGTTGAAACGCCAAGCTGAATGCTGGACTACTGCCAAGAGCGATGTTTTCGGCGATGCTCAGCGTAGGAACGAGGTTCGCCCTCTGCGGAATCATACCTATTCCTTTAGCGATCGCTTCTCGCGGTGAGAAAAAGGGAACGCACTGTTCGTCTATCACAAGCCGCCCAGAATCCGCGCGAGTAAGTCCATAAAGTATGGACATCAAGGTGCTCTTTCCCGCACCATTCTCCCCGACGAGTCCTACAATCTCAGGGCCAGAGAGTTCGAAGTCGACCCCATCGAGTGCAACCACTGGCCCGTAGCGCTTTGTGATGGTCTCCATCCGGATACGTGGCAGCGAGCGAGGCGCATCGTTATGCTTATTTGTCGAGGCTTGAGGATCAGCAGAAGCCATGATCATTACTTCTTCGCCTGGCAAGTCTTAGTCGGAAAACTAGGGTGATCACGGAAGCAGCAGCGGCGACCACATCACTCGGCATTGACCGGCCGCCGCTCAAAATATTCTTTGGCGGCATTACTGATATGTAATCGAACAGCTTCGCGCGCCGCGGTTGGATCTCTAGTCGCTAGAGCCTTCACAATCGCCGCGTGCTCACGAGTTGCACGCGTCGTACGGCCTGGAATAGTAAGCGGGGTGGCCACAGTGATACCAAGCCAAAGTTCATCAATGAACTTATCTAGCTTTGGACTATTGGCTGCGGTTCGAATGATTTTGTGAAATTGGCGATTCAACCTCAATATCTCACTCGGCCGGAATTCGCTTCGAAGCTGATCATTGAGAAGTTCAAGGCTGGCGACCAGATCCGCGTTAATGGTCTTTGCCGCTAGAAACGCTGCCTCCCCCTCGAGCATTTCTCGTAGCCGGTAATTCTCGCCGATGTCCTCCTCGGTAAATATGCGAATAGCCATACCGTTGTTGGAGGTGGTGACCAACCCTTCGTTTTGTAACTGGCGCAAAGCTTCCCTGACCGGCTGCCTACTAACCCCGAGCCCCGCCGCGAGCTCATCCTGGAGCAATCTCTCGCCCGGAACCAGCCGACCCTCGAGGATGGCCGATCGTAATGATTCAGTCACAAGCGTCGTGACCGACACGATGTCCTTGGCTCGAACAGGCAACAGGCGATCGCTTACGTCCCGCGGCGCCGTTTCAGGCGCCATTCGATTCGAAGGAGACCTCCAACTCCCCACGGTCGACACCTGACTCCCCTCCCTGCCGGCGCGGGCCTCGCGGCCCCTGGCGGTAGGGCCGCATATCCATGGATCCGTGGATTCAGGGATCCAAGGCCATGATTCTAAGTGGGCTCGGACTCAGCTGTCAATAGAACCAAGAGGGATTGGGGCATCAAGTTCGCACTCGGCTCAGCACGGGATCCGCCGACTTCGTTCGGGTCCCAAATCTCGGCTTCCACGACCGCCGACCCTTGTCGGAGCCTAGGCGACTTGCCTGGCCTCGGCCAAAGGATTGGTCTTCGTGGGTCCAGGTCGTTCCGGCGGAAGAGTAGAACTCGAATCTGGTGCAGGCGCCTAAAACGCAGGCCCTAGCGGCCCAAGCGTGCGAGCACCGACGAAACAATTGCGTCGGTTCCCGGCAGGAAGCTGTCCTCCAGGGTCGGACTGTACGGAATTGGGAGGTCTGGCATGGTGATGCGCCAGGCGTCGTCGAGTTCTCCTAATCCTTTTTCAGCAACCCGGGCTAAGACGTGTGCACTCCACCCACCCGTTTCGGGCCCTTCCTCCACAACGACGACGCGCCCAGTTTTCGACACTGATGCAAGGATGGTGCGCTCATCAAGAGGTCGTAGGGTTCGGAGATCGATCACTTCAGCGTCGACGTTGTGCGTCGATAGGACCTCCGCGGCCTGAAGAGCGTCGTGGACAGTCTTCATCGCGGTGACGATCGACAGGTCCCTCCCAGGACGCGCGATTACGGCCTTACCTATTGGTACGTCGTTTTCATCGACCAACCCTTTGGTGGAATACAATCGCTTGTGTTCGAGAAAAAGGACCGGATTTTCGTCGCGGATGGCCGATTTGAGAAGCCCTTTGGCGTCCGATGGAGTCGCTGGAGCCACGATTTTGATGCCAGGAACCGCCAGAAACCAAGGGGCCGGTACCTGCGAATGAATTGCTGCAAACCGGCCGCCAGCGCCGACAGCTGAGCGGACAACGAGCGGGACACTGGCCTGCCCGCCAGACATGTACCAGTATTTGGCGGCTTGGTTTACCAGGCTATCCATCGCTAGTGTGAGAAAGTCGCCGAACATGATCTCGATCACAGGTCTTAGGCCTAGGACGGCCGCACCGAAGGCCACTCCTGAGAGAGCAAGCTCTGAAATCGGAGTGTCAAAAACGCGACCAGGCCCATACTTGGCGTAGAGGCCGCGTGTTGCTTGGAAGACACCTCCGGCGAAAGCAACATCTTCACCAAACAGCAGGACGCGATCGTCCCGATCCATCTCTTCATCAATGGCATCGCGGATAGCTTGCCGGAACTCAATCTGCATTGGATCTCTCCGATGCTGGCTTGAACTCGCTGGCCTCCTCACCGAATTCGGGAAAGGGCGCGTCGAGCGCAGTAGAAGTGACGGCCGCGAGCTGGTTCTCGACATCCGATATCGTGGCGTCGATGGCAGCTGAAGCTACCCCTAACTTGTCGACCAGCCTGGCGCGGGCAAGCACTAGCGGGTCGCGTGTCCTCCAGGCCTCCATTTCTCCGGCGGGTCGATACTTGACGGGATCGCCTCGGCCGTGATCGCTGAATCTATAGGTAAGAGCCTCGATGAAGGTAGGACCCGATCCTGACCGGGAGCGACCCAAAGCCCACTTAGCAGCCTTCCGCATCTCCCAGACATCATTTCCGTCGGCACTTACACTCTCGATACCGAAAGTTCGCGGGCGCTGAAGCAAAGTACCTGCAGTAACCTGAGCCATGGGCGTGAATTCTCCGTACTGATTGTTCTCACACACAAATACAACCGGCAAAGAATTGACTGCAGCGAAATTTAGGCATTCATGGAAGTAAGCCTGGTTAACGGCTCCGTCACCAAAAAAAGCGACAGCGACCCCCTGACCACGGCGCTTCAGGGCGAGTGCTGCTCCGGTAGCCGCGGCAATGCTGCCTCCCACAATACCGAAACAGCCCAGCAGACGGTGTTTGAGATCGACGATGTTCATGGAGCCAGCCCGGCCGCCACAGATCCCTGTCTTGCGGCCGAGGAGCTCCGAAAGCAAGCTTCCGGGATCCACTCCAAGAGCTAAGGAATGACCGTGGCCTCGGTAGGTTGCAGCAACCATGTCCTTGTCTTGCACTTCCCCACAAACGCCGACACTCACGGCCTCCTGTCCAATGCAGAGATGAGTCGATCCATACACGACCCCGCGGGAGAAGAGCGTCTGGACCGTCTCTTCGAATCTGCGAATGAATACTAAAGTCCGGAAAAGCGCTAGCCCAAGCTCATGTTCGCTCATAGGGCCGACCTGTCGACCAGGATGAACAGCATCCATAGGGACGGGTGCTATATTCCCGGGTGTCAAGGCCGCATCGCTACGACCCTTGAGTTTCGCGGAGCTCGTTCCCCACCAGCCTTAAGCTCCGCCGAGCGGGTTTGCGGTGGAACTACGCAAGGACCATCGATCATGACTTCAGCCCGCAAGATCACTCGGCTCATCTAGCGATCCAGCCTCCATCTACCACGAAAGATGCACCATACACATATTTCGCGTCTTGAGAAACAAGAAACAAAACGCATGGCACGATATCATCAACATCGCCGACTCGATTTGCTGGCGTAGCAGCCACAATCTCGTCGCTGTAGCCCGGCTTAGCAAAGAGCTGGGCGTTCATTGGCGTGCGGATATTGCCAGGCGCTATGGCATTGACCCGGATGCCTTTCGGAGCTAATTCTACTGCGAGCGACTTGCTAAGGAGTTCCTCCGCACCCTTGGTAGCACAGTAAGCAACGGAATTAGGGAAACCGATATGCCCGGCGATTGACGTAACAAAAACGATCACGCCATCGCCCTGAAAATTCGATAGAAGACGCTGGGTGAGGACAAACGGGGCCCTTACGTTGGTACGCCACTGACGGTCGAAGCTCTCGAGCCTACTCTCGTGGAATGGCATTGGTTCGTAGATCCCAGCAGCGTGGACAAGAATGTCAAGCTTGGGAAGGTCGGCCACCGCTTGTGCGATCTCCTTGAGATCGTCGTCTCGAGTGATGTCGGCCTGGACGATCGTTGGTTTGGGTGCACTAGGATGGAAACCTTCTGCCACCTCCCCGAGCCTATCCCTATGGCGGGCTACTAAGAGAACCCTCGCACCCGCTGTCGCTAAGCCCTTGGCAATTCCGGCACCAATACCCGAACTCGCACCAGTCACGAGCGCGGTCCTGCCATCAAGCGATCCCATGATCACGACCTAAAGCGACGGGCCACCCATCCCTGATGTAAGGGCGTGATGGCCTCATACTTTATCCGGACATGCTCGAATTTCCACTCGCCGCCTTCCTTTCTGTAGGCGTCCTCATATTTCGCCATTTGTATCACTGGCTCTTCGGCACTTACGCCTTCACGATCTGTCATTGTGCAGGGTTCGAAAAGATACCACCGACCGGTGGCCGCCATACCGCTGGAATCGACTGCTATTTCAGGACCTATCATTAAATGAAAGGCCCAGGGTATTTGGCTGCTGGCTGAGGCGAAGAACCGCTTGATCTCAGCCTTCCCGTGGAAGACTCCGAAGGGTGATCCCTCCCAGACCGCGTCGTCGGTAAACAGTTTGACTAGTTCGTTGGGGTTATAGTTCTGGTCGCAGAGCTCAGCATATCTAGCTTTCAAGTTCTTAATTGCTTCGATATCTTCTAACCTTTGCAGTCGCCTTTCCAGCTCCGAGATGACCATGGTCCCGGTAGACTCGCTCACTTGGTGGTGGCCTCTGACCGCTTCGAGCCTTTGTATCCAAGCATGCCGTCGTATACGTCAGTTCGGCGATCGGCGATCGGGTCGGCGAGCGCCGTCCAATGGTGCCGGCGCGCTTCGGCAAGATTCACGTCGACCACGAGCAAGTCGGGGCGATCAAAAGCGGCAGGTCCTGCCACGAACCCGGATGGACCTACGACACAGCTGTTGCCAATGAACGTACAGCCCCGTTCTACGCCGCAACGATCGGCGCATATGATGAACAAGTTGTTCTGATGCGCTTGAGCCATGTGCACGTAAGCGGAGAGTGGGTTCTCAGCCTCGATGAGTCCGGGCACCAAGACCCAGCAAGTGGGATCACAAATAATATCGGCACCTTGGAGCTTGAGAATCCTAGAACTCTCAGGGAACCAGCCGTCATAGCAAATCATCACTCCGACCCTGCCAAAGGGAAGACCGAATACCGGGAAGCCCAGGTTGCCCTGCTCGAAGAAATATTTTTCTTCGTCCCAAAGATGAAGCTTGCGGTACGTCCCAATGTAACCATCGGGTCCCAGCAGCGCTGCCGCGTTATACAAGAGGTTGCCTTCTCGTTCGCAGATGCCCACGCAAACATGAAGCCCGGAACCCTTAATGGCGTTCCGAATCGCCTCGCAGGTGGGCCCCTGGGGGATGAGCTCCGAGAGATCGAATGCCTCCTTCCGAGAGTTGATCACGTAGCCGCTACTACTAAGCTCAGGAAGAACAAGCAGCTCAACTCGTAAGTCGATCGCTTTATGGGTTACCTCCAAGGCCACGGACAGGTTCTCGTCCTTATATCCCACGCGTGGATGGGTCTGCGCTGCAGCGAGCCTAACTACGGATTCTTGGCCCAGTACTCGCTCGTCCGCCGCCTCCCGAGGTGCAACGTTCCGAAGAGTCTTATCGTCCCTAACACGGGTTGCCATTTGCATCCTCCCCGACGCGCCTATCGGTTGCTGAATAAGTGTCGCTCTGAAGGTACCACCCTCGGTCGTAGCATGGACTGACGGAGCCGAGGTCGGGAGGCGATCGGGGCACCTGCAACCCTCCCGCAAAAGCATCAAGTCGCCGAATGGGCTTCCAGACCGGGAAGGGTAAACCGGGCTAGACCCCACTGAGCTGGCGCTCCCAGGACCGACGGGCTACCGCCGAAATGAATCTCGTTGGAATTGTTGGTCAGCAGCTGAACGCGATCTTGTCAGCCTCGGTCACGGTCACCCCAAGAGGTGCACCAAAGTCTTGCGAGAAGCGGGCTTACCACCACCCCTTTTCGGCACCAGTTAGCGGCTCCACCTCATTGGCTGGAAAGGGGGCCAGCTGCGTAAGCTAACAAGCGTCGGGCTCGCTCGACAACTGGTCGATCGATCAGCTGACCGCCGACTGAAACAGCTCCATCCCCCCGGGCCAGCGCCTGCTCAAACGCCGCAACCACGCGCTCGGCATACGCCATTTCGTCGGCGGTTGGGCTGAAGATTTTGTTGACCACGTCGAGTTGCTTCGGGTGGAACGTTGACTTTCCGCGGAATCCAAGTTCGCGGGCTCTGCGTACTTCGTTGACAAAGCCCTCGTCGTCATCGATGTACGGAAAGACCCCATCAATGGCGATGCGCCGCGCAGCCGCCGCAGCAACCACGAGGCTGGACCGCGCAAACAGCAGGTCCGTTCCGTCGCGATGGCGTCGCGTGCCGAGCCCGAGATCGAGTGCGAGATCTTCGGCTCCAAGCATCATGGCGTAGCTCGAGGATCGGACGAGGCAATCGATTCAGCTGCCAAGAGACCGCGGGCGCTTTCAATCCCGGCTACGATCAGTACTCGACCGGTGTCCAAGCCGATACCTTGCTCGAAGGTGGCCAACACCTCGGAGACGGCCTTGACATCGGCCGGGGCCTCGACCTTGGCTATGCAAATGCCCGCAAGTCCTGGCTGCAGCACGGCGGCAATGTCGTCATCCGAGCCGGATGACCCGACGGCATTGATGCGGACGAAACGAGCCGGCCCGCCCGAACGACGCCGTAGGGCCTCTGCTACCAGCAGACGAGTCCTGGCTTTTTGATCGGGAGTAACACCGTCTTCCAGATCGAGGAGGACGGCGTCGGCCATTCCAACCATCGCCTTGTCGATGAATCGCTGCCGATTTCCTGGGACAAACATCCACGACCGCAAGAGCGAGTCCATCCGCTAATAACTACGAGGAAAACCCACGGCGCGTTTTGAGAGCTTGGCGAAACCGAGGTTGTTGCTGACTGGCGGTCTCCAGTCAGTTCGTGTCCCTGAACTTGCGCTCGACGTCAAAGTCGATTGCCAACCCATAACCACCGAGCACTATCATGCACTGTTTGGCATCTCTCTAGAGTTGATAAGCCACAATTTAGCCGGCCCGAAACGTACTAGGCTCGCCGCTTCGACTTCAGCCCAGGCTATCCCGGCTGGAATCGGATTCCCTTAGTTCGCACCGAGCTTGCGGCCAGACGCTTCGCCCTAGCTGGCTAGCGTGCGATCGTACGGTGAATGAAGCAGCGGGCGTCTGCGAGGGCTTCACGCCGCACAAGACGCCTCGGTGCTGCACCATCGAGGATCTTCCGGCCGCCAGCGCCTTCGTCCCCGATGAGGCTGCCGCCTGGAACCTCGAGTTCCTCGACAAGATGCCAATAGACTCGCGATTGAACCCGAGTGTAGGTCGCACGGACTATGGCTGAAAGGCGGGTCGAATCTGCCGCTTCTCCAGCCCTCGTCGTTAGCCCTTTTTCGCGGCCGCACGCTTCGCGGCTAGCACGGCGCGGGCCTTGGCAAGGCCTGCCCGGCGCTTGGCAAGGCTATCGGGGCTTAAGGTTCTGCGTCGCCGACGCGGCCGGCCAACCACCTGTATCGCCGCAGCGGGACGGCCTCGACGTCCCCTAGTAGCCGTTTGCGCGGACCCCGGACGAATTCCCTGCACGGCTCGACTAATTGTGTCGAGTGAGGCCTGCAGCTGGCGGTTTTGTTTCGTTAACGACTCGTTTTGTGAAACTAGCGCAGTGATGTGCGAGAGCAACGAAGCAGCAACGCCATTGGATCCAGCTGCCTGGCGGGACGACCTTCTGCGACGGCGGCGCAGCTTAGTAGGAGTTCCTGTGGGCATGATTGATATTCCTCCTGGCTGTTAGATCAGCCCCCTCTACGATAGTCTAACTGTCAACGCCCGATTAGTAATACTGTCGGACATATGATCCTAACATGCCGCTCGGTCGATCAATCCTGGGATGCCTCTGCGGGGTCGGGCGAAAGGCGACAACGAGAGCCAGGTTAAGGACCAAACCCCCCACTCGAGCGCACACGTCGGGTTGCCCGGATGATTCAGACGTTCGAAACTTGTTCGTACGAGCGCTGCGCGGCAACGCGGACCGATCCGTCACCGTCGAAAAGCGGCTGGGGATCCTGCCGGACGTGCGGTTGGCTGGCAGGTGTCATCGTCCGATCCTCACGAGTACCACCCACCGTGCCGTACCAGATCCATCGAACGCCGCGATCGTCACCGCATGAGCCGCTCGGTGACGAAAGCCACCGCTAACCGTGCACGGTTCCGCCTTTGTCCAAGTCTCCCACCACTGTATTGTCGCTGGTGTGTCGAGCGACTTTGAATCAATTTCGCCTCTTCTTCAACGGAACTTGCGCTGGTCTCGTCCCCTTCTTTAACTCTTCTTCAACTCCCCCATTACAGTATTCCAGTGCGGACTCCGGAAAAACCCGACTATTCGGGTGTGAGTGCCCTTCAACTTTAATTCGATTTGAACTCACCCTCCACTCCTTGGACTGCCCTGGGTTAGCTGGAGGCTCCATTCTTTGGGAGGATGGTGGCCATGTCCAAGCCCAGCGTCCGAGCTCAACGTCGATACCCGCCCGAGCTGAAAGAACGGGCCGTCCGCATGGTGAAGGAAGCGATCAAGGAGACGGGCCGACGTCACGGCGTAGTGACTCGGGTGTCAGTGCAACTTGGCATCGGCTCCGAGACGCTGCGGTCGTGGGTCAAGCAGGCGGAGATTGACCAGGGGGCGCGGCCCGGCGCCAGCACCAACGCGCACGAGCGAGTGGCAGAACTCGAGCGGGAAAACCGAGAGCTGCGTCGCGCCAACGAAATCCTGAAGACCGCGGCAAGTTTCTTCGCGCGGGAGCTCGACCCGCAGCTGCCGAAATGAGCCGCTACATCGACGCGCATCGCGAGCGGTTCGGGGTCGAGCCGATCTGCCAGACGTTGCAGGTTGCCCCTTCTACTTACTATGCCGTCAAAAATCGACAGCGCTCCGCTCGCAGCGTTCGCGACGAGGAACTCAAGCCGAAGATCAGTCGGGTCCACCGCGAAAACTTTGGCGTGTACGGCATCGAAAAAGTCTGGCGCCAGCTGCTCCGCGATGGGGTCCAGGTCGGTCGGGATCGCGTGGCACGTTTGATGCGGGATCTCGGTTTGGCGGGCGCGGTGCGGGGCAAGCGCATCCACACGACTCGATCCACCGACGTCGCTGAGCGGCCGGCGGATCTGGTGGGGCGGGCATTCAACGCGCCGGCGCCGAACCGGCTCTGGGTTGCCGACTTGACCTACGTGAGCACCTGGTCCGGCTTTGCCTACGCGGCCTTCATCATCGACGCCTTCAGTCGCTCCATCGTCGGCTGGCGTGTCTCCCGCTCCCTCCGAGCGGACCTTGCCCTCGACGCGCTCGAAATGGCCATCTGGATTCGCGACCGTCAATCGCTGGACGGACTGGTGCATCACTCCGATCGCGGCGTGCAGTATGTCTCGATTCGCTATACCGAGCGGCTTGCTGAGGAGGGTGCCATCACCTCAGTCGGCTCCACGGGCGACAGTTACGACAATGCGCTCGCCGAGACGGTGGTGGGCTTGTACAAGACCGAGCTCATCCGTCGCCGCAGTCCATGGCGCACCGCCGAGCAGGTGGAGCTGGCGACCGCGGCATGGGTTGACTGGTGGAACCGTCGTCGGTTACACAGTGCTGCCAGCAACATGCCGCCGGCCGAGTTCGAGAAGCTCTACCATGACCGACAAGCGGCCGCCGTGGTCGCGTGAATTACCAAGTCGCCGAGTCTCCTCAGTGCGCACAATGTTGGTTGGGCGCCCGACATTGCATGGCTCGGTTTAGCGCTCTTGTACGGTGGGATAGCGCAGTTGCTGGCGGGGATGTGGTCGTTCCGACGAGGTAACACGTTTTCGGCGACCGCGTTCTCAAGTTACGGTGCGTTCTGGTTCAGCCTAGCGACCTTCATCGTGCTGGTCTTCCTCGGCAAGGTGCCGAGTGAGAATGTGACAGCGGATTTAGGCTGGTTTTTGCTGGGGTTCGCCGTCTTCAACACCTATTTGCTGTTCTGGAGCCTGCGGGTCAACACGGCGGTGTTCGGTGTCTTCCTGACCCTCGAGATCACCGAGATCCTGCTCTTCATTGGGTTCTTTAGCGGCAGCGGAGCAGGTGAGGGTCTAGTGCTGGTTGGAGGGCTCGTTGGAGTGTTGACCGCAGCGGTGGCCTGGTATACGGCAACGGCAAGTCTCATAAACAGCATGTCGCCGCGTCCACTCCTTCCAACCGGCACTCCCAGCAAGCGAGCGTCGACCGGCGCTCGCGAATCCCGCTGAGAAGGGCTCAATGACACTGATGGAACGCATCGACGCACTGATCGCGACAGTGGGCGCGGAGCAAGAGTTCTGGTCACCATCCCGGCTGACGTCGATCTGAGCGGAGGACGTTGATCATGGTTCGATGGGTTGCAGAAATCATTTGTGGATGCTCTGGGTCAAAGCATGTGATGGTTCCCATAAGCCGACGGGGCGGGTGCTCGTTGCGATTCGAGCAATAGAGCAGCCAACGCGTGGACGAGCCCGAGATTGGGAGCTCGTCGACGTGGTAGTCCAGGTCTGCGCCGGCCTCGAGTGCTAGGGACGCCCATACCACCAGCAGGGAGCGCTCGGAGGCTCTCAGCGGGAACTCTGCAAACATGACAGCAGTGCGGGCCCGGATCGTGGGCCATTGATGGAGCGGCATGCCCATCAGCGTCTCGACTTGAGACCCGAGGTCCTCTGCCGCGGTCTTCCAAACTAGAGGCGATCGCCAGCGAAATGCCCGTAGTCGCGGGCCAAAGGTGCGGAGTGACCATTCGGACCCGACCCACGTCGCCAGCGTCACGCCAAGGACGGTCACCAGGAATGTGGCGGGGTTTCTGGTGCCGGCGACGACGTTCGCGATTGAGGCAAGCACGGCCGCGATGAAGGCGATGAAGAACGAGCGCACCCCTTGAAGCCTGTTCATCGCGTGGTCGCCGTGGCCGGCACTCGTGCTGGCCTCGTTAAGATCCGGAGCGCTTCCCGGCGATCGACGACCGGATGAACGCCGCGATTCCTCGCTCCCGAACCGCGCGAACGTCATCCGTCACGTCGGCCCGAAGCGATTCATGCAAGTGCCCGATTCCGGCATCATCGAAATAGTGTTCGGGCGGCCAGGTCACCAAACCTCCAGCTGGCCATAACGGATTAAGCCAGGGCTTAAAGTCGCCGAGGTCGAGGCCATACGTAGCCGGTGCGGTATGCCCGAAGATGTGGAAAGCTAGGGTACCAACACTCCACGTGAGGACATAGAAATCTCCGGTCCCCGGCGGGTTGAAGTTTCCTCCCGACGCTCTACAGGTCGTCAGTGCGAAGGCACGGTTGTATGCCGCAAGCCAGACCAACGATTTCATCGGGGGCCGATATAGCCGGAAGAGCTCGCCACGATGCGCGTCTGGTACGACAATCCCGCGGCCGGTGAATTGGAGGAGTACAGCCTTGAGATAACCCCATGCCGCCAGTCGGCGCTGCTGGAAGGCGTCCAGAACGATAGATTTCCCCGGTCGCACCAGGTCGAAGAGGAGAGGCGCGGCATCCTTCTCAATACCACTCATCCAGGTGTTGTTGCACTGCTCGCAGACAACGCGCACCCTCTGCTCGAAGGAAGGGGCCTCCCAGCTTTCGACCTGGGGGGCACCGCTCGGCTGGCGGTAGAACTTCGAGGTCTTCAGTTCGGGGAAGGCATCGCGGACAGCCTTCGGCAAAAGGTGCTCATTGGTAAGCTTCCTGTCCGTCGCACCGCAAAAAATGCACGCACGCATCGCATGAATCGTACCGCCCCTAGCGAGCGGTCCTGATGCGGTTAGGATTGCGTCCGTGAAGGTCGAGGTCCGAGCGGTCGGCCTCAAGGCGATGCGGGAGAAGAAGGGCCTCACCCAGCGCAAGCTCGCCCACGACCTCGGCATCAGCCAGAACTACATCCCCGCCATCGAGACCGGCGCGCGTCATGCTGGGCCGAAGCTCCAGCCGCAGATGATCAAGTATTTCGGCTGCCGGTTCGAGGATTTATTCGAGGTGGTCCTAGTCGACCCAGTGACGGGGCGCGAACAGATAATGCAGCCGAGGTCGACTGGACGATAACCCGGCGAGTTTAGGTGATCAGGGGCGGGAGCTGCGGCGCGAAGAGGTGGGCTAGGGCCTGGAGCAGCATCGCGAAGAGGTGCTGCACAACGTCTGCGGGTACGAGATCCTGGACGATCACGCCGAGCATTACTCCGACGAGCAAGAGCTGCCAATCCTTCCGGCCCGTCCGAGCGGCCGCCGCCTGGATGAAGTCGAGCTTTCTCTCTAGGGACGCCGACTGCGCTTCGGAGAACGAGTACTTCTGTTTGACGTAGTCCTTGATCTGTCGAAGTTGCTCCGCGATCTCGGCCCGCTCCTCCGGAGTAAACGGGGTGTTCTCGACGTCCTCGTAGCGAGCGCCCGTAAGGACTTCCCGCTCGCGTTGTAGCTCAGCCCCAGAGGTCAGGCGTATCGATGTCCTCCTTGACCTCCCTAGCCCACTGGCCGACTCGTTCTGGCACCTTCGCCCAGCTGAAAAATGTCACTGGCCACGGCGTTCGATCCCCGACGACGGATTCCCGTTGTAGCGCAAAGCGTCGCCCTCCAGAAGGAAATAGGACCCAGACGGCCGGTGGGTGATGCGCACCCACGCGTCGTCGTAGTCGAAACTGCACTCCCGGGGATCGAGGTCTCCCGCAACGACGGCGTTGAAGATCGCGTTTCTCTGCCACTTTTCTAACCGCATAGCAACACGGTAGAGGCTGACGGCGCCACACCAGCGCTGGTAGGCGTCCAATGCGTCCCTCAGCCGGCGTGGTGGAACTTCTTTCATCGGGTAGTTGTGAACCTGCGGTCCGGCCAACCCTATGTCTTCAAGCTCCCGTACATGGCCGATGTCGGTCCGGGGTCCTACTTCGCCAAGGTGGCCGGGGGAGAAGCGGTCGCCCAACCCTGGTCGGACGATTGACCCGCAACGCCTGGGTTGGAGCCTGCTCGGCGATGCTGGGGGTCGCGGCATTTCCGAGCCGAGTGCGGCCATGTTCCGGAAGTGCCGCGACCACCAGGCTGCTTATTCGCAGGCGACCGCCAGTGTCGTGCTCACAGATCACGAGACCTAGGGGCTAGCGGCTCGGGCGGCTACCGGATATGGTGGCGGAGCGGGCGAGATTCGAACTCGCGAACCGGGTACGCCGGTTACGGCATTTCCAGTGCCGCGCCCTCGACCAGACTAGGCGACCGCTCCGCAGCGAGTCGATTCTATCC
>Ga0070698_100000085_pt1 | contig 72949 bp, 69 predicted proteins | sample KBSK1502metaG_FD_65477 | JGI IMG/M metagenome (GOLD analysis project Ga0070698, IMG submission 65477) | Corn, switchgrass and miscanthus rhizosphere microbial communities from Kellogg Biological Station, Michigan, USA - KBS K1-50-2 metaG | ecosystem: Host-associated > Plants > Roots >... | reverse complement strand
TGTGAAGGGAGAACGTATGCGAGACGTGTGGGTGAAGTGTGGACCGCGGATCGTCGCGATCGTGGCTCTGATTCTGGCAAGCCGCCCGGCGGGCGCACAGGACTATCAGTTCCGCGTGGTGGCGTCGGGGCTGAGCCGGCCGGTCGGAATCGCAGTCGAGGATAGCGACACTCTCTATTTCACGCGCGTGCCGACGCCGGGCGTAGCCGGAGGAGCCAACTCAGTCTCGAAGCTCGATCTGGAGACGGGCGCGCTGACCGTGTTGCATCAGGGGGAGCCCGAGCCGACCAACATCGCTCTGGACCGCGACGGAAACATCTACTGGACCTGCAAGTCGGCGGGCGTGATCCTGGAGCGGGACGAGGAGACCGGGGCGACGCGCATGTTGCTGGCCGGACTCGCCAGACCCACGGGCATTGCTTTGGACCGCCGCGAGAAGGTGTACTTCACCGAGGTGCCCACTCCGGGCGTGGCCGGCGGAAGCAACCGGGTGGTTGTCTCCGATGGCGGCGCGCTGCGCGTGCTGCACGCCGGGGAGCCGGAGCCGACCGATATCGTCGTGAGCAAGAAAGGAGAGATCTACTGGACGTGCAAGAGCGCGGGAGTCATTCTGGAGCAGGAGAACGGCTTCACGCGAATGCTCTTGAGAGGGCTGGATCATCCCTCGGGGATCGCGCTCGACAAGAACGGAAAAACCCTCTTTTTCACGGAAGTGCCGACGCCCGGTGTGCCGGGCAGCGCGGGCGGGCGCAACAAGGTCTGGGAGGTAGACCTAAAGACGCTGCGCACCCGCATCGTCCATGAGGGCGACCCGGAGCCGACGGACGTGGCCGTGGCGAAAAACGGGAACGTCTACTGGACCTGCACGAGCGCGGGCGTCATCGTCGAAGCGACGCCGGTCCGGGGTCAGTAGCATCGTGGCTCTACGCTGCTCCAGCGGCGGCGAAGGACTCGTTCAAGATCTCGAGGGCTTCGCGGATATCGGGTTCCGTGACATTCAGGGCGGGGGAGATGCGGAAGACGTTGCCCTCGAGGCCGCCCTTGCCGATCAGGAGTCCTCGTTTCTTGGTCTCCTCGAAGACGCGGTTGGTCAGGGCCTTCTCGGGCGTGCGGTCCCGAACCGTCTCGTCCACGACGAGCTCGACCCCCAGCATCAGCCCCAAGCCTCGCACGTCCCCGACGTTCTTGGGGAACCGCCGCTGGATTTCCAGAAGCCCGTCACGGAATATCCGCCCCATGCGCTCGGCGTTGGCAGGGAGTTTCTCTTCTTCGATGATCTGGATCGTCGCGTTGGCCGCGGCGCAGGAGACGGGGTTTCCGCCGAACGTCGAGATCGTCAAGGCCTTGAGGGCGGCCGCGATCTCCGGTGTGGCGATCGTGACGCCAAGCGGCATCCCGTTGGCCACTCCCTTGGCCATCGTCATGATGTCGGGCTGGACTCCCCAGTGCTCGATCCCCCACATCTTGCCCCCGGTGCGCCCGAAGCCTGTCTGAACCTCGTCGCAGATGAAGAGGCCGCCGTACTTCTTGATGATCCCGACGGCGATCTCGAAGTACTCGGGCGGAGGCGTGATGAAGCCGCCGACCCCCTGGATCGGCTCCGCGAGAAAGCCCGCGATCCGTCCCGTCGTCGTCGTGCGGATGAGCTCCTCGATGTCCTTGGCGCAGGCGACGCCGCACGAGGGGTATTCCAGATGCAGCGGGCATCGGTAGCAGTAGGGCGAGACGGCGTGCTTGATGCCGGCGACCTGGGTGGGAAGCGCCCGCCAGGACGCATGCCCCGTCAGGGACTGAGCGAGCATCGAGCGGCCGGAGTAGCCGTGCCGCAGGGCGACGATCTCGTTCGAGCCGGTCGCCAGCTGCGCCATCATGACCGCCGTCTCGTCGGCTTCCGTGCCGGACGCGGTGAAGTAGGACTGTTCGAGCCGGCCGGGCGTGATCCGAGCCAGCCGCTCAGCCAGCTCGACGATGGGCAGCGTCGGATAGAGGGTCGAGACGTGGGAGAAGCGGCTCAACTGCGCCACGATCGCGGCGTTGACGCGGTCGTTGGCGTGGCCGAGAGAAACGGTCAGGATTCCGCCGAAGAAGTCGAGGTACTCGTTCCCGTCGGCGTCCTTCAAGCGAAGTCCCTTTCCCTCCGTCGGCACGATCGGCTCGGCGTAGTACTGGATGGTCCCCGGAAAGAGGTACTTCTTGTGCTTCTCGCGGACCGTCTTGGTCAGCGCGGAAGTCGGCGCGTCGGTCTTGGTGGTGCTCATGGGTTCTTCTCCAGTGCAAACATGGAAGCGGCCGCCTAACTCCTGGCATTCCGATCGAAGCGAGGAATCTGCCCTGGTTCGAGGATGCGTGGGAGCAGATTCCTCGTCGCTGCGCTCCTCGGAACAGAGGAGAACTCTTTCATCTCGATCTCGGCTTCCTCTTTAGAAACTCTCCCGATCCCGCTTTGCCGGTGAATTTGTCATTCTTGACGATGACTTTCCCGCGCGACAGCACCGCCTCCACTTTTCCGGTGATTTCTCGCCCTTCGTACGGGTTGTAGTCGACTCGCATGTGAAGCGTCTTGGCGGAGAGGGTGTGCTTCTTCTCCGGGTCGAAGATCACGAGGTCTGCATCGGAACCAGGAGCGATGGTCCCCTTCTTCGGAAAGAGGCCGAAGATCTTCGCGGGCGAGGTCGAGGTCAGCTCCACAAAGCGGTTGAGACTGATTCTCCCCTTGCGCACGCCGCCGTCGTAGACGAGATGCAGACGCGTCTCGATGCCGGGCGCTCCGTTGGGGATCTTCGAGAAATCGTTTTTCCCGAGCTCCTTCTGCTCCTTCATGCAGAATGGGCAGTGGTCCGTCGAGATCGCCTGCAGGTCGTTGCCGGCCAGGCCCCGCCAGAGCGCCTCTTCGTTGCCCGCGGCTCGCAGGGGAGGCGACATGACGTACTTGGCGCCCTCGAAGCCCGGCTCTTCGTAGTTCGCGTAAGAGAGGAAGAGGTACTGCGGGCACGTCTCGGCATGTGCCGCCAAACCTCGATCGCGCGCCTCGGTGATCTTCTCCAACGCCTCGGCGGCCGAGAGGTGGACGACGTAGAGCGGGACGCCTGCCATTTCGGCCAGACAGATCGCGCGATACGTGGCCTCGGCCTCCGCGCGGGCAGGCCGGGTCAAGGCGTGATACTTGGGCGCGGTCCTGCCTTCCGCCAGCGCGCGGCGCACGAGCACGTCGATGACGTCTCCGTTTTCCGCGTGCATGCAGATCGTGCCGCCGTTCTCACCGGTCCGGGAGAGCGCGCGGAAGATCGACCCGTCGTCGAGCATCAAAACGCCGCGATAGGCCATGAAGAGCTTGAAGGAGGTGATCCCTTCGCGAACGAGCGTGTCCATCTCCGCTTCGACGCTGTCCGGCAGGTCCGTGATGATCATGTGGAAGCCGTAGTCGATCGCGGCCTTGCCCTGCGCCTTCTTCATCCAGGCTTCCCAGGCCTGCCGCAGCGTCTGGCCCTTGTACTGGATCGCGAAGTCGACGACGGACGTCGTGCCGCCGTGAGCCGCGGCGATCGTGCCCGACTCGAAGTCATCGGCCGAGGTCGTGCCTCCGAAGGGCATGTCCAGATGCGTATGGACGTCGATGCCGCCAGGCAGGATGTATTTGCCCTTGGCGTCGATCGTCACGTCGGCGGCAATCGCGAACGCGGTTCCGACCGCGGAGATCTTCTCGTCCTCAATCAGGATGTCGCCGCGGTAGGTGTCAGTGGCGGTGACGACGGTGCCGCCCTGTATCAGCGTCTTCATCGAAACGCTAGCCTACGCTCGGAAAGGAATCGAGGCCGACGCTCCAGCATCTGTTGTCCCGAGCGAAGCGAGGGATCTGCCCCGGCCTGCAGAGCTTGAGGGAGCAGATCAGTCGTCGCTGCGCTCCTCGGGATGACAGCAACGGGGTCGAACGCCTCACCAAATTTCTGCTTCGCTCCACTAAATCGCAGCCATTGGCTCGTAGGTCTCTGGACGGCGGTCGCGGTAGAACTGCCACACTCGCCGGACCTCTTCGATCAGATCGAGGTCCATCTCGGCCGTGACGAGCTCGTCCTTGTCCTCGGACCCCACGGCCAGGAAATTGCCACGCGGATCCACAAAGTACGACGACCCGTAGAACTTGCCGAGGTTCCAAGGCGCTTCGACTCCCACGCGGTTGCTGCACGCCATGAAGTAGCCGTTCGCGACGGCGTGGGCGGGCTGCTCGAGCTTCCAGAGATACTGGGAAAGCCCCGCCACGGTTGCCGAGGGGTTGAAGACGATCTCCGCGCCGTTCAGGCCGAGAAGCCGCGCTCCCTCCGGAAAGTGGCGGTCGTAACAGATGTACACGCCGACCTTCGCGAACCGCGTCTGGAAGACCGGGTAGCCCAGGTTCCCCGGCTTGAAGAAGTACTTTTCCCAGAAACCGGACGTGTGCGGGATGTGGTTCTTGCGGTACTTGCCGAGGTAAGTCCCGTCGGCGTCATAGACCGCGGCCGTGTTGTAGTAGATGCCCGCCTGCTCGCGCTCGTAGACCGGAACCACAATAGCCATCTTGTATTTCTTCGCGTACTCCGCCATCCGCTCGGTCGTCGGCCCCGGCACGGGCTCGGCCAGGTCGTACCAGTGCGGATCCTGCGATGGGCAGAAATAGGGGCCGTTGAAGACTTCCTGAAGCCCCAGGATCTGCACTCCCCGCTTGCCGGCCTCTTCCAGAAAAGGGAGATGAGCCTCGATCGCCGCGTCTCGCACCTTGTCGATCGGGAGGGAGGGGTCGGTCAGGGGCGCATGGCACTGGATCAGTCCGCCAAGGACCTTGCGTGGCATCGTTCCTCCAAGCTTCAAGTGACAAGTGACGAGTGATGAGTGACGAGACCCGCAGCCTGCTTGTCACTTGTCACTTGTCACTCGTCACTTCTCTCTAGAACCACCGAGATATGACTACTTTCTTGTCCGTGTAAAACTCGAACGCATCTCTCCCGTGCACCTTCAGATCGCCGAAGAAGCTGTCCTTGGCTCCCCCGAACGGGAAGTACGCCATCGGGGCCGCCACGCCGATGTTGACACCGACCATCGACGCGGTGGCCAGGCGCGCGAACTCGCGCGCCGCCTTGCCGCTCTGCGTGAAGATCGACGTCGCGTTCGCGTTGGGGTGCGCGTGCATGACCTGGATCGCCTCTTCGAGCGTCCGGACCGGCGTGATCGAGGCGACCGGACCGAAGATCTCCTCGTGGCCGATCGCCATCGAAGGCTTCACGTCGTCGAATAGCGTCGGTCCCAGAAAAAAACCTCGCTCGGGAACTTTGGCCTGGCGGCCGTCGAGCAGAAGCTTCGCTCCCTCGGAGACCCCCTTGTCGATGTAACCGACCACGCGCTCTCTGTGGCGGCCGCTGATGACCGGGCCCATGGAGACGCCCGGCTCCGAGCCATCACCGACGTTGAGCGCCCGCGCCGACTCGACCATCCGATCCCGCGTCTTCGAATGCGCCTCTCCGACGGGAACCAGGACGCTTCCGGCCAAGCACCTCTCGCCGGCGCATCCATAGAAAGACTCGGTGATGACCGGCATCGCCTTCTCGAGATCGGCATCCGGCATGACGACGATGTAGTTCTTGGCCCCGCCGAGGGCCTGGACGCGCTTTCCCGAGTGCGTCGCGCGCTGATAGACGGCTCGCGCGACGGGAGTGGAGCCGACGAAAGAGACCGCGCGGATCTCGGGGTGGTCGCAAATCGCTTCGACGACTTCCCGACCGCCCTGCACGAGATTCACGACGCCGGGAGGCAGATCGCACTGTTCGAGGAGCTGAACCATCCTCCGCTGCGACAGCGGCACCTGCTCGGAAGGCTTGAGGATGAACGTATTTCCCGTCCCGATCGCGAAGGGGAGAAACCAGAGCGGGACCATCGCGGGGAAATTGAAGGGAGCGATCGCCGCACAGACGCCAATGGGCTGGCGGAACATCTGGCAGTCGATATTCGAGGCAATGTTTTCCAGACCGTAGCCCATCATCAGGGAGGGTGTGCCGCACGCCACCTCGACGCACTCGATTCCCCGGCGAACGCTGCCGCGCGACTCCTCGAGCGTCTTGCCGTGCTCGCGCGTGACGATCGCAGCGAGCTCCTCGAAATGCTCATCGAGAAGCTGGCGAAACCGGAAGAGCGACCGCGCGCGCACGACCGCGGGCGTGTCGCGCCAGGCGGGGAACGCCTTCTTCGCCGCGGCCACGGCGGCGTCGAGGTCTTCACGGGTCGAGAGGGGCGTCTTCGCGATCACCTCGCCGGTGGCTGGGTTATAGACGTTGAAGAACTCGGAAGCGCGCGAGTCGATCCATCGACCACCGACGTAATTGCGCAGAACCTCGGCGGAGCCGGTGCGCCGGGCCTCCGTCTGCCGATCGTTCGCCACCGCGGATTCGGTCATGGAGACCTCCTTTGAGTCATCGCTGAGGAAAGCGCTAATACTAGTCCGCGGACCTCCTCCCCACAACTCCCGTCGATTCTACAGGTTACGACGAAGGGCTCTCCGCTCGCGAAGCCGCTTCGGATCGGGGCGTAGAATTTTGTGCTTTCCATTTTCTTGGGAGGGGCTCCATGAGCGCCGATCTTTCGGTCCATTTCACCGGCATTCGCTTCGAGAATCCGTTTCTGCTCTCTTCGGCTCCGCCGACCGAGTCAGAATCCAACATCCTCCGGGCCTTCGAGGCGGGGTGGGGCGGCGTCGTGACCAAGACGATCGGCCTTCATCCGGTCGTCAACGTCCGCGGACCCAAAACGAAGTTCCTCCGGTCGGACGTGGAGTCGCCGACGATCTCGATGAAAAAGCGGCCGGGGACCGCGCTCCATTCTTCCTGGAACTGGGAATTGATCTCCGACAAGACGCTCGACTGGTGGGCTCCGCATTTGGGTCGTATCAAGAAGGAATGGCCCAACCGGGTCCTCGTCGCGTCGATCATGGCGGGCTCGGGCTCGGACTCCGAGCTCGCGCACTGGCAGACCCTCGCGAAGGCCTGCCAGGACGAGGGCGCCGACGCTCTCGAGCTCAATCTTTCCTGTCCCCACATGGATCGCCAGGACATGGGATCGAACATCGGAAAGGATCAGGGGCTGATCTCGGTCGTCACGAAAGTGGTCAAGGAAGTCGCCCGCATTCCGATCTGGGCCAAGCTGACGCCTTCGACGACCGACATCGTGCTCGAGGCGCGCGCCGCTTTTGCGGGGGGGGCGGACGCGATCTCCTCCTCCAACACCTTCACGTCGCTCCCCTTGATCGATCCGGAGACCCTGGAGTTCGAGGCCCACGTGGACGGTTTCGTCTCGACGGGAGGCCTTGGGGGCCCTGCGATCCTTCCGCTCTCGCTTGCGAAAATGGCCCAAATGACCAAGGCCCTCCCCGAAAACAGCTTTTCAGGCATCGGGGGGATCGCGGATTTCTCTCACGCTCTCTGCTACTTCCTGCTCGGCTGCGGGACCGTCCAGGTCTGCACCGCCGCGATGCTCGATCGCGCGATCGGCCCGAACGTGATCCGCAACTTGAAGCGCGGGATGGAGGAGTTCCTGGAAAAGAACGCTCACCGCGGATGGAAGACGCTGGAAGATTTCCGCGGCATCCGCAGGGACCGCGTCGTCGCGCAGTCGCAGATCGGGAGGCCGGATGCCGCCGGTTACCATGGCGGTCACGAGGCCGAGGGATATGCGGAAGCCTTCGAGACGCCGGTGACGAGCGGGGTGGGGAAGTAGGTAAGACGTGCGACGTGCGAGTTTCTACGTTCTACGTCAAAGCGCATTAACCAACGTCCAACGCCGAACGTAGAACGTCGAACGCTTCGTGGAATACGCGTCTTTCCTTGCCATCGCGCTGGAAGAGGCCCACCTCGGTCTCTCCGAAGGCGGCATCCCGATCGGAGCTGCACTGTTCGACTCGGAGGGGAGGCTTCTGGGGAGGGGACACAACCGTCGGGTTCAGAACCAGGATCCGTCACTCCACGCCGAGACCGACGCGTTCCGGAACGCGGGGCGCCGAAGAAGCTACAGCGACACAATCCTGGTCTCGACCCTCGCGCCGTGCTGGTACTGCAGCGGTCTGGCCCGCCAGTTCCGCATCGGTACGGTCGTCGCCGGCGAGTCGGTCAACTTCGCCGGAGCGCTCGACTGGCTGCGGGAGGGGGGCGCGCGAGTCGTGGATCTAGAGTCTGCCGATTGCGTCCGCCTCCTCGGGGAATTCATCCGCAATCATCCAGACCTCTGGAACGAGGACATCGGAGAAGCTCCCGGCGCTTGACGGCTTGCTCTCCGATTGGCACTCTTGCCTCAACTACCGGACGATCTCTTAACCGGAAGCAGGCACCATGACCGCGGAACCTTCCCTAAGAAAAATCGGGCGATGGGTCAGTCTGGGCTTTGCCCTCTCCGTGCTGCTCGTCCTTCTGCTGGGAATGATCTCCATGCTGGCTCTGCGCGGGTCCGTCGCCAGCGACCGCCAGGCGTTCGCGGAAGCCAGCGAGATCATCGAGTTTGGGAGGATTCGCACGATCCTCGAGCGCAAGATGAAGGCGTTTCGCGGCTATCTCGCCACTGCCAAGGAGAGCGACGCCGCCGAGGTCACGGCGGCCTATCGCGATCTCCTCCGGATCCTGGAAGATTTCCGCAAGAAAGCCTCCGATGAGCCGCGTTCGCTTCTGGACGAGGTCGCCGCGGCAGAACAGGCCCATCACGAGGCGATCCAGGCCGCGGTCGACCAGCGGCGCTCCGGCGCGAGTCAGGACCAGGTCGCGGCCTACGCGTTGCGAGAGATCGGCCCGCGCCGCGGGGTTCTCGAGGCTTCGATCGACCGCTTCCTGGCGGCCAAGCGCGCGAGCGTGCGCGAAGTCGCTCGTCGCTCCCAGGAACAGAATGCTCTGGCGACTCGGCTGATTTTGATCGTCGCGGGCGTCGCGGCGTTCGCCGTCGCCGTCCTTGCGGTCGTGCTCACCCGCCGGCTCTCCCGGTCCTTCGAGACGGAACGGCGCGAACGGCAGAGGGCCGAGACGACCGGCCAGGCTCTCTCGGAAAGCGAAGAGCGCAAGGCGGCCGTTCTCGCCTCGTCCCTGGACGCCCTCGTCACGATCGACGAGGAAGGCAAGATCCTCGAGTTCAATCCGGCCGCGGAAAAGTTGTTTGGCCACTCCGCGCAAGAAGTGGTGGGCAAGGAAATGGCTCCGTTGATCATCCCGGAGCGCTTCCGGGAGCCGCACCGGGGCGGCCTCGCCCACTTCCGGGCGACGGGGAAGGGACCGATCTTCGGCCAACGGATCGAGATGCCGGCCCTCCGGCGAGACGGCTCGGAGTTTCCAGTCGAGCTGACCGTGCGGCCGATCCGCACGGGACGCGGGACGTTCTTCACAGCGTTTATACGGGACATATCCGAGCGCAAGAGCTCGGAAGAGGAGCGGGGCAAGCTATTGGCACGGGAACGTCGCGCCCGCACCCGGGCCGAGAGCGCCGAGAGCAGGGCGACATTCCTCGCGGAGGCGAGCGAGCTTCTCGGATCCTCGCTCGATTACAAGACGACGCTTTCTTCCGTCGCGGCTCTGGCCGTGCCGCGGATCGCCGACTGGTGCTTCATCGATATCCTCGAGGACGGGGTTTTTCAGCGATTGGCGGTGAGCCATCGTTCGGAGGATCACGCCGGGCTCGCCCACGAGCTGGAGCACCGACACCTCTTGGATCCCGAAGCGCTCGAGGGGCCGCCGAAGGTCCTGCGCACGGGCAAGGCCGATCTGCGTCCGGAGGTCACGCCGGACTTTCTTGCGCGGATCGCGCGGACCGAGTCCGATCGGGAAGCCCTCGAGCGGATGAGGATGACTTCCCTGATGTGCGTTTCCATGCGTGCCCGCAACCAGAATGTCGGCCTCCTCACCTTTATCTCCACGGATTCCGATCGGCGTTACGCTGCGGACGATTTAGCGCTGGCGGAAGAGCTGGCCCGCCGGGCCGGGGTCGCCATCGACAACGCGCGGCTCTACCGCGACGCGACGGAGGCCGTGCGCCTGCGGGACGAGTTTCTCTCGATCGCTTCGCACGAGCTGAAAACTCCGATCACGACGCTTCAGCTCCAGATCCAGAGCGTAACGCGCTCCGGGGAGGCCGCGGTCCAGGAGGGGAATCTCGAAAAGTTTCGTTCGCGCGTGGCCACGGCCGAGCGCCAGGTCAACCGCCTTTCCCGACTGGTCGACAGCCTCCTCGACATCTCGCGGATCACCGGCGGCCGGTTGGATCTGGAGGGGGAGCCGGTGGATCTGGCGGCGGTCGCGAGGGACGCGCTGACGCGGGCCGCCGAGGAGCTCGACCGCGCCGGCTGCGCGGCCACCCTTCGACTCGAAGGAACCTCTCACGTCGGCCAATGGGATCGGACGCGGCTCGAACAGATCCTTGCGAACCTGCTCTCCAACGCGGCCAAATACGGCACGGGCCGTCCGGTGGAGGTCGCGGTTGTGAGCGACTCGGAGATGTCCCGCCTGGCGGTTCGCGACCATGGCATCGGCATCGCCCCGGAGCACCAGGCGCGGATTTTCGACCGCTTCGAAAGGGCCGTTTCCGTGCGCCATTACGGAGGCCTGGGGCTGGGTCTCTGGATCGTCCGTCAGATCGTCGAGGGACACGGCGGCTCCATCACCGTGACGAGCACCCTGGGGGAAGGATCTCTTTTCACCGTCGAGCTGCCCAAACAAACCCGGGCGGCTTCCTCCGGAGATCCCCTTGCGGATCCCGCTCAAGCCGACATTTGACCGGAATCGGGAAGCCCGTCGCGTCGCTGTGTCGCTCTAATCTAAGTCTCAATTCTCAAGAGGTCGTTCCTACTCTTCTAAGCGACGGCGTTCCCCGCGGGACCACGCGGCGGGCCTTGTGCTACGGGAGGGAAATCATCCATGCCCGCCGCTCGCGAAATCGCTGCAAGGGAGAGTCGTGCGATAGTTTCCTCACGGCCGGTGCAGACCAACGCGATTTCGAGGGTCCTCGCGTGGAAGGCTTTCGGCGCGGGCGGTCGCTTCGCAACCGGCGCCCAGAGAGTCTAAACCGAAGGCCCGAATCGAACCTGTGTGCCCTCGGCTTTAACTCTCTCGGCCGCCTGCTCGCGCAGCGAGCGCCGCGGCCGAAAGCCGCGGCCCGACGCCGGGGCGGCCTCGAGGGAAACTTTCGCCGGCAACCGATCCTCTGGACTCTCGGGTATCCGTGGATCAGTCCGCTCCTGAAAAAGCCTTCTGTCCTTCGAAGCTGCAGAGGTTCTCCGTCTTGATGAAGTCCAGACCCGCGGCCGCGAGTCGGGACAACAGGCTCGCGATCTGCGCGTGGGCGACGGTCGGCGCGCCGTCGGCGAGAAATCGGCAGCGCCAGTGGTCGGTGCAAAAGGTCTCAGGGAATCCGCCTGGCCAGACCTCGATGCCGCGGTTACTGATCGAGCCGAGCTTCAGCCCGTCTCCGGCGATCGGTTGGAGCCGTCGACCGAGTTCCGCCGGGGCGCCCCCTTTCCAGTCGAAGAAGACATCGACACCGATCGTCTCCTTGCGCGGCGCGGAGCGCTCGCCAACGGCTCCGGCGGAAGCGGCCGGTCGCGGAGCGCCAACATAGCTGGCCGCCTTGAGCTTCTCGGGCCGCTGGCCGATCCTCGCGACGACCGCCCGGGCAAACTCCTTCGTGCCGACTTTTTCGCGGGAGAGGCCGTCGGTAAAGATGTCGTAGGTATGGACACCATCCTCGAGCGTCTTCAGCCAGGCGTTGTGGACGCGCTCGGCGACGTCCTCCTGCCCGATGTGCACGAGCATCAGGACCGCGCCCAGCAACAGGCCCGAGGGATTGGCGAGATTCTGACCGGCACGGCGCGGAGCCGAGCCATGGATCGCCTCGAACATCGCGCACCGGTCGCCGATGTTGGCCGAGCCGGCCAGACCGACCGAGCCCGCAATCTGCGCGGCGACGTCGGAGAGGATGTCCCCGTAGAGGTTCGGCATGACGATCACGTCGAACGCTGTCGGAGTGTCCGCGAGCTTGGCCGCGCCGATGTCGACGATCCAGTGCTCCTTCTCGATGCCCGGGAAGAGCGCTCCGATCTCGTCGAAGACCTTGTGGAAGATGCCGTCGGTCATCTTCATGATGTTGTCTTTGGTGAAGCAGGTGACCTTCTTGCGCTTGTGGCGCACCGCGTACTCGAAGGCGTAGCGCACGATCTTTTCGCTGCCCGGCCGTGAGATCAGCTTCAGACACTGGTAAACATCCGCCGTCTGCCGGTACTCGATACCCGCGTAGGTGTCCTCCTCGTTTTCACGAACAATGACCACGTCCATGTTCGGATGCTTCGTCTTGACGAACGGGGGGTAGGAGACGCAGGGACGAACGTTCGCGTAAAGACCGAGCGTCTTTCGCGTGGTGACGTTCAAGCTCTTGTATCCGCCCCCCTGCGGCGTGGTGATCGGCGCCTTCAGGAACACCCGAGTGCGCCGCAGCGACTCCCAGGCGGACGGCTCGATCCCCGTCGAGATCCCCCGCAGGTAGACCTTTTCGCCGATCTCGATGACCTCGGGCGCAATTCGCGCACCGGCTCCTTTGAGGATCTCGAGGGTCGCTGCCATGATCTCCGGGCCGATGCCGTCGCCGTAGGCCACCGTAATGGGAACCATCTGATCGCTCATGTATTTACGTGCCTCCTGACCCTCCCGGCGCGAAAAGCCGGCTGAGCCTTGCCTGTTCGGAATGAGAGAAGGATTATAGGAGCCGGAGGCCGATCCCTCTGAGGCAAATGGATCAGCTCCAGCCGAAACCCGGCGAGGGTATAATCAGAGGTTCCAATGAGTCCCATTCGATATACGGAAACGACCGATGTCTCGACCTCAGCCGACCTCTCGGCGCAGGCTCTGCGCATCGATCTGTCGCGCCACGTCACGCTCCGATTCCGGTTGAACCTCGGCAGCGCGGAAGACGTCGAGGCGCTGCGCTACGCGCGCCGGGCGATGATTCGCGAGGAGCGCACGCGCGGTCTGGAATGGGACGAGCCTTCGATGGAGCATCCCACGTTCACTCCGACTGAGATTCGCTGGTTTGTGTTGGCCTCGCAGGCGGCTTGGTGCCGCGAGAAAATCGGTGAGCTCGTGGAACGCGCCAATCGCGCGCGCGAGGCGATCAGCGGGCTTCAGGCATAGACCGTCGCGTCCGCTTCGTTCAGAACCTGCGCCTTCGGCGCACCGGCCACGTCGCTTCCGCTTACTCGGGACCTGCGCCTTTGGCGCACCGGCTCGCGGCTCGGCCAAAGGGCCTCGACCGCGAGCCTGGTCCCTCGCTGCGCTCTCGCTCCCGCGGCGCGCGCCTCCTCCAATCTGGGAGACTTCGCGCGCCGCGACCCGGACTGTTTCCGCGTCGGCGTGACAGAGAACTCGGGGCTTGCCGTGGAGCGATCCCGGAGCATGAACGGCTGAAATGCCGTTACGAAAGGTGACGCTCTTTTCGGCCTGGAGGTTGTTGTCGGAAGACCGGGTTGGAGCCAAGTCGCTTTAAGGCAAGAAGTTGTGCTTGGCAATCTGCCACGGCACGCGCTTCGCTCTAAGTAGAGGGCATGTCTCTGCGCATCCGTCCTCTGGAGACGCCCGGTTCGCAGCGCGACGGCTACTCGCACGGCTCGAACGCGCTCGAGCTCGCGCCCGAAGTGACTCTGCGTTTCGGGATCGAAACCGACGACCTGGAGGATCTCGAAGCCCTTCGCCACGCGCGGCGGTCGATGCTTCGAGAGGAACGGACTCGCGGCCGCGACGGAGAAGAGCCCTCGCTGGAGGATGCCGTATTTTCTCCCACGGAGGTTTCCTGGACGATCCGGCCCGAGCAGCGCGAGTGGTGCCTCCAGAAGATCGGGGATCTCGTCGGCCGCGCCAACCGCGTCACCTCCGAGCTGCAGATTCGTTAACACGTCGACCCGGACTGCTACCGCGTTTGCGAAACAAGGGGTGTCTAGCCTTTTGGCGCTGCGCCAGCTGGCGGAGATCCCGAGTAAGCGGAAGCGACGGAGGGGTACACTGGTTGAACAATGAAGGCTCGCAAGCTCCTGCTTCTCGCGCTGGTCGTCGGGATCGGGTATTGGATCTATCGCACGCGCCCGACCGTTTCAGGAATTGTGGATGATCTGACTCGTCCGATCTTCGGGTCGAAGGCCGCAGTCAAGGAATCCGAGCATAAGAGGATCGAGTCGGAGGCTGCTCCGGCTGTGGGTAGAGACGAGTCGGTCCCCGTCGGAACGCTCAAGGAAGGAATGAAAGCGGACGAAGTTCGGGATTTGGTCGGGCGTCCCGACGAGATCGAACAGTTCAAAGAGAATGGGGTGGAGAAAGTCCGGTGGACCTACCGCCGCCTGGGACGCGTTCTCGTGCTCCGCGAAGGGCGCGTGGTCTCGATCGAGATCCGATAGGCGGCCGCCGCCGCACCGAAAAGACCCAGCCTCGGCTCCCGGACGACTCGAATCGGTATGTTCCTGAGGAGCTCTTCCATCGGAGGCTTCGCTCGAAAGGACTCCAGAAAACCGGGGTCCTTCAGGGCGGGAAGAATCCGTGTCGCGATGCCTCCTCCCACATAGACTCCGCCGGTAGCTCGATACTGCAGGGCCAGGTTGCCCGCCTCCGATCCGTAGATCGAAGCGAACAGCCGCAGGGATTCCTCGCAGAGCCGATCGGACTTCTCGAGTCCGAACCGGCTGACCACGGCGGCCCGGTCCTCCTCCTGGAAGGCGCGCGCCACGGAGTCCTTCTCCTTCGCGAAACCGTCGGTCTTCAAGAAGTCGTAGATGAGCGTCAGCCCCTGCCCCGACAGCAGCCGGTCCCGGCTGGCACGGCCAAACTGGCCGCGCACGAAGCTGACCAGCCGGTCTTCGGTCGCGTCGCGTGGCCCGAAATCCGCATGACCCCCTTCCGAGGAGAGCGGCTGGTAGCGACCGCCGACGGCAACCAGCGCCGCCTGACCGAGCCCGGTCCCCGCCCCGATGACTCCGATGGGACCGTCGGGCTCGGGCCGACCGCGGGCCAGGGTGACCAGCTGGCGGGGACGGAGATAAGAGATCCCCAGCGCCGCCGCGACGAAGTCGTTCCAGACGCGGACCCGCGCGATACCTGTCGCGCGGGCAACCCGCTGCTCCTCGATGATCCAGGGAAGCTTTGTGATCTTCGCGCGACCCGAGCGCACCGGACCGGCCACTCCAAACCCGGCCACGGAAGGGCGGCGGCGCTCGCTGGCGAGGAAGTCGTCGAGGATCTCTTCGAGAGATCCAAAATCAGCGCTGAGATACCTTTCGAAACGGCGAATCGAAAGGTGCCGCTCCCCGATTTCAGCGATCGCCATTGCTGTCTTCGTGCCGCCGATGTCGCCGGCCAGGACTCGCATCGAGCGAAAAGTACCATTCTGAAGATCGGGTGATCTGGCGATCGGGTGATCGGGTGATCTGGACCGGGCAGCGATCTTTACGCCGTGTTCACCCGATGACCCGATCACCCGATGAACCGATTGGTGAGCTAGCCGAGCTGTTTCTCGACCAGAAGGTGGTCTCAAGTCCGGCTGCTTCTCGAGGCAAAAAAAAGCCCCGGGTCGGGGTGGGGCCGCCCGGGGGGCGAAAGGAGGAGGTGAGGTTTTTGAGCCTCGGCTCTCTCTAGTGCAAGCGGTTCGCCACTCGGCGCGGTCGTCGACGGCTTTTAGAGTGAGTGGTTTGCGGACTTGTTACAGAGGGAAAATGACGGGAAGTGTCAGTTCTCGGCAGAAAACGTTACAGCCTTTTGCAGAGTTGTCATGAAGCGCCGCCGGCGTCTAGAGCTGAGACCGGAAAGGCTGGATGGCCCATTCCACGAGCCGCTCCTTGATGGACCGGTGGGACCACTCTTCCAGGGTGTAAAGCCGGGAGTGTTTGAGGTCCTCTTCGAAAATCTGTTCGAGACGGCGCGCGAACGCTTCGTCGGCGACGGTCAGGTTGAGCTCTTCGTTGAGACGGAAGGACCGGTTGTCGAAGTTCGTCGAACCGACAGTCGAGAAGAGACTGTCGACCACCATCGTCTTGGTGTGAATCATCGTCGGCTGATACTCGTAGATTCGGATGCCCGCGCGCAGGAGCTCCCCAAAACCGGATTTCCCCGCGGCTTTGGTCATCGGAACGTCGTTGACCTTCCCCGGAACGAGAATGCGGACATCGACGCCGCGCCGTGCAGCATCGGAAAAGAGCCGGATCGTGTCGCCGTCGGGAACGAAATAAGAGTTCGCGAGCCAGATCCGTTGCGTCGCGGCCGCGATCGAGACAGAGTAGAGGAGCTTCGTCGCCGAGCTCGGCGCCCGTCGCGTCGATGGGATCACCTGGGCGCGCGCCGGTCCCACCGCCTCGAGCCTGGGATAGAACCGATCACCGACCAAGATCTCGCCGTGGGCCTCGCCCCAGGTCTCCTGAAAGGCGGCCTGCAATTCCGCCACGACGGGCCCTTCCACTCGGACCTGGACGTCGCGCCAGTGCTCGGGAGAATCGGCGTGGCCCAACCAGACATCGGCAATTCCCGCGCCGCCTGTGAAGCCGATGCGTCCATCCACGACGAGAACGCGGCGGTGGGTCCGGTTGTTGATCACGTCGATCATCCAGGGGCGCACCTGGTGATAGAACTCTACGAGACAACCCGCCGCCCGCATCGCCCGCACGTCGCTCTCGGCGAGCTTCCTTCCTGTCCCGACTCCGTCCAAGAGAACACGCACCTGGACGCCGCGCCTCGCGGACGCCGCCAGCGCGTCGCGAAACTGCCCGCCAATCTCTCCAGACCAGAAGATGTAGTTCTCCAGGTTGACGGTACTCTTGGCAGCTTGAATCGCCCCGAGCATCGCCGGGAAAAACTCGTCGCCGTTGGAAAGGATCTCGAGCCGATTTCCCTTCACAGGCGACGGGTTCGCCAGAGCGTGCGCCGAGGGGAGGAACGCGTCGTCCCGCACGGTGAACTCGTGGCGCAGCGCGTAGGAGATCTCTTTCGGCTGTGAGAGCAAGGAGATGGCGATGGAAAGCGCGAAGACAACCGCGAGGACGACCAGATACGACTCGACGTGGATTCGGTAGACTTTCGGCTTTCTCGGGCGAAGAGGGCGCTTGCGCAACATCTGTCCCATGTTACTTCTGAGCTCCGACGACATCGCAAGCGCGCCGCGCTCGTGGTTTTTTCGCCGCGGTGGTTGGGGATTGGCTCTGCGTGGCCGCGTTTGGGCTCTTTTCGCGGCCGTCCCGCTGCTCGCGACCCTGCCGGGGTGCTCCTATTTCTTTTCGGAGACCCGTACGGTCTACCAGTACGAGCCATCCTACGGAGTGGATAGCCCGGAGTTCCGCCGTTCGTTGGATGCGTTTGGCACGGAAATGGTCCCCAACAATCGGGCGACGGTGCTCCGGAACGGGGACGCGACGTTCGCGGCGATCTTCGAGGCGATTGCGCAGGCCCACGAGAGCATCAACATCGAGCTCTACATCTTCGATCAGGGCTCGCTGGGGACCGAGTTCGCCCGGGCCCTGTCCGAGCGAGCCCGCGCGGGCATCGAGGTGCGTCTGCTGGTCGACGGCTTCGGCTCGTCGCTGGGTGTGCTGGCCGACGAGATGCGGACGGCGGGGGTGCGCGTGGCCGTCTACAAACCGCTGCGCATCTACTCGCTCGACCGGGTCGGGCATCGCACGCACCGCCGAATACTCGTCGTGGATGGTCGGATCGGCTTCTCCGGGGGCTTCGCGATCGACGATCGATGGAGAGGCAACGCCCGCGGCCCCACCGAATGGCGGGAGACGAACATCCGTGTGGAAGGACCGGTCGCGTCCCAGCTCCAACGCGTCTTTTTCGAGGACTGGGTGCATACCACGGGCGAGGTGCTTCACGGCGGCAAGCAATTCCCGTTCGTCGAACCGGCCGGAGACGTCCTGGCGCAGGCGGTCGGAAGCTCGCGCAATGACCAGAGCTCCCGGGCCAAGCTCCTTTACTACATGGCCATTCAGGCCGCGCGAAAGCGAATCTGGATCGAGAATGCCTACTTCGTTCCGGACAGTCAGATCCGCCAGGGCCTCGTCGCGGCCGCGGCTCGAGGTGTGGACGTCAAAATCCTCGTGCCTGGAAAGTACATCGACAGCCCGAACGTGCGCTTGGCCTCGCGATTCCATTACGGAGAGCTCCTGGATGGGGGCGTGGAGATCTATGAATACCTTCCGACCATGCTCCACAACAAGGTCATGGTCGTAGACAGCTTGTGGACCGCGATCGGCTCGACCAACTTCGTCAACCGGTCCTTCAAGAAGAATGCCGAGGTTTCCATTGCGGTCTACGACCGCCCATTCGCCCGCGAAGTCGAGTCGACCATCAACGACGATCTGGGCGTTTCCGAAAGATTCACGAAAGAGAAATGGAAGAAGCGCGGGTTTCTCGCCCGCTTTGGAGAGCTTTTTTTCTGGCTCTTCTCGGAGAATTATTGAGGCGGCCGGAAACCCTTGCGGCGCCGCCGGCGGACCCGCTCCGCGGGGCGACGCGCGATCCGCCGAAGGGCGTCGACGATCCGCTCCTCTTCTCTCTCGAGCTCCTCCGGCCGACAGCTGTAGCGCAACCGATCTCCCTCCACCTGAACATCGAGGATCTCTTCGAGGCGCCCGGCCTCGGCTGTCGTGAGGTTGCGGGTCAGACGAGCGACGCAGTTGACTTGCCCGTTGCTCCGGCTCCACGGAGTGACGACCACAACGGCGCCGATTTTCGGAAAAAACTGGACGATCATGTCCGCCCCGACTTTTTTCCAAGCAAGAGATACGCCACGCCTGCAATTCCGGTGGTTTAGGATTCCTTCACCGATGCTTGAGCGCCTTCTCCCCCTGGAACGGGCCCTGGTGGTTTTCGATACGGAAACGACCGGCACCAATGCCCGCTCCGACCGGATCGTCGAGATCGCCTGCGTCAAGCTCCACCCGGATGGCAGACGCGAAGTCTGGGTCCGCCGGCTCAACCCCGGCATTCCGATCCCCGCAGCCTCGACCGCGATTCATGGGATCCGCGACGCGGATGTGGCCGGATCGCCCCGTTTCGCGGAAGTCGCCCGCGAGCTGGCGGACTTCCTGGAGAATGCGGATCTGGCCGGCTACAACATCACGGGTTTCGACCTGCCGGTTCTCCGCATCGAGTTCCTGCGAGCCGGGATTCTCTTCGAGATCAGCCAGCGGCGTCTGCTCGACGCTCAGAGGATCTTCTTTGCCCGCGAGCCGCGGCACCTGGCCGCCGCGGCGCGTTTCTACTGCGGTCTCGAGCACCACGGAGCGCACGGGGCACTCGCCGACGCGGAGATGACGCTCGACGTGCTCGTCGGGCAGTTCCAGAAGTACGAAGACCTGCCGCGGGCCATCGCGCAGCTCCACGAGCTCTTCTGCGCCGGCCTCGACCAGGACATGGATCCCGAGGGCCGTTTCCGCCTCGTCAACGGGCAGCCCACCGTCAATTTCGGCAGGAACCGGGGGCGCCGGCTGAAGGACATGAGCCGGGAAGAGCCCGGCTTTCTCCGCTGGATTCTGAAGGGAGATTTCGCGGCACCCGTCAAGGAAATCGCGCGGCGGTTCCTGCCCGAGGAGGAGCGCGGCGAGCAGCCCTCTCTCCCGCTCGATGCTCCGCAGCCCTCTCTCCCCCTCGACATGCCGGGACCTCAGGGCACGCCGACCCCGATTCGGTCGCAGGTCGGGGAAGAGGGTGAGGGAAAGAGATAGGCGAAGCGAGTACCGAGATCCTTCGGCGCTGCGCGTCTCAGGATGACCCGCGCGCCGCCTCGTGTGCCCGGCGCGCGCGGGTCACTTTCCCTGCCGCCGGAAGCGCAGCGTCTCTCCGGAGACGACGTTGCGCAGACGGATCGTCCCCGGCTCGAGCTCGATGGACCACTTGCCCGTGCCCCCTCGCAGCGCGAACGCACAGGCGGAAACAGGCGCTTCGCCGGAAAATCCGTCACCCGCGGCGCGAAGCGTGAAACCGCAAGCCGCGTTGGCCTCGCTCTCGCTGAATCGCGTGGCGTCGGGGGAAAGCGCCGTCACGGTCGCGTCAAACTTCGGGATAAACCCGACGTAAACGCCGCGCCCCTGCGTCTCCAAACGCAGCAGCCCCTGCCGCCGGACGTTCTGGCCGAGGTACTTGCCGGTGACCTCGACAAAGAGGTCGTACGGGTGCTGGGGATCCGTCGGGACGGGACGAAAGTCCAGGCGCAGCTCGTTGCCGGGTGTCGAGCCTTGGAAGGTCCCCGAAAGGATGTTGGCGATGTCGTAAACCGGATTGTCCGCCGCGGACGCAACGGCGCAAAAAGCCAGCAGGCTCGCCAGAATCCCGGTGAGACTCAGTCGTTTCATAAGGCCTCCGATAAGAGACAAAGAGCGAGATTCATACCAGGATACGTGTTCCTTACGTTCTCTTGAAGTCCGCCAAGTCTTTGTCTGGCAGCGCATTGGCGCGCACCCGATCCGGCTGGGCGCCCGGCCATCCCTGGGCCCGTCCGCCTAAAGGGACAGCCGCTATCCCTGGGGGGACAGTGCACGCAATCCTTTCAGCGTCCGCTGCATCGCTTCGTCGAGAGCCTCCTGGAGGATGGCTCGCTCGTTGTTGACGTTACGATAGTTGGGACGCGTGAGCTCGGAGGAGGAATCGAATTCCGTAAGCGTCCGTCCCGCGGCGTCGCGCACCGAAACGGTCCAGTCCGCTGCGGCATCCCACATGGCCTCGTCCAGATTCGCTCCGAAGCGGTGGATCTCAATCGAGATCGTCCCGGCATCCGCGCCGCCGCTCCAGCGGCATCCGGGCAGCGAACGGGAGAGAGAATCCTTGACGAGAGCCACGACTTGCTCCGACTCGCGTCGCTGCGCGCGCTGATCCGAGACCTGGACTTTCCAGTTCACCCGCCCGCCGACACACTGGTTGTCGGGGTCCGGCGAGGCCACCGGTTTGACGCCCGCGGTGCTGTTGCAGGAGGCGAGGAGCAGGACGAGCGGGAAAAAGGCCGCGGGTCTCATGGCGAAGAAGACGCTCCTTTCCTCTGTTGCGACTTTTGACTTTCCGTTTCGCGGTTCGAATAGTTTTTCGTGAGCGCCTCCGACTCGGAGCGAAGATCCTCGACCAGCTCCGGGGGGGCGAGAACTTTCGCGTCTTTCCCATAGGCGAGCACGAAGCGGCGCGCCTCGCGGATCGATTGGGCCGGCATCTCCAGCGTGGCGCATCCATCCGGCGTGCTCTCGATCTTCTGCTGCGGGTGGAACTGCATTTCCCGCACTTCATCGGAGATTTCCTTGGAGAAGCGTACCTTCAGCTGGAAAGGACGGGCGTCTCCGACGTAGAGACCGAAGGTGTTGCGGAAAAACTCGTCGGCGTCGAAGTCCCGCGGGATGGAGTAGCGCCGGCTCGTCAGGCCGGCGGTCTCGACGCGCGCAAGGTAGAAGTTCTTCACCTGGGCGGCTTCGCGATCTTCCGCCAGCATCATCCAGTCGCGCCCGGCGAGCACAAAGGCATAGGGATGAACGACACGTGGCTCGCCCGCGGGTTCGCCCGGACGGTGGTACTGAATCGAGAGCGCGACACCGCGCTGCATCGCCTCCGCCACGGCCAGCCAGATCTCCTCCCGGACCGGCCGGAATGGCGCGCGCAGAGCGAGTTTCTCCCGAACGATCTCGGGGCGCAGACGCACGGCGGGCGGCATGAGCTCGGCCAGCCGCTCGTAGCAGGCAGTCAGGTCGCGCGCCAGTGGAGAGCCTCCGAAGAGCGCCAGCACCTGTGCCGCCACGCCTATGGAAAAGAGATCCTTCCCGTCGACGGGGAGAAAGGGGAGCACGTAGTCTCCGCGCGAGTAGAAGTACCCATTCTCATCGCGGGAAAACTCGATGGGAGCTTCCAGCTCGTCTCGCATGTAGTCCAGGTCCCGCTGGACGGTCTTGGTGGACACCGAGAGGCTCTTTGCGAGCGTGGAGGCGTTGGGGAAGCGGTGCTCCTTGATCTCGTGATGAATCGTTTGAAGGCGCCTCCACAGCGGCCGATCTTTGAAGGCCCCCTGCCTCCCCATGGTCAGCCTGAATGAGTCCGGCTCGGCCGGCTCAGCCGAGCTCGGGCGACAAGGAGAGACAAGCGTCGCAAGAGGGCTGACCCGGTGCCTGGAGCTGCTTGGTGTGATTCGAATCGGTCGCGATCGAACATCCGCTCCGATTCTGTCAGAAAGTGTCGGCTGGTTGAGGAAGAAGCCGACGACGTGCGTCAGTTAATCGAGAAACCGATGGAGTCAAGTCTGTGCAGCGACGCGACTTCGGGCGTTCCGATCCTGTGGCCTCCCCTTTGCGAGCCCAGCGAATAAATGGTTGATCTTCTTCTTCTTCTGCTGGCGGCGCTGATCGTGATTGTTGCGTTCGCCAACGATGACGATTTGCCCGGGCCGCGCCGCTGCTTCGCACAGGCGGCCGGGGCTCGATAGGTCCGTCGTCTAAGGTCTAAGGTCTAAAGTCCAAAGTCCAAGATTTTTGAAGGCTATGTCAGAACTGATATAGCCACTGAACCGTCTCACCCTTAGACCTTAGACCTTAGACCTTAGACCTTAGACCTTAGACCTTAGACCTTAGACCTTAGACCTTAGACCTTAGACCTTAGACCTTAGACCCTAGATCCCTCGCGTTGCTCGGGATGAAGTGACCCGCGACATCGCGGGCCACTTCACTTCACCAGCGGCAGCAGCTCCTTGGCGGTCGAGGCTTCGCTTCCATTCGGGTCGAGCTGCAGGTATTTTTCCAAGTGCTCCCGCGCGGCCGCCTTCTTGTTCAGGCTGAACTCCGTCATGCCAAGCCAGAAGTGGGCGAGCGCAAATTCCGGCTTCGCCTCCGCGGCCTTGGTCAGGTTCTGCTCCGCCTCTTTCAGATTCTTCTTGTTGTAGGCGTCGATCCCCTTGTTGTACAGGACCTCGGGGGTGTCCGGATTCGCGTCCGCGTATTTCTTTTGCCACTCGCCGGCTGCCTTCTTGTCCCCGGACTTGTTCGCGGCCTCGGACATCATCAGATAGATATTGGTCAGCGAGGGATCGAGGTCGGTCGCCTTCTGGCCGTACTCGAGTGTCTTGCCCCAGTCCTTCCGATCGTAGGCGAGCGAAGTGAGCGCCTGCCATCCCTGGGGTAGGTCGGGGTTCTTGCCGACGGCCTCCTCAAACTTCTTGGCCGCCCCGGCCTTGTCGCCGGCGTTCAAGAGGTCGACGGCGTCGTTGTAGGCCTTGGTCGCGACGTCCGTCGCGGAGGGAGCCGGCGCCGCCATCGGAGCCGCGCCACGCGCGGCTGGCGCTTCCGAAGGCTTCAAGAGCTTCTCGTCCACGACCTTCACGTCGACAGTCGAAAACTTCTCGTCTCGATCTGCCGGGTTGAACCCTTCCTTCTCGAAACGCATGTGGTATTTCAGCGTCGCGTCGTTGACGATCAGGCCGTACTGGCCGTTCTTGTCCGTCTTGACCGTGACCTTGAAGTTCTTGATGGCAGGAGTCGTGACGGTGATGTTGACCCCGTCCACGCCGGCCCCGGACGAATCGGTCACCTTTCCTGTCACGCGCCCCTGGGTTCCGGCCTGCAGACTCGCCGCCAGGGCCAGCGCAGCGAGCGCAGCTCGCGATCTCCTGAGAGTTTTCATCGTTCCACTCCTCGCGCAGGAGCAAATCGGGCCCCCGCGAAATTCCCGGTGATTCTATGGGAATCGGTCCATCCGTTCATCGGGTCATCGGCTCATCTGCCTCGGTCGAGCAAAAGCCCGCCGCAATCAACAGATGAACCGATGAATCAATGAACCGATTCGAGCTCTAGCCGACACTCTTGACGGCCGATGGACGAGGGATTTCGGAGAGAATCTCTCTGACCAGGGAATAGCGTCCCATCGGCATGACGTGAAGCCCGGAGGCGAGCTTCGCGATCGCCGCGGCGAGCTCGCGCGCGATGGACAACCCTTCCGCTTTTTCGAAATCGCCCCCCTTTTCGTGCGCCCGGCGCATCCTCGCCTGGATCGACTCGGGCACGACGATCCCCGGCACCTCGTTGGCGAAGAAAAGGGTCTGCCTGAAGGATTGGAGCGGGATCAGCCCGATCCAGAGGGAGACGGCGCGAGCCTCCGGCCGGACGAGAAACCTTTCGAGAGCCTCGATGTCATACACCGGTTGTGTCTGGGCGAAAGTGGCGCCGGCCTCGATCTTCGAGGCGAGCTTCGCGCATTCCACGTCGAGATCGGACGCGGCAGGGTTGGCGGCGCAGCCGATCGCGAAGGAGGTAGGCGTCCCGACCGGATTGCCCGCGAGATCGGCTCCCGCGTTGAGGCCCTTGGCAATCCGCAGCAGCCCGAGGACGTCCACCTCCGAGACCTGCTTGGCCTGGGGATAGTCGCCGATCTTCAGAGGATCCCCCCCGAGGCAGAGAATCGCCTTGATCCCGAGACCGGCGGCGCCGAGCAGGTCCGACTGGAGTCCGAGAATGTTGCGGTCGCGAGTCGTGATCTGAGCGATGGACTCGATGCCCGTCTCGCGCTGGAGAATCGCCGCCACGGCGATCGACGACATTCGCAGGCGCGCCATCGGGTTGTCGGTCACGTTGACCGCGTCGACGCCGCACGCCTTGAGCTGGCGGGCCCCCTCGATGGCCGCCGAGACATCCACGCCCCGCGGCGGCTCGATCTCCGCCGTCACGATGAGCTCCGACCGCGCGCCGAGCTTGCGCTTCAAGCGCGAGGTCTCGATGGCGGCCGGCTCGAGCCGGTCCTTCCGGGGAGTCTCCGTGGAAAGGCCTACGAGCGGTCGGGCGGGAGGCCGGGCATGCTCTGACAGAGCCCTTGCCATGGCTCGAATGTGCTCGGGTGTCGTGCCGCAGCATCCCCCGATGATGGATGCCCCGGCCTCGGCAAACGCGGCCGCGTAGCTGCGAAGGTAGTCGGGGGACGAGAGGTAGACGTTGCGGCCGTGAACGACGGTGGGATACCCGGCATTGGGCATCACGCACAGCGGGGCGGCCACGTTCCGAGGGAGTCGCGCAAAGATCTCATGCGTCTCCTGCGGGCCCAACGTGCAGTTCATGCCGACCGCGTCCGCACCGGCAAGCGCGAGTGTCGAAAGCGCGTGCGCCGCTTCCTCTCCGAAGGCCGTCCGCCCCTCCGCGAGGAAGGTCATCTCGGCGACGATCGGAATCTCGGTGGAGAGCGCGCGGATCGCGCGCACGGCCTCGGCCGCTTCGAGGAGACTGCCGAAGGTCTCCAGGAGCAACAGATCGACGCCGGCGTCCAGGAGGACGCGCGCCTGCTCTTCGAAGATCTCACGCACCTGGGTCAGCGTGAGGCTTCCGTACGGCTTGACCAGGGCGCCGAGGGGCCCGATCGATCCCGCGACGAAAATCATTTCGCCCGCGGCCGCCTCCCGGGCCAGGCGCACCCCCTCCCGGTTGATCTTGTCGAGCGAGTCCGCCCATTCGTGGGCCGTCAGCTTCACCCGGTTGGCGTCCCAGGTGTTCGTCGTCAGGATGCGCGATCCGGCATCGACATAGTCCCCATGGACCTCCGCGACCGCCTCGGCATCGGTCAAATTGAGCGGAGACTTGGCCTGCTCCGAAATGGCCCCGCGCGAGTCGAGCAGGGTCCCGATCGCGCCGTCGGCCAGCAAGATCTCTTCGGACAGGGACTTGCGAAAATCCTTCTGCATGAAGCCGTCAACAGTAGAGGCAGGAGTGGGCGGTGTCAAATCCGAGGAGGTAGGACGAAGGACGTAGGAAGTAGGGGGCACCCTAACACCGACGTCCTACCACCTACGTCCTCATCCGAATTGCACGTTCCGCTGATACACTCTCCTGCGTCCTCACCGGATCGGGCGTTCCCGCCGGCCCTCCCAAAAAAGGAGGGTGACCCATGACCCCGATTCTCTTGCTCTGCATCCGACTGGCTTTCGTCTCGCAGCCCCCGTGGCAGGAGCTCTCCCTTTCGATCTCCCAGGAAATCGGAGTCTCGAGCGACACCGTGACGCTTTGCCGGGTCCGGGTCGTCAACCACGGAAGCCGCTCGTGGCCCGGGCGGGAGATCCGCTTCGTCGCGGAGGCCCTCGACGGAGGGCGGGTTGTCGAAAGCGCGCGCGGCCGTTTCGGGCTATCTCTCGCCCCGCACGAAACGCTGGAGACCTTGATCGGTTTCAGCGGCTCCTACCGGCACTTCCAGGTCCGGCCGGCCGAGAAGGGAACCGATCGCTCCGACACCCGCCGGCGCGGCGCCAAGGGGAAGCAAAAGAAGGGGAAGAGGAAGCGCTGAAGACCATCCGATCGAGCCGGAGACTCGTCCTGTTCTGCGAAGCGCTGCGCGGCCCGAGGGTCCCGCGACGCGGTTAGAATGGCCCGAAGATGAAAATCCTCGTGGTGGGCGGCGGCGGGCGCGAGCATGCTCTCTGCTCGACTCTGAGACGCAGCGCCTTTGTCGAGGAGCTGTTTTGCGCGCCGGGCAATCCCGGGATCGCGGAGCTGGCCGATTGCCTTCCCGTCTCCGTCGGAGACATCGTGGAGATCGCGGATCTGGCGGAGAACCTCCGGATGGATTTGACCGTCGTCGGACCGGAGCTGCCGCTTTCGCTGGGCATCGCCGATGAGTTCGGCAAGCGAGGACTGCCGATCTTCGGCCCGAGCCGCCTGGCCGCGCGAATCGAGACCTCCAAGGTCTTTGCCAAGGAGTTCTTCCGGCGGCACGGGATCGCCACGGCGCAGGCGATCGTGTGCGCCTCCCGCGCCGAGGCGGAGGCCGCCATCGCGCAGTTGCACTACCCGGTCGTGCTGAAAGCCGACGGCCTCGCGGCGGGCAAGGGCGTGCTTACGGCGGAGTCGCGGGAGGACGCCGACCGGGCGTTGAAGCTCTTCTTCGATGAACGGCTCTTCGGATCCGCCGGGGATCGAGTTCTGGTCGAAGAGTTTCTTCGCGGAACCGAGGCCTCCTTTCTCGCGGTTTGTGACGGGCAGACCCCCGTTCCCCTGCCGACCGCCCGCGACTACAAGCAGGTGTACGACGGGGATCGCGGCCCCAACACGGGCGGAATGGGCGGGCACTCTCCGGCCGCCTCGATGGACGCGGCGACCTCCTCGGAGGTCTTGAGGGAGATCATCTGGCCGACGCTCAAGGGACTCTCGGTCGAAGGACGGCCCTTTTGCGGCGTGCTCTACGCCGGTCTCATGCTGACCGAGTCGGGCCCGAAGATTCTCGAGTTCAACGCCCGGTTCGGCGATCCCGAGGCGGAGGTCATCCTTCCGCGCGTCAACTCGGATCTGGCCGCCCTGTTGGTCTCCGCGACACGCGGGGAACTGGAGGGCATCACCCCGATCGAGGTGTCGCCGGAGGCCTGCGTCGGGATCGTCCTCTGCTCGGGAGGCTATCCGGGCCCCTTCGAGAAGGGAAAGCAGATCACGGGCCTGCCGGAAGCGGAACGGATGCCCTCGGTCCAGATCTTTCACGCGGGAACGGCGATCGAGGGAGGGCGCCTCGTGACCGCGGGTGGACGCGTGCTCGTCGTGACGGCGATGGGACCAAGTTTGTCCGAAGCCGCGGCACGCGCCTACGAAGCGTGCGACACCATCGAATTCGAAGGCAAGCACCTGCGGCGGGACATTCCTCCCAAGAGCGCGAGGCCGAGCCGGCCCTAACTGTCAAAGTCACCCGGGAGCCGGTCTGCCCGGCCCTGTCATCCCGAGCGAAGCGAGGGATCGACTCCCGTTAAGCGTTCTCGACGGAAGCAGAACCCTCGGCACTGCGCGCTTAGGGATGATGGAAAGAAGTTGTCATCCTGAGCGAAGCGAAGGATCTGCTCCGGCATGGTCGAAAGAGTAGATCCTTCGTCGCTGTGGTCCTCAGGATGACGCCCGAGGGCGAGATCCTTCGTCGCTGCGGTCCTTGGGATGACGGGGAAGAAGTTGTCATGCTGAGCGAAGCGAAGGATCTGCTCCGGCGTGGTCGAGAGAGCAGATCCTTCGTCGCTGCGGCTCCTCAGGATGACGCCCGAGGGCGCTGACGCGCTTCGGGCGTCAGTTTCCGCAGCCGTTGGTGTCGGCGCACTTCATCTCGAAGAACGAGGCGTCCTGCGTGGCGATACCCGAAGCCGAGCCGCTCGTCGCCGAGCCCCCGTCGACGATGGTGACGTAACCTTCAAAGGTCGGCGAGGTCGACGTCGGTGCCGGGTTGTCGACGAAGATGATGATCTGGTTGACCGAGGAAGAGATCCCGGCTGTGCCCCACACGTTGGAAATCTGCCGCAGCTCGCCTGGCTGGAGATTGGTCATCGTCTGTTTGTTGCCGACCAGCTGCCCCGTGGCCGCGTCGTAGAACGAAAGAACAACGGTCACGTTCTGGCCGCTGCCGTTGATGTCGGTGTTGCGCACGCCGACGTTGGAGCGCAGCTTACCCGCGATGCCGGCGTTGCTCTGCGTGTCGCGGGCGGTGCCGACGAGCGTCGTGTCCGCCGACTCGAAAAAGAGCGACGCGTTGTAGGCGAATCCGACTGTACCCGAAGTGGCGGTGCTCTCGTCTAAGTGGTTATAAGTCCGCGCGACGACCGATCCCTCCCACCCCTGAGGCGACGCCTGCGGGAGACTGGCGAACGTCACGAGAAGAGTCCCGATCGATCCGGAGACGGCGCCGGGCTGGAGCAGGCCGAGGCCTGACAGATAGTTGACGAAGTCGTCCTGATGGAAGTTCTGGAGGCCGAGCAAGTTGATCGTCTGGACGGGAGTGCGGTAGAAGCCGCCGACCGGGCTGCAGGAGGAGGAGACGCAGCTGTAAGAGAACTGGTACGAAGCCGTCACGCCGTTTTTCGACGTGTTGTTATTGATGTCGATGGAGGTGCGGAAGAAGGCCGTTCCCTGAACCCGGGTCACGACGGGGACTTCCGACGAAAAGGAATTCGCTTCCGCGCTTCCGATCCGGGCGACGCGAGACCTCTCCAGAACTGCTTCGTCGCTTGCCAGAAGCGGGACGCTGACCAAACAGAACGCTCCGACCGCGACAAAAGAGGCAAATCGTTTCATCACGTTCAAGTCTCCTATCCCGGCTTATGCCGAACCTGTCAGAGGAACCACCTCGCGGACTCTAGCAAAAGTCGCTCCAGACGGCTCGCTGGATTCTCAGAGGAGGAAGCTTCCTCAGGGGGAGAGTCCGGCGGGGGGGAGAGAGAAAAGATGGTGGCGGGAGTCTTCCCCTCACCCCGCCCCTCTCCCAGGGGGAGAGGGAGTTCTTGCGCCGGCGCGATCGCTTCGCGAGGCGCCGGGACTGGGACTTGAGCCGTCCGTGGCGGAGGACTGTCTGTCCTCGGGCAGAGGCAGATCTCTCCGCGCCGGGCTGCTAGACTCCGCGCCGATGAACGCCGGAGCGCGGCTGGCCGCTGTCGTCAGGATTCTCACGGGCGCGCTCTTCATCGCCTCGGGTTTCGGCAAGGCGACGGGTCCCTTCGTGCGAGGAGGCTTTGCCAAGAGCGCGGAGCAGCTCGCGCGCGACGGCTGGCCCTTCTGGAGCTCGTTCCTGAAGAGCGTCGTCCTGCCCCATGCGGAGATCTTCGGCTGGATCGTTGCGGTGGGGGAGCTTGCGGTCGGGATCGGACTCTTGCTCGGATTTCTGACGCGGATCGCAGCCGTCAGCGGCGCGCTCCTTCTCGTTGCGATTCTGCTCGGCCAGTCCTACGTCCCGGGTTCGACCTGGGATCACTGGATCACCGCCGGACTCACGACGAAATTCGCCCTGCTGCTGCTCCTCTTGATCGCGGCAGTCGGATACGCGGCTTGGGGGCTGGACGGAATCCTGCGGCGTCCCAAGCACGTGCGGCTGCGTTGAAGAAGTGACGAGTGACAAGTGACAAGTGACAAGCCGAAAGGCCACCGGTCACTCGTCACTCGTCACTCGTCACTTGAGGATTGAAAGCACCTCCCGCTCGTAATCCGCGTACGAGTGTTTTCCGGACAGCGTCTTGCTCTTCTTCCCAGTCCGATCGTAAAGAACCGAGAAGGGAAGCTCGCCGCCCCAGCCCTTGTCGATGGCGTTGATGAAGTCCTGATCGTCGCCGCCGCTCTTCTTGTGGTAGTTGGGAAAGGTCGGCCTCTGCTCGGCCAAAAATTTTTCCGCCGCCGGGAGCGCGCTAGCGAAGTCCGTCGAGATTCCGACGACCTGCAGACCTCGGGTGCCCAGCTTCCTCTGGAGCCGGACGAGATCGGGATACTCCTGGCGGCACGGCTCGCACCACGTGGCCCAGAAATTGACCAGGACGACCTTGCCCCTCTGGCGAGCCAGCAGCTGCGTCAACCCCTTGGCGTCCACATCTCCGGCGAACCGCCCTGTTGCCGGTCTGCGTGGACCGGACGGTCCCGCGACCGCCACGGATGCAGCGAGAAGCAAAAGGCCGAACGCGAGAGCGCTCGGCCTGGAAGCTGTTGACTGTCGACTGCCGGCTGTCGGCTCTAGACTCTCTTGATCGAACATCCAAAGGCCTTTGTTTCCGCCTTGGCGATCGACTTACCTGTGAGCATTTCCTCGAGCGCGTTCTTCAAGTCCGGCGAGCTCACCTTCGAAGGCTCCTCGTAGTTCTCGTCAATTCTTCCGTGGTAGCGAAGCTTCCCTGCCGGATCCACGACGTAGATCTCCGGCGTGTGCCGCGCGTCGTAGAGGTCCGCGACCTTGTTCTCCGGATCTTTCATCAGCGGAAAGGCGAAGCCGTGTTTCTTGGCGTGTTCGCGCACTTCGTCGGCAGGCTCCGTCTTGTTGCTGTTGATGCCGACAAAGAGCACTCCCCGCTTCTCGTAGGCGGCTGCCATATCGCGCATCCGGTCGTTGTAGGCATTGGAGTAGGGGCACTTCGTCGCGATGAACATGACGACGACGGCCTTGTGGCTCTTGGCCGCGTCGGAGAGGGAAAAGGGCTGGCCGTCCAGAGTCGTCAGGGTGAAAGCCGGCGCTGCGGCGCCCACGTCCGGCCCGGCCGCCCGAGCCGCCGTGGCCAGTCCGATCAAAGCCGCCGTCATCAGAGTCGCTCGCATCCAGTTCATCCACATATCGCCTCCTTGTTCGCGTCTCTTCCTAGTGAAAGAGGCGGCAGTTTATTCCCCGTTACGAGTTTTCAGTTTTCAGTGGTCAGTTTTCAGTTCACCGGAGCCCAAACTGAGTACTGAAAACTGACAACTGACGACTTTCCTTCACTTGAACCACTTTCGCGATCTGGTCGGCCGCCCTTCGAGCTGCGTGAGCCGCTCCTCCAGCCGGGAGATTCGGTGGAGCAGCTCATCGATTCTTCCCGACTCCTGGTAAAGAATCTCGCGCAGCCGGTCGAGCTGGTCCTTCAAGGGCTCGAAATCGCCTCGCGAGGACAGGACCCGGCGGACATCGGCCAGCTTCATTCCTTCGCTGTCGGTCAGCTTCCGAACGGCGGCCAGACGCGCGACGTCCTCCGGACGGTATCGGCGGTGGCCGCCCCGCGTGCGGCGCAACGGCAGTAGTCCCGCGAGCTCTTTTTCGTAGAACCTCAGGGTCGTGACGGGAATCCCCGTCTGGCGCGAAACTTCCGCGATCGTGAGACCAAAAGTCTGAGCTCGGCGCATGGACAGAAGCTTTCAGTTATCCGCTGTCAGTTTTCAGCCAGAACTTGGGCTTACGCCGCCGTCGGCTGATAGCTGCGAGCGGAAAGCTCAGAGCGACTACACCAGGAAGAGCGGCCGCTCGACCACGGGATCGAACTTCCAGACATACTTGTAGTTGCCGCCGAAGAGTTCGATGACGATTTCGTAGTGCGCCTCGACCTTGATCTTCTCCCGGCTCTTCGTGATTATCAGGTTGTCCTTAGTGACGGGCAACTCGAGATCTTTGGCCTTCGTCAGGATATTTCGCTCGATTTCCCGGACACCTCGGATCGAGGCGAATCCGGCTTCTTCGGCCATGAAGTCCTCGAATCGCGCGGACGCCATCTTGACAGGCACAAACTTGTAGAGCATGTAGCCGGTAAAGGCCACAATGATCAGCCAGATGATGCACCCGATCCTGCCCTCGCCGCGGGTGCCGCGCGGTCGTCTCATCCACCCTCCTGGAAGTGGAACGATTGTACCCTCAGGAAGCCGAAACGTCGCTTCCGCTTGCTCGGGACCTGCGCCTGCGGGCACACCGGCTCGCGGCTCGCCCAAAGGGGCTCGACCGCGAGCCTGGTCCCTCGGGCGCTCATGCTCCCGCGGCGCGCGCCTGCTCGTCGCTTCCGCTTGCTCGGGACCTGCGCCCTGCGGGCGCACCGGCTCGCGGCTCGCCCAAAGGGGCTCGACCGCGCGCCTGGTCCCTCGCTCGCTCTCGCTCCCGCGGCGCGCGCCTCCTCCCCTCTGGGAGACTTCGCGCGCCGCGACCCGGACTGTTAGCGGGTCGGCGAAGCAAGAGGGCTTTCGGCTGTCCGCCTATCTGACGAGGCGGAAGGTGCGGGACCAGCGTGTGCGGCCGATTCGAGCAAGGGCCCGCTGGAGAAGACCGCCGCTCGGTGGCGGGCTGCCGTCAAAGGACCAATAGATGAACAGCGCGCGTCCCTTGATGTTCGCGGCCGGCACGGGTCCCCAGGACCGGCTGTCGTAGGACTCGTGCCGGTTGTCCCCCATCGCGAAATACTTTTCGGGAGGGACTCGGAGCAGACCCACGCGGGCCTCCTCGCCTGCCGTCTCGGCTGCGGGAGCGGGTCTGCCGCGTGCCGTCTGCAGCGGCACCTCGACTCCGTTGACGAGAACCGCGTCCCCCCTGACCTCCACCGTATCGCCGGGCAGCGCCACGACGCGCTTGACGTAATCGGTCGCCGGGTCTCCGGGAAACTTGAACACAATGATGTCGCCGCGCCGAGCCTCTCGATACGGCAGAAGGTTCGCGAGAAAACGGCCGTGCGGAGCGTTGCCGAACTTGTTGACGAGGAGGTGATCTCCGATCAGGAGCGTGTCTTCCATCGACGGGCTCGGCACGACGAAAGCTTGAACCAGGAAGGTTCGCGCGAAGAGCGCGAAGATGACCGCGGCGAGGACGACTTCAACGACCTCTCTGGACCGCGAACGCGTGGCCGAGGCTTCGAGCGGAGTTTCGGAGAGCCCCCGGACGGTCAGCGGACGAGGTGAAACATCCGGTCCCATCTTGTCCGCGAAAAGAAATGGATCGCAACCGAGAGGAGCTGGCGAACCTTCGCGACCGGCCCGCGCCAGATGTGCGAGTTCGGCTCGGCCTCGTACGACCAATAGATCAGAAAAGGCCGCCCGAAGATGTTCTCGCGAGGGATCGTCCCCCAGAACCGGCTGTCCAACGAGTTGTCGCGGTTGTCCCCCATCCCGAAGTAGGTTCCGGCGGGGACAGTGAAGGGGCCGTACTGGTCGCGCAGCTTGCCGTCCCAGGGAGCCGACGGCTCGTCGGGAATGACTTCGGGAAAGATGTGCTGAACATAGGGCCCGTCGGCGGGCTGGCCGTTGACGAAGAGCTTCTTGTCGCGCACCTTGATCGTGTCAGCCGGGGTCCCGACGGCTCGCTTGACGAGCACGTTGCCGTCGTTGACATCATCCCCGGGCTTCTTGAACACGATGATGTCGCCGCGGTGGACGTCGCGATAGGGCAGCAGCCGGGCGAGCCACGGCAGGCGCGGACCATAAGCGAACTTGTTGACGAGCAGGTGGTCGCCGACGAGGATCGTCGACTCCATCGATCCCGTCGGAACCTGATACGTCTGGACGACGAAGGTCCGCACGAAGAGCACGAAAATCGCCGCCACCAGGAGCGACTCGTACCACTCGCGGGAGGAAGAGTGCGCCGGGCGCGTCGGACCGGATTCTTCCTCGGCTGGCCCCTTTTCTTCTTTCGTCATTCGGTCTTCAAAACGGCGAGGAAGGCCTCCTGGGGAATGTCCACGCGGCCCACTCTCTTCATCCGCTTCTTTCCCTCCTTTTGCTTCTCCAACAGCTTCCTTTTGCGTGTGATGTCTCCGCCGTAGCACTTGGCCAGGACGTTCTTGCGCATCGCGGAGACCGTTTCCCGGGCGATGATCTTGGACCCGATGGCCGCCTGGATCACCACTTCAAACATCTGTCGGGGGATGATTTCTTTCATCTTTGAGGCGAGAAGCCGCCCTTTGGGCGCCGACTCCTCCCGGTGGACGATCAGCGACAGAGCATCGACGGGCTCCCCGTTGACCAGAATGTCGAGCTTGACGAGATCCCCTTCCCGATAGCCGATGAACTCGTAGTCGAAAGAGGCGTACCCCTTCGAGATCGACTTGAGCTTGTCGTAGAAGTCGAGCACGACCTCGTTCAACGGGAACTCGTAGGTCAGCACGACCCGGTTGGAGGAGAGGTATTCCATCGATTTTTGGACGCCCCGGCGCTCCTCGGAGAGCTTCAGCAGACCCCCCAGGAAATCGTCGCGGGTGATGATCGTCGAGACGATGTACGGCTCCTCCATCTTCTCGATCGTGCTGGGGGCGGGAAGATGGTTCGGGTTGACGATGTCGAGGACCTCCCCCTTGGTCGTGGTGACGCGATAGTTGACCCCGGGCGCGGTCGTGATCAGGTCGAGATCGAACTCGCGCTCCAGCCGCTCCTGGACGATCTCCATGTGGAGAAGCCCGAGGAAGCCGCACCGGAATCCAAAGCCCAACGCCGTCGAGTTCTCCGGCACGAAGGTGAAAGAGGCGTCGTTCAAGCGCAGCTTCTCGCAGGCATCCCTCAGGTTGCCGTAGTCGTCGGCGTCGGTCGGGAAGAGGCCCGCGAAAACCATCGGCTTGGCTTCCGCGAAACCCGGCAGGGGCTCGGCGGTCGGCCGCGAGAGCTCCGTGATGGTATCGCCGATGCGCGTCGAATGGAGATCCTTGATGTTGGCGGAGATAAAGCCGACTTCCCCGACCGAGAGCCGCGAGACGGATTCCCGCTGGGGCTTGAAGATGCCGACCTCCTCGACCTCCGACTCGAGTCCCGTCCCCATCGCGCGGATTTTCATGCGGGGGCCGAGGTGGCCGTCGAGGATCCGCACGAGGGATGTCACCCCCCGATACGGGTCGTACCACGAGTCAAAGAGCAGAGCTTTCAGCGGCGCCTGAGGGTCTCCCTTGGGAGGAGGAATGTCGCGCACGATCCGCTCCAGGAGCTCGTCGATGCCGATTCCCTGCTTGGCGGAAGTCAGAACGGCGTCGTGCGCGGGGATTCCGATGACCTGCTCGATCTGTTCCCGCGCGCGCTCGGGCTCGGCCGACGGGAGATCGATCTTGTTGATCACCGGCAGGACCGTCAGGTTGTTGTGGACGGCGAGGTAGGCGTTGGCGAGCGTCTGCGCTTCGACTCCCTGCGTTGCGTCCACGACGAGGATTGCCCCTTCGCACGCGGCCAGGGACCGGGAGACTTCGTAGGAGAAGTCCACGTGGCCCGGAGTGTCGATCAGATTCAGGGTGTACTCCCGGCCGTCCTTGGCCGGGTAGCGCAACGTCACGGCCCGCGCCTTGATCGTGATGCCGCGCTCCTGCTCAAGCTCCATGTCGTCGAGCATCTGCTCGTGCATCTCACGCGCCGAAACGGCGCCGCACCGCTGGAGCAGGCGGTCCGACAGCGTTGTCTTGCCGTGATCGATGTGCGCGACGATGGAGAAGTTGCGGATGAGCGAAGGATCGGTCATGAGAAAGTCGACAGTCTACAGTTGACAGTCAGACTACCGATTACTGGCTGCGAATCACGTTCCCAAGGGCCAGCGCGAGCGGGCGACGGCCTGCGCCGGCTGCGTCGGGCCGTCCCGGCGGTAGCGCAGGAGTCCCGCCCAGGCGATCATGGCGGCGTTGTCGGTCGTCAGCGACCGGTCGGGCAGGAGAACGGGAACCCCGCGCTCCTCGCCCCACACGCTGAGGGTGGCCCGCAGCTCGGAGTTGGCCGCGACGCCGCCGGAAAGCGCCAGGTACCGGATCGATTCGGTGCCATGTACCGCGTTGACGCGCTCGAGGAGTGCCGCGACGATCGCGCGCTGAAAGGAAGCGAACAGATCAGCGAGGTCGCCCCGGACCGATTCCGGGTCCAGAGGAGAGCCGTCGATGCCGCGTCTGGCGAACTCCTTCAACATTGCCGTCTTCAGACCCGAAAAGGAGAAGTCGAGCGAGCCGTCGGAAAGACGTCCGATCGGAAGGCGGTGTCGGGAGCCGTCCCCCCGCGCCGCGATCCGATCGACGACCGGGCCGCCGGGGTAGGGCAGCCCCGCGCGGCGAGCGACTTTGTCGAAGGCCTCTCCGGGCGCGTCGTCTCGTGTTCGCGCGAGCGGCACGCAACGTCCCTCCTCGACGCGGACGAGCTCGGCATGCCCGCCGGACACCACGAGCCCGTGGAAGGGATAGACGATGGGCCGTGCGGGCGAGCCGTCGGCCGAGAGATACGGTGAGAAGAGGTGGCCCTCGAGGTGGTTGACGGGCATCAGAGGGATGCGGCGGGCGAAGGCGAGGGCCTTTCCGGCGGAAAGCCCGACCAGAAGCGCCCCGATCAGGCCGGGGCCGGCCGTCGCGGCAACAATGTTTATATTGTTACTGGCGATCCCGGCGCGGCGGAGGGCCTCCTCGAACGCAGCCGGAAGATTCTCCAGGTGCGCCCGCGCGGCTACCTCCGGCACCACGCCGCCGTAAAGGGCGTGCGCGCTCATCTGTGTGGCGACCACGTTGGAGAGGATCCGGCCCTCACCGTTCACCACGGCGACGGACGTCTCGTCGCAGGAGGTCTCGATCCCGAGAACGTTCACGAGGGAAGGACCGGAAAGCCTTCCTTGCGCGCCGCCTCTCGGAGGCGGTCGTCGAGGCAAACGAAAGACAGCGATTCCGGGCGTTCCTCCGACAACACCAAGGCGGCCGCCAGCTGCAAAGCGTCGGCGGCTCGGAGTGTGTGCGTCGAAAGAAGCCGAACGGCTCGGCGGCGCACGGACTCGATTGCGGAGACCTCTCTCCAGTGGTCCGCCAGCTCCTCGAGTCGGCTGCGGGCGCGCGCGGCATCCTCCGCCGCAAGTCCTTCCCGCGACCGGCGAGCAATGCCGGAGACCAGCTCGACTTCGGCCAGGCACCAGACGGCCTGGAGCGGATCCTCGGTTAGCGCCGCGCCCGCCGCCGCCGATCGCTCTCCGTGCAGCAACAAGGGAAGAATCGCGGAAGAATCCCAGAATCTCATCGCCCTTCTCGTCTCTCTTCCAACAAAGCCTCGAGCAGACGGGCGGGCTTCTTCGGTTTGGGCGGGGGCAGCGAGATCTGGGGCGGCCCCGCTTTCCGCGCCGGCCGCAAAATGCCCCGGCGCTCGGCTTCCCGCTGCCAGGCCGGGGCGTCGCGATCCGCGGATGCAATCGGCTCGATGCGCGCGATCGGTGTGTCGCGGTCGTACACGATGACCGTTTCCCCTTTGCGCACGCGAGCGAGATACTCGGAAAGGGAGTCCCGCAACTCCGAAACTCTGGCGCTCTTCATGACGCCATTATAGCCATTTCACGGCGATGGGCGCCAGGCGCTGATCGGAGGGACCCTTCGCCTAGCGCCCCGCCTGCGCATCTTCGACGGCCTGCCGGAGCGATTTCCCATACGGCGCCTTGCAAACCCCCTGATCCGTGATGATCGCCGTCACGTAGCGCGCCGGCGTCACGTCGAAGGCCACGTACCGTGCCGAGACTCCGGGCGGAGCGATCGATTGGCCGGCAAAGGAAAGCACTTCGGCGGACGTGCGCTCCTCGATGGGGATGGCCGCGCCCTCGGGACACTGGAGGTCGATCGTGGTCGTCGGCGCGGCGACGTAAAAGGGAATGTCGTTTTCGCGGGCCAGCACGGCGAGGGAATAGGTTCCGATCTTGTTGGCCGTGTCGCCATTGGCGGCGATCCGGTCGGCCCCGACCACGACGCAACGCACCTGCCCGCGCGAAAGAAAGTGGCCGGCCATGCTGTCGGTGATCAGCTCCACGGGAATGCGATCCCGCGTCAGCTCCCACGCCGTGAGCCGCGCGCCCTGGAGGAAAGGACGCGTCTCGGAGGCTAAGACCCGCACCGCCCGTCCCGCCTCCACCGCCGCCCGCACGACACCGAGCGCCGTCCCGTAGCCCCCCGTCGCCAGAGCACCGGCGTTGCAGTGAGTCATCACGGTTCCCGCCTCCAGGAGGGGAGCCCCGTAGCGACCGATGCGGCGGCAGGCTTCCAGATCCTCCGCGGCGATCGCGTCGGCTTCCGAGAGGAGCGCCTGTTCGATCTCCTCGGGGGATCGGGCGGAGGTCTCTTCGAAGCGGCGTGCCATCCGGTCGAGCGCGGCGAAGAGATTGATTGCCGTGGGGCGGGTCGCGGCGAGAAGATCTTTCGCGGTCTCGAATCTCTCACGCACGGGTGTGGACGCGCCGCTTCGCATGGAGAAAGCCACGCCGTAGGCCGCCGCGATCCCGATCGCGGGCGCGCCTCGGACTGCGAGCTCTCGGATCGCGAGCGCGATTTCCGCCGGCTTCTCGAGCGTCATCCAGACTTCCCGGGCAGGAAGCAGACGCTGGTCGAGCAGGCGCAGGCCGCTGCCTTCCCTAAAAAGCGGACGGAAAGTCTCCATGGCCCCGATCAAGGCGACGGACGAACGACCAGGCCGACTCCGCCGCTGCGAGGGTCGGCCACGGCCGTCATCGTGCCGTCCGAGCGCAGAGCGATCGCGTGGACACGGCCGAGCTTGGCGTGCGGCTCCCGATCCGTCGCCCGCTCTTCCACCCGATGCCCGAGCTTCTCCAGCGCCGTGATCCATGCGGCGTCGAAACGTGAGCCCTCGTACTCGATCTTGTCGGGGAAGTCCTGCTGATGAAACCGCGGTGCCGCGACGGCTGCCTCGAGCGGCTCACCCCGGAGAAAGACGTTGACGAGAACCTGGAAGTTCGTCGTGGGAATCGTCGACCCGCCCGGGGATCCGAAGACGAGGGCGTTGCGTCCGCCGACCACCGCGATCGAGGGACACATGGAGGAGAGCATGCGCTTGCCGGGGGCGACGGCGTTGGCTTCTCCCTGGATCAGCCCGTAGAGGTTCTTCTGGCCCGGCCGCGTCGCGAAGTCGTCCATCTCGTTGTTCCAGAGAAAACCCAGGCCGGGCGCGAGGCGGGCGTTGCCGAAGGAGTCGTTCAAGGTCGTCGTGATCGCGACCGCGGCGCCGGTCGAGTCCATGACGGAGAAGTGCGTCGTCGCCGGTTTCTCGCGGTCCGGAAGGCGCAGTGCTTCCGATGGCGTCGAGCGATTGGGGTCGATCGAGGCCGCGATGACCTTCAGGCGCGACGGGTCCGTCAGGAGCTTTTGCCGGACATTTGGAAAGGCCGGGTCGCCCAGGTAACGGTTTCGATCCCGAAACGAGCGCTTCTCGATTTCGGCCATCCAGTGCGCGGAGGAGGCGTCCCGCGGTCGGATTTTCTCCATCCCGACGAGCTGAACGAGCATCCCCATCTCCGCGAGCGCCGGCCCGGAGGAGGGTGCGGGTGTCGTGATGACCTCGGCGCCTGCAAAGCGGAAGAGCGTCGGATTGCGAATCTTCGCCTGGTAACGTCCGAGATCGCCGCGCGTGATCAGGCCGCCGTCGCGCGCCTGCCCCTCCTCGATCTGCCGCGCCACGCGCCCGCGGTAGAAGCCGTCGGCGCCATGATCGCGAATAGCCTCGAGGGTCCGGGCGAGCTCCGGTTGTTTCAGCACAGTGCCCGCGGCGAGCGGTTCGGCGCCGGGCAAGAGAAGCGTCGCGGTCTCACGCTCCCTGGCCAGGCGGTCCTTCTCCTTGGCAACCGAGCTCGTGAGCTCCTCCGTTACGACGAATCCGCCGCGCGCCAGCCGGACCGCCGGGTCCACGACTCTCTTCCACGGAAGGTGCCCCAGGCGACGGTGCGCCAGCGCCAGACCCGCGACCGTACCGGGAACTCCCGAAGCGAAAGGTCCTTCCGTCGATGAGGGAGGCTTGCCGCCCTCGCGCGGATGAACGAAGAGATCCCGGCGCGCGCCCCTCGGAGCCACCTCCCGATAGTCGATGACCAGGACTTTGCCCTTGGCGTCGCGGGAGATCCAGAATCCGCCCCCTCCGAGGTTGCCCGCCTCGGGCCAGGTCACGGCGAGGGCGAACGAGACGGCGACCGCGGCGTCCGCGGCGTTGCCCCCCTGTTTGAGAATATCGATTCCGATCCGCGCCGCCGTCTCGTCCGGCGCGGCGACGGCTCCCCCCGCGCCATGCTGGACCTGCGGGCCGGCGGCTGCCAGCGGCAGGCTCGCCAGCAGAAGAACGAGCGGGATCAGAAACAGACGTCGGACCATTTTCCTCATTCTATGGCGCGACTCGGATTGTCCGCCGACCGCCCCGGCTGTCGATGCTACTCTGCGAAGCAGCGCTTCCAGCCTTCGCAGCCGAACCGGCTGCTTCGGCGGAGGAGGCTCGCTGCGAAGCACGAGCTGTCGACTGTTGACTGTCGACTCCACTAAGATCCTCTCGCTTCATGAAATCCATCCGGGAGCTCTCGCTCGACGGAAAACGCCTGTTCCTGCGGGTCGACTTCAACGTGCCGCTCGAGGACGGCAAGGTGGCCGACGCCACACGAATCCGCGAAACGCTGCCGACCGTGCGGCTGGCCCGGGAAGCCGGAGCCAAAGTTATCTGCGCTTCGCATCTGGGAAAACCCAAGGGAAACAAAAACCCCAAGGACTCGCTGGCAGCCGTGGCGGTGGCCTTCGCCGAATCTCTCGGGGGCCCGGTTCGGTTCGTCGAGGAGTGCGTCGGGCCGGAGGCCGAGAAGGCGGTCGCGGGTCTGGCTACCGGGGAGGTCCTGCTTCTGGAGAATCTGCGTTTTCACCCCGGAGAGGAGGCGAATGACTCCGAGTTCGCTCGAAGTCTGGCTCGCCTCGCCGATGCCTATGTCGACGACGCGTTCGGCGCCGCGCATCGGGCGCACGCTTCCGTGGTCGGGGTTCCCGCGATCCTCGCCGAGAAAGCGGCGGGGCTCTTGATGGAGAAGGAGATCCGGGAGCTGTCCCGGCTTCTCTCCCCGGAGCGGCCGTTCGCCGCGATTCTCGGCGGAGCGAAGATCTCCGGAAAGATCGACACGCTGCGCGCGCTCGCCCGGATGGCCGACCTGCTGCTCGTCGGGGGCGGGATGGCCAATCATTTCGTCGCCGCCCTCGGCCTGTCCGTCGGGCACTCCTTGCTCGACGAAAAGAGCGTCCCCCTCGCGCGGGAAATCCTGGACTTCTGCAAGAGGGAGGGCAAGACCATCGCGCTGCCTTCCGACTTCGTCGTTGCGAAATCGCCGGAGGATGCCGCGGGCGCTCACCTGGTCAGTATCGCGAAGATTCGGGAGGGCGAGATGGCTTTGGACGTCGGACCGAAAACACTCGAGCAGTTCGAACGGCTGCTCGATCCCGCCAGGACGATCTTCTGGAACGGCCCGATGGGAGTCTTCGAGCACCCGCCGTTTGATCGGGGAACGAAAGCGCTCGCGATGCTGCTTGCCGAGTCGGAAGCCGTGACGATCGTCGGAGGCGGCGAGAGCGTCGCGGCGGTCAACGAAGCCGGAGTCGCCGATCGCTTTACACATGTTTCGACCGGAGGAGGTGCTTCGCTGGAGTTCCTCGCGCAAGGTACGCTGCCCGGGATCGAAGCGCTGGAAAGAAAGTGACGAGTGACAAGTGACGAGTGACGAGAAGGGCCTCGAAGCGGGTCGTTCCACGCTTGTCACTTGTCACTGGTCACTTGTCACTTCCCCATGAACCTTTTCGTCGCCAACTGGAAAATGAACCTTCTGCGAGCGGACGCGCAGAAGTACTCCGAGGCTCTCGGCCGGCGGATCGGGAACGGTCCGCTCAAAGTCGAGCTGGTTGTCGCTCCGTCCTTCACGCTCCTGGACGCCGCGCGCGATCGAGCGGGGCGCTGGGCGCTCGCGGCTCAGAACGTGGCCTCGGAATCGGAGGGAGCGTATACGGGAGAAGTGTCGGCGCGCATGATCGCCGACGCGGGCTGCCGGTACGGCATCGTGGGCCACTCCGAGCGCCGGCGTCAGTTTGCCGAGGACGGACCGATGCTCGCGCGAAAGCTCGCTCGCTGCCGCGAGAGCGGACTGGTTCCCATCTATTGCGTCGGCGAAACCGACGCGGAACGCGCAGCGGGTCTGTCAACGACAGTCCTGACGATGCAAGTCGAGTCCCTCGCTCAGGATCCCAACGAGGCTCCCCTCGTTCTCGCCTACGAGCCGGTTTGGGCGATCGGGACTGGAAAGGCGGCGACCCCCGAAGACTGTCGGACCGCGTGCAGTCACCTGAGGCTGCTCCTTCCGGAGCGCTCGAATCTGCGGATCCTCTACGGCGGATCGGTGACTCCCGCCAATGCATCCGAGATTCTGACGAGGGCAGGCGTGGACGGGTTCTTGATCGGCGGAGCGAGCCTGGATCCTGGTTCATTCGCAGCGATTGCGGGGGTGCCCTAAGCGGCTGCCAGATCTCTCATTGCGACTGCTTCAGACGGGGAGACTGGGGGACGGGGAGATGGGGGGAATCGAGGTGGTTCTCCCCCCGTCCCCCACTCTCCCCGTCCCCCCGTCCGTTCGTCGAAGCAACGGCCGGTGTCTTGACGCGGCTGCGGCTGACAAATACACTTCCTCCCTTTTCGGGGGAGGATCCCTTGGGCGTTCTGTACGTTTCAGTCGTCGTTCTCTACGTATTTATCTGCTTCTTTCTGATCCTGGTCGTGCTTGTCCAGCAGGGGAGGGGAGCAGACATCGCCGGCGCGTTCGGCGGCGGAGGGACGCAGACCGCCTTTGGCGCGCGCGGAGCGACGACGATCCTGCACAAGCTGACGACCGCGGCTTTCATCGGATTCATAATTCTTGCTCTTGCGTTGACCATCCTGCAGGCCCGGCCCAAGTCTTCCGTCATTCGGCCCGGCGGCGTGCCGGCCAAGGCAGCTCCCGCCAAGGCGGCGCCGGCGCCGGCTCCGAAGGGGCCCGCTCCTGCCCCGGTCAATCCCGCTCAACCCAAGTAACGTGCCGTCGTGGTGGAATTGGTAGACACGTACGTTTGAGGGGCGTATGGGGTAACCCATGCCGGTTCGAGTCCGGCCGACGGCACCACTCCTCATCTAGTCACACCGTAACTTCAGTTCGCTCCTTCCAGTCAGAACCTTCCTGTCTTCCGTTTCGGAGGGGGCGACTGGGGGACGGGGGGACTGGGGGATGGGGAGAAAACTCTCTCGATTCCCCCCGTCCCCCCGTCTCCCCGTCCCCGCTCGGTGTCTGATCCCCCCGGTCCGCCTGTAAACTCTCACGCAACTCGAAGCGTCCTATCTCAGAGCCACACAGGAGGACCCATGAGTCCCATCCGTGCCTTTGCCGCGGCCGCCCTGTTTCTGCTGGTCGTTTCCTCAGCCCGCGCTGCCTACTCCCCGGCCACGACCAGCGGCTGGTTCATCGTCGCGGGACGGGTTCCCGGTCTCGGGGGTGCGCAGTTCCGCACGGACATTTGGCTTTTCAACCCCGACGCGTCGCAGAACGCCGTCGTGACCTTGATCTTCCACGGGCAGGTTTCCAACGGCGGAGGCGCCGCGGCCCCGATCTCTTCGGCCCCCATCACGCTCGCGCCGCGGGAGACGAAGTATCTGGGCGACGTCCTGCTCGCAACCGTCGCTGCGGACAATCAGGTCGGCGCTCTGGAATGGACCTCCAACCTGCCCATCATGGGAGGGTTGCGCAGCTACACGACGCCGTCGGGCTGCACGGGTGGAACCTTCGGGGCCTTCCAACCCGGGATTCCGACGGTCGAGTCGATGACGCCCAAACAGACTGCGACCGATTCGGCCAACGTGCTCCAGATGTTTGGGACCAACTCCGGGGATACCAACTACCGCACGCAGGTCGATGTGGCCAACACCTCCACCTCCGCTGTCTTGATCGAGGTCCGGGTCATCGATCCGGTGACCTCGGCCATCTACGGCGGGACGCAGACCTTCAGCGTAGCCGCCAAGTCGCTGTTTCGTGTCGGACGGATCCTGGAAACCGTCGGAGCTCCCGCGATCAATGGCCTGCGGGTGACTGTCGCCATCAAGGAGGGGACGACCCTCACTTCGGGCGGCGTGCTCGCGGTCGCTTCCACCCTGGACAACCGAAGCCAGGATCAGTACGCGTTCGTGGGCCAGCGCCAGAGCGGCACGATTGTGCCCGCGGAAGCCTTACCGTTCGACGAGACGCCGTAGAGCCGAGTTATCAGTGATCAGTTTTCAGTTATCAGTTCGGGGCCCGGGGAACTGAAAACTGAGAACTAAAAACTGAAAACTCTTCAAGGCACCGGATCCTCGCCCCCCTTCGCGAAAGGGTGGCAGCGGAGCACGCGGCCGGCGGCGAGAAAGAGTCCTTTGGGAATGCCGTAGCGTTCGACCGCCGTTCGCCCGTAGGCGGAGCAAGTCGGATGGAATCGGCAAGCCACCAGCCGGCTGCGCGCCAGAAGCGGCGAGACCGTCGCGCGATAGGCATCGATCGAGTAAAGAGCCATTCGCGCGGACACCTGCCGCTGGGGCGCTTGGAAGGCGTCGGCGATTCCATACCCCAGCAGTGCCGCGAGCACCAGTCCCGCCAGGCCCCGCCGACGCGGGCGAGGGGTCTTCTCAGAAACGCTCGACATAGCGCGAGATCCCGGGCACGATCACGCGCTCTCTCTGGAGCGCCTTGACGACCGCGAGGACGACGACGATCACATAGGCGACCGCGACAAAGATCATGATGATCCCGTAAAGGCAGGAGAGAGCGGGGATCAGAATCCCCACGAGCGTGGCGAGGATGGCGATGACGACCACGACGCCAAAGAGGAGCAATCCGTTCTTGGCGTGCCACCGAACTTCTCGGTTGGCCTTGCGGGTGAGCAACGGGATCAGACCGAGCAGGGGAAGATAGGCCAGGATCAGCAACGTGGGGGAGCGCTCGCGCTCGGACATGGGGGGCTAGCCTAGACCGGAAAACCGAAAACCGTAAGACGTGAGACGTGAGACGTGAGACGAAAAGAGCCGCAGAAGAGCGGCTCGTGGCTGGTGGCGGCGTTTCGGCGCAACGTCTTACGTCTCAACTCCTCCCGTCAGTTGCTCTTCAAGCGGATCGAGCCGTTGACTGTCTCGCACTGCAGGCTCTCGGAGCCGCCGTTGTAGGCCCCGCGAGCTTCCTTCGGTCCGTGCTTGCCCTCCACCGCCAGCTCGAGGTTTCCCTCGATCCGGCCGTTGACGGTCGACAGGTCATAGCGGATCGAGGAGCTCCGGTCGAAGGCGACTTCGACGGATCCATTGACGGTCTCCAGATGTGCTTTCTTCAGAGCGTCTTTGAAGGTCACTCGCAAAGACCCGTTGACGGTCGACGCCTTGATGGGTCCATTCATGTTGCGGATCTCGATCGGCCCGTTGACCGAATCGCAGGAGAGCGAGCCGGTGAAGCCGTCCGCGTGCACCGCTCCATTGCAGGTTTCCAGTCGCGCCTCCGCGTTGGCGGGGATCCAGACCTCGTAATCCACCCGCGCGTTGTGCGACCCGAAGTCCAGGAAGCCGAAGAGCCGGTGGCGGTTGGGGTTGACCGTTTCGACCTTGATCTGGTCCCCCGTTTTCCGCACCCGGATTTCGGTCAGACGCAGGGTTTCTTCGGTGTTGCCTCCGCTGGCGGTCTTGACCGCGCGGACCTTCAAGTAAGGCTTGTCCCAGGCCATCGCCTCGACACGGCCGTTGACGTTCTCGACGGAAACGCGCGAAACCCCTTCCATCGAAAAGGCTTTCTCGAAAACCTCCTCCTGTCCCGCCAGCGCTACGGCGGCGAGCAGAAGGGCAAGGGAAGCGACAGCGCGGCGCATGTATCCTCGCCAACTCTAACGAAAACCGGACAAAAAGGTTCTCCCGGTCGGCAAACGGCCCGGTTCAGCTGGTTGACACGATCCGGATGCCTGTCCGGCGGTCCGCTGGGCGCACGGCTGCTCCATCCCGGAGGACCGGCCAGGCCTCGAAGAGGTTCCAGATCGGAACGAGCAGCGGAAGGTTTCGGCGGATCGAGTTGACCGCCCCCGGCGGGCCACCGTCGGGGCGGACGGCCTCCAGAGCCAGCCATCGGCGCGCGCGTCCTCCGGAGGCGTCCCGCAGCAGGAAGGCCGCCAGCGCCCCGGCCGCGGCGGCTGCCCAAACCCAGGGCAGGGCTCCCCGCCAGACCGGAATCCAGAACCAGACCAGCGCGGTTGCCAGAAGCGCGGCCGCGTCGGCGGCCACGGTACAGAGGAGCAAATCCAAGAGGAATGCGAGTATTCGAAGGCGACGCACGGGAGTATTCTGGGATCGGGTTCTCAGTTCTCAGTGATCAGTTTTCAGTTTTTCTTTCTTGGCGCTCGGAACTGGGAACTGAGAACTAATGGCTGAGAACTCTCCTTTTCTGGCGGATTGTCACCTTCATTTTGAAGGTTGTCTCCCCAGGCAGACGGTGGAGCGGCTGGGGGAGCGTGCGGCGCACCGGTTTGCCGATGGAGGGGTGTTCGATTCCCGAGTGAGGGAGATCCGCGACGCCGATTCTTTTCTCTCCCTGTTCGCCGAGATCTGCCGGCTCTTCCGGTCCCCCGAAGACTATGGCGACGCGGCCCGCGAGATTCCGCGCGCTCTGGCAGCAGGAGGCGTGAGGCACGCCGAAGTCTACGTTTCTCCGGAGATCTATTCCCGGATCGGCCTGGACCCCGCTGCCTGTCTGGACGCTGTCGTCGCCGGTCTACAGGAAGGGGCGGCTCAAGCCGGAATTTCCTGTCAGGTCCTCCTCGATGCGGTCCGTCACTGGGGCCCCGAGTCGGCGGAACGGGTGCTCGATCTCTACGAGCGGCATCCCAAGGAATCGATCGTGGGTTTCGGAATCGGAGGAGACGAGAAGGCCGTGCCCGCGCACGCCTTTGCGGGCGCGTTTCTGCGCGCGAGATCTCTGGGCTTGAAGACCTGCGTCCATGCCGGAGAGTGGGCCGGCCCGGAGGCCATCCGGGACGCGCTCGACGCGTTGCGGCCCGATCGGGTGGATCACGGGATTACAGCCGCCTCCGATCCCGATCTGATGGCGCGCCTGGCGGAGGAACAAGTTGCTCTCTGTGTGGCACCTTCTGGAAACGTCCGGACCGGCGCCGTGAGCTCCCTGGAGGCTCACCCTCTGCCGCGTCTGCTCGAAGGCGGCGTGCGAGTCGCGCTCTGCGCCGATGATCCTCTCCTCTTCGAGACGACGACGCTCGCCGAGTACCGGCTGGCACGGGATGTTCTGAAGATGGATGATCGGGCTCTGCGAGCCCTGGCCGAGAACTCGTGGCATGCCGCTTTTTGTTCCGCAGCGGAGCGGCGGGAAGGGCTCGCGGGCTTGAAGGAGGTCGGAATTCCCGACTGAGGAACCATGGACTCGAGACCTTCTCACCGCGCCTTCGGGGTGCCTTCCACACTCTCGACCTCGTAGGTCAGCCGCGCCGCCTCGAGCGCCCGAGTCAGGTCGACGAGGCGCGAGGGTTTAACGAGGATTCGAAAAAGACATTCGGCGCCGAAACGCTCTTCCAAGAGCGACACCTCGGGCGGTCGGAGCAAGCGCCGCACGGCTCCCGCGGATTCGTACCGGCAGGTGACGAGAATCCGGACGGTCTCCCGGAGAAGCCGGCTTCCCGCCTCCGCGAGAGCCCGCGCGGCGGCCTCGCGATAGGCGCGCGAGAGGCCTGCGGTGCCGAGCTTGATTCCACCGAAGATGCGGACGACGCCGACAAACACGTCTGTCACGCCGGCGGCCTCGATCGCCAGCGCGATCGGCTTTCCCGCTGTGCCCGAGGGCTCCCCGGCGTCCGACGCGCGAGAGCGAGCCGCGTCTCCCGCTCCGACCTTCCACGCGAATGCGACGTGGGTCGCGTCGTGGTACTCGCGGCGCAACCGCTGGATCTCTTCGGCGGCGCTCTCGGCGGTCTCGATGGGCGAAGCGAACGCCAGAAAGCGGGAGCCCTTCTCTCGCAGAACTCCTCGACCCGGCCGAGCGGGGACGAGGCGAGTATCCGGGCCGTCGGGAAGCGGAAGGCGGGAGGCGGGAGGGCGGAGACTGCGGCCCGACGTCATCGCCTCACGCCTAACGTTCTTTCGTACGTCGCCCGATAACGTGCGACGATGCCCTCGGTCGGAAACTGCTCGACGGCGCGCTGCCTGGCGGCTCGGGAAAAGCGCTGCCATTTTTCGCGATCGCGAATCAAGTCGAGAGCCGCCTGTGCCATGCCCTCCACGTCGCCAACGGGCCGCAGGTATCCCGTCTCGCCGTCGACGACGACCTCCGGCAGCCCACCCGCGGCCGTGCCGATGACCGGAACTCCGCACGCCATCGCCTCGAGCGCGGCGAGGCCGAACGACTCCGTGTTGGACGGGAGAAGAAAAATACGACCGACAGGAAGGATCGTTTCGACGGCGACGACGTTGCCCAGGAAGACCGTGCGGTCTTCGATCCCCAGCTCGGACGCGAGCCGTTCGGCCAGTGAGCGCTCGGGTCCGTCGCCCACGAGCAGAAGGCGGGCCGGGACCTGCCGGCGTATCCGGTCGAAGGTCGCAAGCACGTCTTCGATTCGCTTGACGGGCCGAAAATTGGACACGTGCACAACGGCCACTTCGTCTTCGGTGCAGAGGGCCTTTGCGTATTCGGACGCTCCATCGGGCCTGTAGAGCTGCGTGTCGACGAAGTTGGGGATCACCTCGACCGGCTGCCGGACGCCGAGCTCCCGCACCGTGACCTCCGCCAGGTGGCGCGAAACAGCCGTGACAGCGTCGCTCTTCTCGATTCCGAATCGGGTGATCGGCAGATAGGAACGGTCCTGTCCGACGATGGTGATGTCGGTGCCGTGCAGGGTCGTGACCACGCGAAGCCGGCCGTCGCCGATATCCCGCGACATCTCGCGGGCGAGAATGGCCGAAATCGCATGCGGGAGCGCATAGTGGACGTGCAGCAGGTCGAGCTTCGCGTGCGCCGCGACCTCCGCCATCTTCGTCGCGAGCGCCAGAGTGTAGGGGGGCGAGACGAAGAGGGGATAGGTCGGCGCCACGACCTCGTGAAAGGCGACGCGCGGCCGGGGAAGGGCCAGTCGCATGGGGAGGGCGTACGAGATGAAGTGAACCTCGTCACCGCGGTCCGCGAGAGCCAGGCCGAGCTCCGTCGCGACGACCCCGCTGCCTCCGTAGGTGGGGTAGCAGGTGATGCCGATCCTCACGCGCCGCTCCGCGCCGCGTGAGGAAGTAACAAGTGACAAGTGACAAGTGACAAGCGAATGCGGACTCCCTTTTTCATCTCGTCACTCGTCACTCGTCACTTCTTCAGAATCCCGGCTCGTGTCCCGCGAAGGCGCCGATCATGTCGTCGACCCTCGGGGGCCGTCTCGACACAAACCCCTCCCCGAACTCGGCGCCGATCAAGAAACCAAAATACCGTGCGCGCGCCTCGATGGCTTTGAGGAACGACTCCTGAGACAGAAGCGTCTGCGCCTCTTTCGAGGCCGCGTCGTGGAACTGGCTGGCATAGGCCCGGACGGCCTGCATCCGCTTCTCCATCCCGGAAGTCACATCCACGACGAATGTCGGAGTGTGGACGTCGGCCGTGGAAAAGTAGACGGTCTGTTGGGGGCGGTGCGCAGCGTGAGCCGTTTCGATCTTTCGCAGCCCCGCGTAAAAGGCGGCGTCGGTGACGAGGGCGCCGGTTCGGCGGTGATCCGGATGGCGGTCGTCGGGGTAGGACGTGAGGATCAACCGTGGCTTCTCCCGGCGGATCACGTCGATCAAGATGAGCTCGTGCTCGCGGGTGACGGCGAGACCTCCGTCTCCGAAGTCCAGCGTTTCGCGAAAGGACGCCCCGAGCAACTCCGCCGCGCGTTTCGCCTCGCGCTGCCGGATCTCCGGCGTGCCGCGCGTTCCCATCTCTCCTCGCGTCAGGTCGACGATGCCAAAGCTGTAACCGCGCTGGCGTGCGACCACGAGCGTGCCGGCGCAAGTCAGCTCCACGTCGTCTGCGTGGGCGCCAACCGCCAACAGATCAACCGGCATGGATGGTCTCTTGCGTGCCTTCCGGAGCGGGAGCGAGGTCGACGACGGCCACTCCTTCCGTCGAGCCGGTCGCGCCCTGGCGAATCGCCGCGAGCACGTCGCGCCCGCGTTCCAGCAAGGGCACCAAGGGCGGATAGAGGCGATCGGCCGCGGCCCCGGCCGGCCGAACCCTCGTCTCGAGGAGGCGCCGTCGGCGCCCCGTGACCTCGTCCTTGCGCTCCGCGGCCTTTTCCATTTTTTCGCGCATCTGTCCGATCTGATACGAGATCTTCCGGCGGGTGGTTTCGAGAGCACCTGTGAGCGTCGGGTCGATTTTCTGGATGCTCTCCTCCAGGCCGGCCAGGCGCGCGTCCGCGTCGCTCGCGATTTCGTCGAGCTGTCCGGCTTCCGGCAGGCGCGGCGCCGCCTCCGTGCGATCCTCCAGGAGGTCCCGGGTTTCGACACCGAGAGCCCGGGCCGCGCGGCGCTCCCCCGGGCCGATCCAGACGACATGCGACCTCGGGAGGAGAACGGGAGGGCGCAGCCCGAAGATCGGGAAGAGCGGGAGCGCCTGGGCGTGGTACGCGATCTCGGCCGGCCCGAGAATGGAAGCCGCCGCGGGAAGGAGGAAGGATTTCAAAATCGGCCGGGTCAGAACGTCCGCGGAAACCCAGGCTTGCCCGGAGGTGATGAGCTTCCAGGCCCGGTCGAGATCGTCGACGCGGCGCCGCTCTCCTTTTTCGACGAGAAAGAAGGGAAAGACTCCCGGCCGGTGCGGCACCGGCACCAAGTATCCCTCGCGTTGCACTGCTTGCTCGGCCTGCGCGAGCGCGCGCTCGATTTCCTCGCGCTTGGCGACGGCCTGGGCAAACAGATCGGCCGCGGCCTGACGCGCCTCGGAAACGCTCGCGTCGAGAACCAGCAGCGGCTCCTCGACGAGGTCCAGCAGCGTTTCGATAAAAGCCTCGCCGTAGGGGCGTCCCGGAGCGCTGCGGCGCGCAAAGGCTTCGAGGATCTCCCGCGCCTCGGGGGTCTTCGCGTCTTCCTGGAAAGCCGCGAGGATCTCTGTGACCCGCTCCGGTATGGGCAGCTCTCCGACGGGATGCCGGTTGGCGCGGTCGGCTCCTTCGAGGACCAGCACCTGCGGCCCTTCATCCGTCGGCCGGGCCGTCTTGGCGATCTCCTCGAGATCATGATCGTCCGTCAGGGCGTAGAAGACCGGAACGGCCGGTATTCCTCGCGCGCTGATCTCGCGCGCCACGCGAATGGCATCCCACGCTTTGACGAGGGTATAGAGCGGCCCCGAAAAGAGACCGACCTGGTGTCCGGTCACGACGGCGACGGCCTGGCCTTTCGAAAGCGCCTCGGCTTGCTTCGCCGCGTCCGCGCCGCGAAAACGGAAGGCGGCGGCGGGGACCTTCGCCGGTCTCCCCAGAAGCTCGCGGGCCCGCTCGGTCGCGGCCTCGAGCGTGGGCGGATCGGGAAAGAAGGCGGGACGCTTGCGAAGAAACGCCAGGAAGAGGGGGTTCAACCCCGAGTAGCGCTCGAAGGGGATCACTTCGGGTTTCATGATTTGCTCGCGAGAAGAATCAACCGCGGGGAATCGCGACTCACCGGACTTCCGTCGAAATTTCCCCAGAGACTCTCGACTCGCAGACCGGCTCCTTCGACCATCCGTGCCAGCTCCTCCGCGGTGTAGGCTCGCACACTTTCCCGAAAGTTCTCGGTGGAGCCTCCGCGCCGGACCTCGATCTCTTTCTCGATGCGTCGCGTGTCCTCCTTCCACCAGCGGCGGATTCGGTATTCACGATCGGGTGTCGACCGGCTTTCCTCGGGCACCAGGCGGGCGAGAGCGTGCTCGATGCCGAACGTGTCGCAGAGAAAGCGGCCGCCGGATTGCAGCACGCGCGCGACCTCCCTCACGACCGCCACGTTGTCGAGCTCCGCGAGGAAGTATCCGAAGCTCGTGAAGAAGTTCACGACGGATCGAAAGACGCCGTCCGCGAAGGGGAGGCGTCGCATGTCGCCGCGGACGAGCGAGAGCCGCCCGGCGCGCGCGCGCGCGAGCTCGAGCAAGGGCGCGGAGTAGTCCAGACCCACGGGAGGGAAGCCTCGCTGCGCGAAAGGAATCGAATGACGCCCCGATCCGCAGCAGAGGTCGAGCAGTGGAAGCGGCTCGGGCGCCAGGTGGCCGAGCGCGAAATCAACTTCCCGCCGCGCGTGCTCGTCGTCGCGATGCGGATAGAGCTCGAGGTACTCCTCCCCGAACCAGGATTCCCACCAGGCCATGGGGCGGGATTATGTAGGACGTCGGACGAAGGACGTAGGACGTCCGTGGAGCGTTGCCGACCATCTTCCACCTACGTCCCCTGTCCTCGTTCGCGCTACAGTCGGCAGCCGTGAGTGAGCATTTCGTCTTCGCGAACGCCGAAGGCCTCCCCCTTCGCGGCGATGTCGACGCTCCGGCCGCGCGCGGACCTGTCGTCGTGTGCGTCCACGGCTTCAAGGGATTCAAGGACTGGGGCTTCTGGCCCGAGACAGCGCACCGGCTGAGCGACGCCGGGTACTGCGTCGTCCGCTTCAACTTCTCCCACTCGGGCGTAGGCGAGGACCTGCAGAGCTTTTCCGAAACGAGGCTGTTCGAGAGCGGGACCTACTCCGCCGAAGTGGCGGACTTGCGCCGCGTTGTCGGCGCCGTCGTGGCCGGCGAGCTTCCGTCGGCCGACCGGATGGACGCCTCCCGGATCGGCCTGCTCGGGCACAGCCGTGGGAGCGTCTCGACGCTCGCCGTGGCGGCCTCGGCAGAATTCCCGGTGCGGTCGGTCGCCTTGTGGAACCCGGTCTCGCGAGTGATGTGGTGGAACCGGCAGGAACGCCGGCAGTGGCGCGAGAAGGGACACTGGGAAGTCGTCAACGCGCGGACGCGGCAGATCTTCCGGATCTCAACGGCATTGCTCGACGATGCGGAACAAAACGAGGCCGCGCTCGATCCTGCCGCCAATGCGCGCCGCCTCGAGGTTCCTCTTTTGGCGGTCGTCGCTTCCGAGGATGAATCCGTGCCGGCTGAAAATGGGATCCGCCTCGCGCGGGCGGCGCCCGCGGGATCGGGAAGCATCGCCGAGATCGCGGGGACCGGTCATACCTTTGGCGCCGTCCATCCCTTCGCGGGCGCGACCCCGGCCCTCAACCAGGCGATCCAGTCGACGCGCGAGCACTTCGAGGCAACGCTTTGGGGGATGAAATGAAGAATCAGCGAACTCTGGCCCGTGTGACGGTCGCCCTGGGTTTGACCCTGGCTTGCGGCGGGGTCCGGACCGTCTCGCGCGACGGCTACCGAGCGCAACTCGTTTTCGGTGGCCAGGAAAAGTACGCGATCGCGGTGCGGGGAGAGAAGAAGCGCGTCGAAGGCGACTTCGACGGCTCCCAGCTCGTGAAGATCGTGCGGCCCGACCTGAAGAAAGTCTGGCAGTTCCGCCCTTCCACCAGGAAGCTGCTGGAAGAACCGTGGCAGCCCACCGACGAGATCGTGCCGGGCTATCCGCTCGACCCCGCGTTTGATCCGCAGGCCTACGCGAGCCGCTTTCGCGCGACGGTCCAGCGGATCGACGACGCGGTCGCCGGGATTCATCCCTGCGAGAGATATCTGTTCGCACTCCCCTCCGGCGACCGCGTCACGGTCTGGGTGGCGCGCGACCTCGAACGACTCGCCGTCAAGGTCGAACACGAGAAGAAAAAGGACGAGGATCTCGCCCCCTTCAAGGTCGTCGAGCTTCTCGACATCCGCATCGGAGCCGATCCGGATCTGTTCGAGAAGCCGAAGGGCTATACGGTCGTGAAGAGCTATTCGGACTTGGGGAAGTAGTTGTCAGTTATCAGTCTTCAGTTATCAGTTCAAAGTCGTCGGCTCTCAAAACTGAAAACTGAAAACTGAGAACTGAAAACGAGGTACTCGCCCGCTAGGCTGTCGCCTGGCTCCGCGGCGCCTCGAGCGGACCGAACTCTCTAAAGAGAATGTGGTCGTAGAAGTAGTGAATGAGCAGGAACGAGAGAACCACGACGTAGTACGCCCGGTCCTGCGGCATGCCGAGCCCGCGCCAGAGAACCAGATAGACGCCGCCGGCGAGCAGCGTCGCCGTGATCATCGCCGCGTAGAAGCTTCCGGTGTGAGAAACGCCGGAGATTTTCCGGACGAAGCCGCTTCCGATCTCATTGCGTTCCGCCTTGCGCGACAGGATGAACCAGGTCAGAGCCAGGTATTGGAGGGAGTGCCACGTGTTGAAGCCCTGGAACGCGATGTCCAGGTTATCGAAGATCGGAATGATGAACGCGAGGCCCACCGTAGCCGACATGAAGAGCAGGCGCGGCCAGGTCGTCTCGCCTCGGCGGATCTCGCGCGCCGTGCGAACGACGTAGAAGAGAAAAAAGAGTGCGAAGCCGATCGTGAACGCCTGAGCGACCCAGGCATGCTTCAGGAAGTCGGGAAAGAGGAGAGTCGAGGTCCCCAGGCTGAATTTCCCCGCCACGAATTTGTACATCGCGACCGTGTAGAGCGAGCCCAGGATCAGCGCTCCATCCAGCCACCGGTCGATCGGGTGGATCCGCGCGGAAGCCTTCCGCCGGTAAGTCTCGGAGATGTATTGCGCCTGATGCGTCACGTGAACGGAAGCCCAGAAGAAGAAAAACGTCAGGAGCAGAAGAAACGAGTAGATCGAGCCGAGGATCACCAGCGTCGGAATCACCACGAGCGGCGCGTAGGAGAGGATTCCGAACCTTTCGCGGAAGCGCGGCTCGAGCGCCGTACGCAGGTAGGTGGAGTACATGTGGGGGCCGCCGACCAACAACGTCACGACCAGGCCCACGATCAGGCTCGCGGTCGCTTCCGAAGCGCCCAGGTACTTCAGGAGCCCGTAGGATAGGTACGGGAGAAAGACGAGCACGCCCGAGAGCGTCAGGAAAATCAGGTCGAAACGGCGGTTATAGATCCAGGGCCCGCTCGCGATCGGGCTTCTGGCGGCCGGGTTGGGGCTCGCGATGGAAGACATATGCCTCCGGCGGCGGATTCTACCCTCGCCGCCTCGTCCGGCGGCTAACCATACAAGTCTCGTGCCGTTACAATCCTCCGCATGCTGCGCCTGGGTACCGTTCCGGTCGATCCGCCGCTGATTCTGGCCCCCATGGCCGGGATCACGGACCACGCCTATCGGCTGATGCTGCGACGGATCGGGGGCGTCGGCCTCGTCACGATGGAGTTCATCTCGTCTGAGGCCATTACGCGAGGAATCCCGCGTCAGTTGCGAAAAATGGTCTTCACCGAGGAAGAGCGGCCGCTCTCGATCCAGATCTACGGCTCCGACCCGCAGCGCATGGCGGCGGCGGCCGATATCGTCGAGGAGCTGGCTCCCGATGTCTGCGACATCAACATGGGTTGCCCGGCCAACAAGGTGCTGAAGGGTTGCGCCGGCGCCGCGCTGATGGCGGACCCGAAGCTCGCGCGATCGATCGTAGCCGAGGTCCGCAGCCGCCTGTCCATGCCCTTGACGGTCAAGTTCCGCCTCGGGGTCGACGATGCCCGGAAGAATTTCCTGGAGATCGGCCGGATCTGCGAAGGAGAAGGCGCGGCCGCGGTCGCGATGCACGGTCGGACCGCGCGACAGATGTACACCGGACGCGCCGACTGGGACCGCATCGCGGAGCTCAAGGCGGCCCTGACGATTCCGGTCGTTGGAAACGGAGACGTCGAGACCGCGGACGACGCGAACGCCATGTTCGAACAGACCGGATGCGACGCGGTCATGATCGGGCGCGCCACCATGAAGAATCCCTGGATCTTTCGTCAGATCGCCGATCGGCGTGCCGGACGTCCGGCGCGGGAAGCGACGCTGGAAGAGCGCCGGGACTTGATGCTCGCCCATTTCTCGGCCATCGAGCGGGAGGCTTTCGACCCGCGCGAGGCTCTCCACAAGCTGCGCACGATGACCGGCTGGTACACCCACGGCCTGACCAACGGCCGGGCGCTGCGCGTTCGAATCTCGGAGCTGGCCACCCCGGCGGACTTTCGCGATGCGGTCGAGGAGTTCTTCGGGGAGCAGGTGGAAGTTGACCGGTCGCCGGAATCGGTCGTGGCGAGGCCCGAGCGAGTAGAGTCCGTAGTCCTTGGTCCGTAGTCCCTGGTCGGGTCCTCCCGACTAAGGACCAAGCACCAGGCACTAAGGACTTCTTAACCGGGAATGGGATCGCGGTCTCGACTCGTTCGACTCTCTACATGAACCGTCTACACGGCTTCCTCCTGGCGGTGCTCGCTACGTGGGCGGCCGCCGTCTCCGCTCAGGCGCCTATCCCCCAGAAGCAAAAAACCGACGTCAAGACGCTGGTCGGCAGCTACGCCCTCGAGGTCACCCCCGAGTACCTGGGCATGGCGAACAAGAAAACCGTCGTCCGCCTGCGCCTCTCTTCGCCGGAGCTCTCCAAGGCAGCCTCCTCCCGCGGCGTCCGGGCTGTCAGCGGCGAGGTGCGCGGCACCTTTGCTTCTGGCGGACAGGTCGTCGACACGTTCCGCTATCCGGTCACCGGCGACGTGGAGGGGGGCAAGACCTTCACCTATTCGTTCTTGCGCGCCGTGCCTCCGGGCACCTACCACGTCCAGCTGTTCTTCAACGACCCCGGCGGCCGCCAGGTCGGGAAGGCGGAGGTCGATCTCTTCGTGCCCGAGATTGGAACCGTCTTCCGTCCCGAGATGGCTCCCGCCGACTCGAGCACGCTGCCGGAGGCCGAAGCGATCGTGCTGGCCGACAGCGCGGCCAACGCCGCGCCCGGGGGCTCCGAGCCCAAGCTGAAGATCCTGGCCCCGGACCGCGAGGCGCCGCTGGGACTGCTGCGACTGACGGCCGAGATCGAGCCTCCGATCACGAAAGTCGAGTTCTACCTGGACGAGCGTCTCCTGGTCGCGCGCAATCGACCGCCCTACTCGGTGGAGATCGACCTGGGCTCGGTCCCCCGGCGCCAGACCCTCCGCGCGGTGGGATACGACGAATCGGGCGCGGTCATCGACGAGGACGCTTACGCGATCAACGAGGGGAGCGCGCGCGTGGCGGTGCGCGTGCTCCCGACGCCGGACCTCGGGTCGGGCAACGTGCGCGTGAAAGTGGCCGTGCAATCGATCGGCGGGGGAGTCGCGAAGAAGGTGGAGCTCTTTCTCGACGAGAAGAAGATCGGCTCGTGGACGGCGGGGCCCTACCAGGTCACGATCCCTTACGCCTCCTATACCCGTGCCAACTATCTGCGGGCGATCGCCATCTCCGAAGATGGACGCGAGTCCAACGACATCCGGATGCTGCGCGGGCCGCAGACGACGGTCGAGAGCGTCCGAGTCGACGTCGTCCAGCTCCACATCTCCGCCATCGACAAGGATGGCCGGTTCACGAAGGGACTCGGCAAGGATGATTTCCGCGTGTCGGAGGATGGCCGGCCGCAGACGGTCTCGGGATTCGAAGTCGCCGAGAACCTCCCTTTGAACATCGGGCTTGTCATCGACAGCTCGGGCTCGATGGAGAAGGGGATGCCGTTCGTGCGCGACGCCTGCGCCGAGCTCTTCCGCGGCCTGATGCGGGAGAAGGACCATGGTTTTGTCGTGGAGTTCCGCGACCAGCCCAAGTTTCTCCAGCAGCTCACCTCCGACTCCGGCGCCCTGCAGCGCGCCTCGCGAGACCTGAGGGCCGGGGGCGCGACGGCCCTGTACGACGCCGTCGTGCTGGGCCTCTACCAGTTCCGCACACTCACGGGACGCCGCGCTCTGGTTGTGGTCACGGACGGAGACGACAACCGGTCCCATGTCGAGTTCGACACCTTGCTGCGCTACGCGCGGTCGGCCGGTGCGCCGATCTACTTCATCGCGGTGAACATCCCGCTGACCGACTTCAAGTCCCGGAAGGTGATCCACGAGATCGCGAAAGAGTCGGGGGGCGATGTCTTCTCGATCGGCAGCGCCGCGAAGATGCCCGAAGTCACGCACCGCATCGAAGAGGAGCTGCGGTCCCAGTACATCGTCGCCTACCGGAGCGACTCGACCAAACCACCGGGAGAGTACCGCGCGGTGGCCGTCGTGATCTCCAAGCCCGGAGTGACGGCGCGGACGGTGAGGGGGTATATCCCCTAGTCGGTAGTCGGTAGTCGGTTCGCCCAGCGCCCAGCGCCCAGCGCCTAGCGCCAGTTACTCACCAGGACGTATTTCCTCGACCGATACACGATCCGATCGCCGCTGAACTCCTCCAGATCCCGCGGCCGGACGACCGCCACCATCCTCTTTCCGTTCTTCCACTCCTTCCAGAAGCGCTCCCGCGTCCAGAAGAGTGTGTCTCGCACGCGCGAGTCACGCTCGAACTGCGGCTCGAGCTCGCCCACGTAATCCGCGAGCGGAATCGGGTGCTTGAGCTCCCAGGGGAGTCCCTGCACGTAGCTCTGATAACCGACGACTTCGGCGCCGCCACGCTGAGCAATGTCGCGCGCCACAATCTCTAGATTGTGTAGCTCCGTCGCGGGCGGTATACGGGGCCAGGAGAAAGCCGTGGCGGCCCAGATGCCGAACCAGCCGACCGCGAAGGCTGCGAGCGCGGGGGCACGGCCTCGCGAAGCGAGAACCGGCGCCGCCCAGGCGCCCGCGAGCAGAAGGAGAAGGCCGGGTCCGGCGAAGGCGAAGAGGCCGGAGGCGTTGATGGCGGAGCGCGTGGCTGGAACCACCAGGACGCCGGCGGCGAGGGCTGTCGCCAGGAGGGCGCAGGCGCGCCAGCGTCCGGAATGACGACCGGCCTCGCCCAGGCCCGCGGCCGCGAGGGCCGCCGCCGCGGGAATCGCCGGAAGGATGTACGGGGGCAACTTGCTCGAGGAGAGAGAGAACAACACCGTCACGAGGAGAAACCAGATCAGGAGGAAGAGACGGTCGGGCTGCTTTGCGATCCAATCCCTGACCGTGCCTCCTCGCAGCGAGGCGAAGAAGAATGGGAGTGCCGGCAGGAATCCGGCGAGAAAGACGGCGGCGAAGTAGTAGAAGGAGCCCGGGCGGTGGGCCTCCGTCGTCGCGAAGCGCTGGAAATGCTCGTGCACGAAGAAGAACTGGAGGAAGCCGGGGTTGTGCGCCGAGACGAGCGCGAACCAGGGGACCGCCGCAGCGAGGAAGACGAGCGGAGCCGGCGCGACCAGCAGCGACGCCAGCGCTCGGAGGCGGCAGGTCGCGAACGCCCAGACAACGAGAATCCCTCCCGGAAAGAGGACTCCGACGAGCCCCTTGGTCAAGAAGGCGCCGGCGCCTGCCAGCCCGGCCGCGGCCGACCAGAGAAGCCAGGGCCATCCCGCGGCGCGCCGAGCGATCGTCTCGCGCGCCGCGAAGAGCGTGGCCGTGAAGAAGAACGTCAGCAGGCCGTCGGTCAGGTTGACGCGCGAAAAGACGAAGCCCATCGGCGAAGCGAGGTAGAGGATGCCGGCCGCGAGCCCGAGCTCGATCCCTGCGATCGACGCCACACCGGTCAGGAGCACCGCGACCGTGCCGAGGCCAGCCAGCCGTGTCGGCAGCCGCGCCGCCCAGGGAGTCTCGCCGAACATCTTGAGCGAGGCGGCGTTGCACCAATAAAGCAGCGGCGGCTTCTCGAAGTAAGGAACGCCGTTCAAACGCGGTGTGACGAAGTCTCCCGCCGCCAGCATCTCGCGCGGGATTTCCGCATAACGGGCCTCGTCCGGTTCGCCCAACCAGGAACCAGCGGGTTCGAGCCAGACGGGAACGAGGAGCAGCAGGAGAGCGCCGCCAAGGAGCAGTCGGTCGCGAGTCACTCGCGTCAGTCTAGCAACGGGAGCAGATTCCGGGGATTCATAATCGCAGCGTGAATGCAGCGAGAACGCCGTGAAGTGAAGTTCGAAGGATGAAGTGGAGCTATCGTTCGTTCGCGCGTTCCCACTTTACTTCCCGGCGTTCCCGTTGCGTTCATGGCGTTCCCCATGCGTTGGCGCCGACCTCGCGTTGGCGCCAGTGCTAAGATTCCCGGCCTTTGGCACCGGAAACGACGACGCGGTGGGCTCTCGTGCTCGGCGCCTCGTCCGGCTTCGGCGAGGCGTGCGCGATCGGGCTTGCCCGGGCGGGCTGGAATGTCTTCGGCGTCCACCTGGACCGCAAGCCCACCCAACCCAACGTCGATCGCATCGTCACCGAAATCGCGGCGACCGGTCGCCGGGCAGAATTCTTCAACGTCAACGCGGCCGACGACGTTCGGCGGGCGGAGGTGCTCGCCGCGATCCGTGAGCGCTGCCAGGGAGAGCCTCCCGAGTCGCGCGTTTCGGTTCTGCTCCATTCGCTGGCCTTTGGGACGTTGAAACCATTCTTCGCCGCCGCCCGCGACGAGTCCATCAACCGGACTCAGATGGAGATGACTCTGGACGTGATGGCGCATTCCCTCGTCTACTGGACGCAGGATCTTTTCTTTTCCGAGTTGCTCTCCCCAGGCGCTCGGATCTTCGCGATGACCTCCGCCGGCAGCCACATCGTCTGGCCCTCCTACGGGGCCGTCTCCGCGGCGAAGGCCGCTCTCGAGGCCCACGTGCGACAGCTGGCGGTCGAGCTCGCGCCCCGCGGCGTCGCGGTCAACGCTCTCCGGGCAGGAATCACGGACACCCCCGCCCTGCGCAAGATTCCCGGTAACGAAGCGATGATCGAGCGCATGGCCGCGATGCACCCTGCCGGCCGCCCGACGAGGCCTGCCGACGTCGCGGGCGCGCTCGTGGCCCTCTGCTCGGAAGGGGCGGCCTGGATCTCGGGCAACGTCATCGGCGTCGACGGCGCCGAGGACGCGGCGGGGGGAAGATGAGGAAGAGTCGACAGCCGAAAGTTGACAGTCGACAGGCGAAAGTGGCCAAGAGTCGCCAGTTGACAGTCGACAGTCGACAGTCGGAGGCCGGAGAGCCGATCCGAATTCCGCAATCCGAAAACCGGAATCCCTTCGAGTTCGTCAAGGAGAAGGCGGGCTTCCGGGAATTCCGGCTCTCCTCCAACGGGATGTGCGTTCTCATGCTGCCCAACCGGGTCGCCCCGGTCGTGACTTTCGCGATCGTCTACCACGTGGGAAGCCGGAACGAGGCGGTGGGTTATACCGGCGCGACGCACCTGCTCGAGCACCTGATGTTCAAGGGCACTCCCGAATACAACCGCGAGAAGGGGACCGCGATCGCGGCCGTCCTCGAGGCGATGGGCGCGCGCTTCAACGCGACCACCTGGTTCGATCGGACCAACTACTACGAGACGGTCCCCTCCGACCAGCTCGAGGCGGCCGTCCGGATCGAAGCCTCGCGGCTGCGCGGGTCGCTCCTGAGGGACTCGGATCGTCAGCCGGAGATGACCGTGGTTCGCAACGAGTTCGAGAGAGGGGAGAACTCCCCTTTTCAGGTGCTCTACAAACACTCTTTCGCGACCGCCTTCCGCGAGCATCCCTACCACCATCCGACGATCGGCTGGCGGAGCGACATCGAAGGGGTCTCGACCGAGAGGCTGAAGGAGTTCTACGACGTCTTCTACCATCCCAACAACGCGACCGCGCTCGTCATCGGCGACTTCGACGAGGAGGAGGCGCTCGCGATCCTGTCGCGCCACTTCGGGCCGATTCCTCGCTCGCAGCGGCCGATTCCTTCCGTCTACACCGTCGAGCCGACGCAGGAGGGGGAGCGCCGCTTTGTGGTTCGACGCGTCGGACAGGTGGCGTGGGTCGCGCTCTCCTGGCGAAGCGTCGAGGCGCGGCATCCGGACACTCCCGCGCTCGCGATTGCGGGCAATGTGCTCGGGGGAGGCGTCACGTCGCGGCTCTATCAGGCACTGGTCGAAAAGAGCCTCGCCCTCTCCGTGACCGTCGTGCCGTGGCAGCTGAAGGATCCCGCCCTCTTCTCCGTCTTCGCACCGGTGCGTCCGGGCGTCGAGCCAGCGGTGGTCGAGACCGCGATCCGCGAAGAAATCGCGCGATTCGCGCGCGAGGGCGTGACCGAGGCCGAGGTGGAGAAGGCGCGTATTCAGATCGAGGCCGAGGTGATCTTCGACAGGGACTCGACCGACCAGATCGCCGCCTCTCTTTCCGAGGCGATCGCCGTGGCCGACTGGCAGTGGTACGCGGACTATCCGGCAGCCATCCGGCGCGTCTCGGTCGAGGACGTCCAGCGTGTCGCGGGCACGCACTTCCAGGACGACGGGTTGACGACGGGTCTCTTTCTTCCAAAGGAAGGCGCCGCGGGGCCGGACGAGGACGAGGAGGAACATTGAGTCGACGTTCGACCGCCAGCGCCCGCCGTCCGTTCGCGGAGTCGATTGCCGTGCGCACGCTTCCAAACGGAGCGCGCTTCTTCGTGCTCGAAAACCACTTCAACCCGACGGTCTCCCTCTCCGGATCGGTCAGCGCCGGCGGTCTCTTCGCGCCGCCGGATCGGCGGCTGATCGCCCCGGTCACCGCGGGGGAGCTCGCCAAGGGCACCACACGCCATTCGAAGCTCGAACTCGCCGAGGCTCTCGAGAGCCGCGGCGCCTCCCTCGCCTTTGCCGCGGACGCGTCCGATCCGGTCGGCGTGGACGTGGCGGGCGCGGCTCTCTCGCGGGATGTCGAGACGCTTCTCGATTTGCTGGTGGAGATCCTGACCTCGCCCGTCTTTCCCGTCGAGGAGCTGGAAAAGGAGAAGAAGCGGCTGGTCGGCTCGATTCGCCAGCAACAGGACCAGACCTCCGTGCGCGCTTACGAGGCAGCCTGCCGCCGCATCTACGCGATCGGACACCCTCTTCACCGCAAGCGCGGGGAGGAACGCATCGCGGCGGTCGAGGCTCTCCAGCGCGACGACCTCGAGCGCTTCTACAGGGAGCGCTACGGAGCCGGGACGTTTCAGGTCGTCCTGGTGGGGGACGTCGAGAGCCAGAAGATTCTGGATGGTCTCGAGCGCCGGCTGGACGCCTGGCACCGGGGACCAGAGCCGGGGATTCCGCCGGTTCCGCCCCCGTCCCCCTCGCCGGGTCCCGAGACTGTCGAGATGCCGGACAAGGCCAGCGCGGATGTGGTCATGGCCGCCCCGTCCGATTTAACGCGCCTGGAACCGACCTATCTCGCCTGCCAGCTCGCCAATTCCGCGCTCGGTCAATCCTCGCTGACTTCGCGCCTGGGAGTGCGCGTGCGGGACACGGAAGGCCTGACCTACGGCATTCACTCGAGCTTCCACGCGACTCACATCGCCGGGCCTTTCGTCGTCAGCGTCACGGTCCGGCCGGAGAGCCGCGACGCGGCGATCGCCTCCACGCTGGACGAGATCGGTCGCTTTCTCAAGAGCGGCCTGACCGAGAAGGAGCTCGCGGAAGAGAAAAGCTCTCGCATCGGAAAGTTCAAGGTCGACCTGGCCTCCAACGCCGGTCTCGCGTCGGCCATCGACGCTGCCATCTACTACGGCTTCGGGCTCGACTACTTGGACGAGTTCCCGGCGCGGGTCGCCGCCATCACCAAGGAAGAGGCGGACAGCGAGTTTCGTAAGCGCGTTCATCCCGATCAATTCACGATCGTCTCTGCGGGCTCCTTCGGAAAGGACGTAGGACTTGGGACGTAGGTCGTAGGGCTGAGCCCCAGCGTTCCTACGACCTACCACCTATCACCTACGTCCTCTGGTGTGAAAGAATCCCGTCTCAGGAGGAGCTCAACCATCCCCAGACGTCCTCAATATCGAAAGCCCGTCCGACGCAGGCCTGGCGAGGCGGCGCCGACTCACCGCGTCTCGCTTTCGCAAGAAGCGCCGGTGGCAGAGGGGCCCGCCCCCGACGGACGCTTCTACTACCGCTGCATGCTCGACTCCGAGCCTTCGCCGGAATGGATGCGCGCCTACCGCGCGGGACTTCTCGGCGTGCCCCCCGAAGATCGGGATGCGGTCATGCGACTGGAGTTCCAGGGCGGGAGCGTACGCTTTGCCGCCGCCGAGGGAGAAGTCTCTCGTCTTCGCCGCGTTCTCGAGCGCCGCATGGATGCGGTGAACTCGATCCTTTCGGGCGGGAGATGAATCGTCTAAGGTCTAAGGTCCAGATCCCAGACCTGCTTCCGAACTTTAGACTTTAGACCTTAAACTTTAGACTCTTTTTTCGCTATGGCTGTCGTCACACTGGAGCACGTCGGCAAGCGCTACGGCGACATCTCGGTCATCGAAGACCTGAATCTGCAAGTCGGCGACCGGGAATTTCTCGTTCTCGTCGGCCCCTCCGGTTGCGGCAAATCGACTGCATTGCGAATGGTCGCCGGCCTCGAGGACGTCTCTTCCGGAACGATCGCCATCGACAAGCGGCCGGTCAATCGCGTGGCCCCGAAGGACCGCGACGTCGCCATGGTTTTTCAGAACTACGCGCTCTATCCTCACATGACGGTCCGCGAGAACCTCGAATTCGGCCTGAGGATGAGGAAGACTCCCGCGCCGGAACGGGAGCGGCTGGTGGCGGAGGCCGCGGAGATCCTCGAGATCGGCCCCCTTCTCGAGCGCCGCCCCCGCCAGCTCTCGGGCGGCCAACGCCAGCGCGTCGCCCTCGGGCGGGCGATCGTGCGCAAGCCGGCAGTCTTTCTCTTCGACGAGCCTCTCTCCAACCTCGATGCCAAATTGCGCGTGCAGATGCGAGCCGAGATCAAGAAGCTCCAGCTTCGGCTCGGGACCACCACGATCTACGTGACGCACGATCAGGTCGAGGCGATGACGATGGGCTCACGGATCGCCGTGATGCGGTCGGGCCGTATTCAGCAGATCGGGGCGCCGCTCGAGATCTACCGCAAACCCGCCAACCTCTTCGTCGCTCAGTTCATCGGAGCGCCGCCGATGAATTTCCTCTCGGGCCGGGTGGAGGACCGGGCTCAGGCGGTCGTGACGGATTCCTTCTTCCTGCCGCTTCCGCAGTCCCTTCGCGAGGCGCTCGCCGGCGGCGGCGGACGGAAAGTCGTCGTCGGCATCCGTCCCGAGAACGTCCATCCCGCCGAGGTCTCTCCGGGCGATCGGAGCGCGGCCGTCCTCGAAGTCGAGAATGTCGAGCCTCTGGGGGACGAAGTCGTCGTCCACGGGCGCGTGGGATCAGACCCGATCATCTGCAAGCTCGGCCCGCAGCGCGTGCCCCTCGTGGGCGAACGGATGCCGATTGCGTTCGATCTCGACCGTCTCCATTTCTTCGACCCCGAGACCGAGCGAAGCCTGGCGGCGTAGCGTCAGCGGGATGGGGAGGATCCAGAACAAGCGGAAGACGGCAGGAGCCTCGAAGGAGGCGACCCTCTTTCCCTCCGACTTTCTTTGGGGAGCGGCGACTTCGGCGTATCAGATCGAGGGATCTCCGCTGGCCGACGGGGCGGGAGCGAGCATCTGGCACCGCTTCAGCCACACGCCAGGGTGCGTTGCGCGCGGAGACAACGGCGACATCGCCTGCGACCACTATCGCCGCTTCGCGGAGGACATTTCTTTGATGCGCGAGCTGGGCTTGGCCGCGTATCGCTTCAGCGTCTCCTGGAGCCGCGTGTTCCCGCAAGGAAGAGGAGCAGTCAATCCGCGGGGGCTCGATTTTTACGACCGGCTCGTGGACGGTTTGCTCGAGGCGGGCATCGAACCCGTGCCGACGCTGTACCACTGGGACCTTCCCGCCGCGCTCGACGGCCTGGGCGGGTGGCTCAACCCCGAGGTCGCGGATTGGTTCTCGGACTACGCGGACGTGCTCTTCCGCGCGCTCGATGATCGCGTGAAGATGTGGACCACGTTGAACGAGCCCTGGGTGGTCGCCGACGGGGGTTATCTCCACGGCAAGCTCGCTCCGGGCCACCGCAGCTTTTTCGAGCCGCCGATCGCGTCGCACAACCTCCTGCGGGCCCACGCCCGGGCCGTCGAGGCGTATCGCGCCACGGGCCGCCACCGGATCGGCCTCGTGGTTAACCTGGAGCCGAAATACCCGGCCTCGCGCTCTCCGGAGGATCTCGACGCCACGCGGCGCGCCGACGCGTACATGAACCGCCAATACCTGGACCCGGTCTTCCTGGGGAAATATCCGGAGGAGCTCGCGGAGATCTTCGGCGACGCCTGGCCGGCCTTTCCTTCTTCCGAGACCGAGGCGATCCGCCAGCCCATCGATTTTCTCGGCGTCAACTACTACACCAGAAGCGTCACGCGCGCGGACCCGCGGTTCTACCCGGTACGCGCCTGCCGCTTGCCGCAGCGGCGGAGCACCCACACGCACACGGGATGGGAGGTCTATCCCGACGGATTGGCCGATATCCTCCTCTGGGTGACCGAGCGCTATGGAAAGATTCCCCTCTATGTGACCGAGAACGGGGCGGCGTTCTACGATCCTCCCAGGCCCGCGGGCGCGGTGAAAGATCCGTTGCGCGTCAGCTATCTCAAGGATCACCTGCGCGCCGCTTTCCGGGCTCGCGAGCAGGGAGCGGATCTCCGCGGCTATTTTGTCTGGTCGCTGCTCGACAACTTCGAGTGGGCGCATGGGTACTCGAAGCGATTCGGAATCGTCCACGTCGACTTCGAGACGCAGCGCCGCACGGTCAAATCGAGCGGGCGCTTCTACGCCGAGGTCATTCGAACGCATGGAGGCGTTCTGGACAGCGAGGAGGTCGACTGATGTCGCGAGAGTGGGTTCGGCGCTGCGGGATCTGGTCCTTTCCGAGAGCGGCGCTCTTTTTGAGCGGTGCACTCGCCTTCCTGGCGTCCCGGGCAGAGGCGGAAAACCGGTGCTCGGCCGCGGTGACTCGGGGCGGGAAGAAGTTTGAGCTGGGTAACTGCGCGGTTGCGTATCACTCGAGCGAGCACAGCGTCCTGATCTGGTTCACCGAGACGCCGCTTTCCGCGGGAGAAGAGAAGTCTTTCCAGGGCTCCGCATTCGCGCCGGAGCGCGACATTCACGGAAAGTATCTGACGATGATGTCGCTCGCATTTTGTCCCGGCGGAGGCAGCTCGACGCCGGCGCCCGGCGATGTGAAGTCCGTCAAGGTTCGGATCCATACCGCCGACACGAAGCTCCTGGCGTATTGGGTCTCCGACGCGTCGAAGTCCCAGGAAGTCAGGGCCGAGAAGATGCAGGGCGATCTCCGGCCGGGAGGCAAACTTTCCGGCCGCATGACGGGGAGCGGTTCCTCCTGGGGGACCTCCTATTCCTGGCTCGCCGATTTCGATCTCCGCCTTCCGGAAGAGAGCTCCACGGCCGGGATGAACGGCTGCGACGCACGGGAGTGAGTACGAAGCGCACACATCGGATTGTCCTGGCAACGGGCGCCATCGCGTCCCTGGCGTTCTCGACTGCCACCGCGCCTTCGAAATCCGTGTCCCCGAGCGGTGCGCCCGCGCCCGTCCGCCGCGCGATCGAGGCGGGTAATGCCATCTGGGAACGGGCCTTCCGGAACCTCGATGCAGCCGCGATCGCCTCGACGTTCGACGAGGAGGGAGTCAACGTGGGCGCGGACGGCACCTATATGAAGGGTCGCCCGGCGATCGAAGCGGCGATGCGGTCCTACTTCGAGCGTTCCGGACCGGCGACCGCCACCCAGGTCGATATCGGAGACATCGTCCTCGACCGCGACCTGGCGTACGAATGGGGACACTCGGACTTCCAGTTCGCCGGGAAACCGGGTGGACCCCGGCAGCGTGCGGGAAGATACCTGGCGGTCTGGAAGCGCCAGCCCGACGGCGGGTGGAAGCTCTTCCGCAACCTGGGTCTGCCGGATCGGCCCTGAGAAACGAAAAGGAGAGATCGATGCGTCTATTTCTCGCGGCCTCGTTCGCTCTCGCTGTCGCCGTCGGTGCCCAGGCGGAAAGCAAGTGTTCCGCGAAGGGAGTGATGGGTGGAAAGAAATTCGAGATGAAACACTGCGCCATCTCGTACTTCGACGACGAGCACAGCGTCACGATCTGGTTCAGTGAGACGCCAGTCTCAGCCGAGGAGGGAAAGACTTTCGAGCTCTCCGCGTATCCACCCGATCACGACGCCAACGGAAAGCCCCGGACAATGCTGCACCTCTCCTTCTGTCCGGGCGGAGGCAAGTCCTCTCCCCGTCCCGAGGCGATCCCGTCCGTCGAGTTCTGGATGAGCCATGCGGACTCGCCTACACTCGGGCGTCAGTGGGTCATGCAGCTTCCCAAGGACAAGGAGCTCCAGGTGGAGAGAGTCTCGGGCGACCTCAAGTTGGGAGGAAGGCTCGCCGGCCGCGTGACGGGCGGCAAGACGAGCGACGGACTCCCCTACTCCTGGGAAATCGAATTCGACCTGCCGCTGCCGGCCAAGTCCGCCGCGAGCGGCGTCAGCTGCGGCGCTCCATGATCGAGAAACCCGCAAGGAGGTCGTTCGTGAAACGTTCTCGCTGGCCGCTCTTTCTCGCCGCCGCTTCGATCGTCCTGCTCGGCGCCTCCGAGTCGGGCGGCAAAGGACTGTCGCCGGAGGACCGGAAGCATCTCCTGTCGGGCAAGCTGACGATCGTCCATTTGACGTCGGACCTTCCCCCGAAAGTGAAGGCTGCCTTCGCCGCGCTGGTGCACCAGCCCGCGTTCGAGATGGCGGAGCCCGACGAGCCGTTTCAGGTGGGGGACACCATCATGCCGGGCCGCCGCCTGCTCGCGAGGCGCCTGGTGTTCGCCGCGTTCGACGACACTTTCTGTTTCGTTCACTACGAACGAGGCGGCATCGCGCACCTCTACTACGTCGTCGCCTTCGGCCTGGAGAAGGGAAAGGATCCGGTTTTCCGTTCGGGCGCCCGCATGGACGCGAAGCTCGAAAATCTGCCCGCGCTTCGGGATGCCGTTGCTGCCGGCAAGCTCCACGAACCCGTCGCCAACTCGTGGTAACTGGATTCTTGTGGCGGTCACCGGTCGCCGACGCGTCAGCGGGACACTTTTCCTGCCCCTTCGAAGAGAACCTCGACCGGTAGGTCTCGAAGGACGAGCTCTTCACCCGCCAGCGAAACCCTCTTTCCGTTGACGATCACCCTGCCCGGCGGCCCGGGAAGCGGGGGCCGAAGGACGAGGCCGCCCGGAGGAACCTCGAGATCTCCCGCGACGTGGACTCGCAGCCGGCCGGCCGTGCGGCGCATCGAATAAGTCAGAAGCCCGTACGGAGTTCGCAGCGCTCGCACTCCCACCGCTTGCCCCTTCGCCAGCCACTCTCCCGGAATCCCGGCGGCGAGGACGATCGCCCGGTCTCGCGGACGTTCGTAGGCGAAGAGGTCCAGGAACGAGCGGATGAAGTCGGAAGCGACCCAGCCGTGCGGCATGTCGCCGATGAACCGCGGTTCTCGCGGGTCGCGGCCGACGACCTCGGCCCACTGGTTCCATTCCGCGGGCCGGCGGCCGGCAAGAAAGAAGTCGAGCAGCGCGGCCACCCGGTCCCGCCATCCCAGGCGGACGAACGCGCCGACGTTGCGAAGCTCGTAAGGTGTGTAGTCCTTCCACGCTCGTCTACCGCTCGAGCGCTCGGCGAACTCGCGGCCATACCGCTCGAAGGTCCCCTCGAGCTCCCGGCGCGGCAGCGAGCTCTGCAACCCCGCGGGGTCCAGGGCGACTGTCGTGGACGTCGGATCGAAGTCGGCGAGCTCGACCGAGCCGGGGATGTACGCCAGCTTCCGGTTGAGGACGACCGAGCGGATGGAGGTCTCGACGTCTGCGGTGAACTCGCCGGCGATCGCGGCGAAGCGCGCGTGCTCCTCGGAACGTCCGAGCGCCTGCGCCAACTCGGCGGCCTCGGAGAGACCCGTCGCGGCCCAGAAGTCGTCCCAGTAGGAGTGCACCGGCTTTGCCGAGTAGCCTTCATGGCTGATCGACTCGGGCAGGAGGCCGAAAAAGGGCACCTTCTCCGGGGAACGGTATTCCGCCGTGCGCCTCTGCTGCCGCAGCCGCTCGATCCACGCAACGGCGGCCTGCACGTGCGGATAGAGACACTCGAGCGCGGCCCGGTCCCGAGTGTACTGCCACAATTCATATATTGTATCTATGAGCTCCCCGTGGCTGTCGTTCTCGACGACCGGGTCCGCGCCCCGCCGATCCACACAGCAGGGGACTCGCCCGTCCGGCGACTGGAAGCCCGCGAACCAGTCGGCATACCCCCGGACGATCTCCGGGTGGCCCAGGCGCAGAAGAGCGCGCGAGATCATCGCTCCGTCGCGAATCCAGGAGCGGGCATAGGAGCGGGAGCCCGGTCTCAGGGCGGCCCCCTCGCGGTGGATCAGGATGTAGGCGAGGTTCGTCCCCATCGTGCGCGCGAGAGTCCGGACGTGAGGCGGCAGATCGAAGCCGACGCGATCGAGCCTTTCGCTCCAGGCCTTCGCGCTCTCTGCCACTTGCCGCGCAAAGAGAAGGCGCTCCCGGCTTCGCGGGAGACGACTCGCGGGCTCGGAGGCGGAGGGAGAAATCTCGATCGAGACCTCGTCCGATTCTCGGGACGGGAGATCGAAGTCGAATCCGAGCGCCCCCCAGGCGAATCCGGTCGAGTCCTGGACGCTCGCGGCGGAAGGCAGCGCGCCGCCATCGAGCATCGCTTCCCAGGCGCCGGAATCGAATGAGGCCGCGCCCGCGTCGGAAGCCGCGACGAGCGGAATGACGCGCTTCTCCCCGTCGACTGTCAGCGAGCGGCCGTCCCAGTCGAATCGGTGAATGGGAGAGACTCCGCCGGAACTGTTCAGGAACTGCGTCGGCGGATTCACCTGGAAGGGCCGGACCGCAAGGATCAGCCGGCCGCGCCATCGCCGGCTGCCCCCATTGACGATCCGGTAGCGGATTTGGAGAGCGACGTCCTTCCCCCTCGGAAGAGCCAGGACCGTCGTGGCCAGTGCGATTTTCTCCAGACGCCAGACGACGGTCGGGATAGGCAGGTCTCCCCGCTCCAGAGAATGGTCAATCGAGGCCTCGCTCCATTTCTTGACCGAACCTCCGAGGGAAAGAAAGGGCTCGACGGAGAAGCTCCCTTGCGCCGGCTCGACGGCTCCGTCCTCGCCGACGAGTGCCTTGGGGGTCAGCCCGCTCTCGCCGACGACGGTCCAATAGGCCTGCTCTCCCGAGAAGGAGCGCGGGAAGCTGCCGCGAGGCGACTCGTGAGCGAGCGTCTGAAAGAAAGAGTTGGGAGACGAGAACTCCGCGAGCGACCGGACGGTCACCTCCCGGATCCCGTAGCCGGAGCCGCCCCCAGGCGCGAGAAGACGCAGCCGAACGAAGCGGGCTTCCGACTCGGGCAGAAGGAGATCGCTCCTCTGCCCGCCCGCGCCCTCCACAGAGCGCGCGGTCTTCCAATCCCGGCCGTCCTCGGACTCTTCGACGGCAAATCGCGCGGGCGTCCGGCCCGGCTCCCAGCGGATCGTCAGTCCACCGAACTCCCGCGGCTGTCCGAAATCAAGCGCGAGCCAGGCGGGGGCTCCCTCGCGGCAGGTCCATGCGGTGGACACATCGCCGTCGATGGCGCGAGACGGGTCGCTTCCCCGATCCGAGCACGATGCCGTCGCGACGGGGCGCGGCGGAGGCTCGGACAGCGCGGGGACCTCGCGCAGCGTCAGGTCGTCGATCGCGATCCAGCCCCTGCCTCCAGAGCCTGCGGTGATCGCGATCTCGAGAGCGGCGACATGGCGGATCTCGCCTCCGCCGGCGGGGCCCCAGGCGAATGAGAAGTGGCGCTTCTTCAACCGCAGAATGCGCCAGTCAGCTGACGGCACGAAATTCTTCTGGACGGCCCACCAGACGTTCTCGCCGGAGGAATCGATGAGCTTGAACTCGAGGTCGTTGGCGAGAGCCTCGCCGCGCACCGCGAACGCGAACTCGTAGCGATCGGGCAAAGCGAGAGAGAGCGTCTTGCGCAGAGCGGCCCAGCCCGCCCGCCCATGAAAGTCGAAGTCGGCTCGCAGGGCACGCCCGTGCGCCCCTTGCGCGCTTGAGATCTTCAGATCCACCCCTTCCGAGGGAGCGGCGTGCCAGGCGGAGATGTCCTCGAAGTCGTCAACAATGCGGGCGCGATCCGAGTCGGGACTCGCCGGCAGCAGAAGAAGGAGAGCCACGGCGGCCGCGCCGGCTCTCACTCTTTGACGCCTCCCAGGAGAATTCCTTCCACGTACTGCTTCTGAAGGAGGAAGAACAGCAGCAGCACGGGCAGCACCGTGAGAACCGATCCCGCCATCATGAGCTCGGTGTCCTGCACGTGCTCGCCCACGAGGATGGCCAGCGAGACGGGAAGCGTGTAGTGCGAGGAGTCGGTCAGGACGATCAAGGGCCAGATGAAATCGTTCCAGGTCGCCAGAAACGTCACGATCCCCAGGGTCGCCAGGACGGGCCGCAGCTGCGGCAGGATGATTTTTCGAAAGAGAGTCAGCTCTCCCGCGCCGTCGAGTCTGGCCGCGTCGAGGAGGTCGTCCGGGATCGCCTGCGCGAACTGGCGGACCAGGAAGATGCCTAGGATGGTGGCGGACGCCGGAAGGATCACTCCGAAATAACTGTTGACCAGACCCATCGCGCGTAGCATCAGGAAGAGCGGCAGCATGGCGACGGGCGTCGGGATGACCATCGCCGCCAGCAGCACGTTGAAGAGCCGGTCGCGTCCAGAAAAGCGGAGCTTCGCGAATGCATAGCCGGCCATCGCGTTCAGAAGCAGCGAGATGGCCGTCGTCGCCGTCGCGACCAGAAGGCTGTTGGCAAAGGCCCGACCGACGGCCAGGCGCGTGAAGAGCTCGCCGTAGTGGACGAGCGTCGGCCGCGAAGGAAGAAAGCGGGGCGGGAAGGAGTTCGCCTCCCCGGTCGGCATGAGGGAGGCGCAGACCATCCACACGAGCGGAGCCACCGTCGTTACCGCGATCGCCAGAAGCGCCGCCGGGATCGCGACCCGGACCAGGAGCCGTTTCACGCCTGTCTCCTGCGCGCGAAAGCGAACTGGATCGAGGTGGCCGCCAGGATCACGAGAAAGATCACGAACGA
>Ga0070698_100000084_pt1 | contig 73239 bp, 77 predicted proteins | sample KBSK1502metaG_FD_65477 | JGI IMG/M metagenome (GOLD analysis project Ga0070698, IMG submission 65477) | Corn, switchgrass and miscanthus rhizosphere microbial communities from Kellogg Biological Station, Michigan, USA - KBS K1-50-2 metaG | ecosystem: Host-associated > Plants > Roots >... | reverse complement strand
CGAACGGTGGGAGCCGGCACGGTTGCGGAAGTGGTCGAATAAGCTTTTGAATTTCAGATCTCAGATTTGAGATCTGAGATTTTGAAATCTCAAAATTGATCTGAGATTTGAAATTGGAGATTTCAAGAGGACCTATGCTGAACGAAAAAATAAGAATCAGGCTCAAAGCTTACGATCATCGAGTGCTGGATCAGTCGACAACTGAAATCGTCGAGACTGCGAAGCGCACCGGAGCGCGTGTGGCCGGCCCGATTCCGCTGCCAACGGTCAAGAACAAATGGACTGTCCTGCGTTCGCCGCACGTCGACAAGAAATCTCGCGAGCAGTTTGAGATTAGAACGCATAAGCGACTGATGGACATTCTCGATCCCACGCCGCAGACAGTTGATGCCTTGATGAAGCTGGATTTGCCGGCGGGTGTGGATGTGGAAATTAAGGCGTTCGGAAAAAGCTAGGGGTTCAGAGTTCAAGCTTCAGCTTGCTTCTCTGAAACAGCAGCCTAAAGGCTGAACTCTAAACTTTGGAAATCGACAATGATTAACGGAATCATCGGCAAGAAGGTTGGGATGACGCAGTTGTTTGCGCCCGATGGCACAGTCACGCCGGTAACTGTGATTAAGGCCGGTCCCTGTGTCGTGGTGCAGAAGAAAACTGCCGGCGGCCGCGACGGTTACGATGCGGTGCAGGTGGGCCTGGTCGAAGAACGCCCGATCAGACTGAAGAACGTCAACAAACCGATGCGCGGTCACTTCGAGAAAACCGGCGGCGGCATCCCGCCGACACGGGTGCTGAAAGAGTTTCGCCTCGAAGCTTCGGATGACAACACCAACGTGGGCGATAAGATTCTAGTCGATCAGTTTGCAGACGGCGACATCGTTGACGTTGTCGGCAAGTCAAAGGGACGCGGTTTTGCGGGCACGATCAAGCGGCATAATTTCAATCGTGGCCCCGAATCGCATGGCTCGATGAACGTGCGGGCGCCGGGATCGATTGGCCAGTCGGCTTATCCGTCAAGGGTTATGAAGGGCATGAGATCTTCCGGTCACATGGGCGATGAGCGAGTCACGGTAAAGCGTTTGACGGTCGCCGGAGTTGATGCCGAGAACAACCTTTTGATGATTCGCGGCGCGGTGCCGGGTGCGAATGGCACGGTCGTGGTGGTAAAGAAGGCGGTCAGGCAAGCGAAGAGATAGTGAGTTGCCAGACCGCAAGGTCTTAGTTTGAAGCGGAGGTTCGGTTATGCCAACAGTCAAAATAATGAACTTGACCAGCGCGGAGGTTGGCGAGATCGAGTTGGCTGACGCGGTGTTCGGCGTGGCTCTTAACGAGCCATTGATTCACGAAGCAGTGCGCAGTTTCCTGGCGAACCGGCGCGCCGGCACTTCGGCCACCAAGACGCGCGGAGATGTTTCCGGATCCGGACGAAAGCTTTGGAAACAGAAGGGCACCGGCCGGGCACGCATCGCCAGTTTGCGCTCGCCTTTGTGGAAAGGCGGCGGCAACGCGCACGGACCCCAGCCCCGCGACTGGTCTTATAACTTGCCGAAGAAGATGAGGAAGCGAGCGATGTGCTCGGCGATTTCTGAGCGCTTGCGCGAAGGCAACCTGATCATCGTCGACGAATGGAAGTTCGAACAAGGAAAAACCAAAGAGTTTGTTAATACTCTGGGCAGTTTGAAGTTGGGCGGAAAAACTTTGATCGTGGATTCGCTGAAGAACACGAAGTTGATGCTCTCGTCGCGCAATGTGCAGACGGCCAAGGTGGTCAACAGCTATGGCTTGAACATCTACGATCTGGTGAATTACCAGAAGCTGGTTCTGACCCCCAGGACCGTCGAAGAGTTGACTGGCATCCTGCAACCGCGGGCCCGGGACGACGAAGACGCGCGTTTCAGCTCACAGTCGAACGAAGGTGAAGCGGATTCACCGCGGCGTATGTCGAGAGACAGAGGAGCTCAGGCTTAAGCAATGCGAACCGTTTGGGACGTTATCAAGTCGCCGGTCATCACGGAAAAAGCTCTGGTGGCCAAAGAAGAGACGCAGGATCGGCGTCAGTTGCTGACCTTTCGCGTCGATCGCCGCGCTACCAAGCCGGAGATTAAGAATGCGGTCGAGTCGATCTTTCAGGTCAGAGTCGAGGACGTGCACACGGCCAACTATCTGGGCAAGATGGCCCGCCGCGGACGGCATGAAGGCCGCAAGCCGTCGTGGAAAAAAGCTTACGTGACGCTGAAGCAGGGCGAGAAGCCGGTCGACTATGGTGAAGCAATTTAACATTGCCGATTGCCAATTGCCGATTTTTGACTGGCTTCCAAGCGAAGACATTCTTTTTCAATCGGCAATCGGAAATCGGAAATCGGAAATGATGAAATGGGCATCAAGAAACTAAAACCGACATCGCCGGCGCGGCGCTATCAGACTTATCTGACGCGTGATGAACTGACTGCGGGCGCAGTGCCGGAAAAGTCCTTGTTGGAACCGAAGACGCGCATCTCTGGCCGCAATAACGACGGCCATATCACGGTGCGAAGACGCGGCGGCGGACACAAGCGTCACTATCGCATCATTGATTTCAAGCGCGACAAGGACGGCGTCCCCGGACGAATTGCGCAGATTGAATACGATCCGAATCGCTCTTCGAATATCGCTCTGGTTTCCTACATCGATGGCGAGAAGCGTTACATCATTGCTCCCGTCGGTTTGGAAGTGGGCAAGACGATTACCAGCGGCGAGGACGCTGACATCCTTCCGGGAAACACTTTGCCGATCCGGAATATTCCTTTGGGCACGCAGATTCACAATATCGAGATGCGTCCCGGCAAAGGCGGCCAGATGGCGCGCGCCGCCGGGTCGTTCGCACAGTTGCTGGCCAAGGAAGGCGCCTATGCGCAGTTGCGCATGCCTTCGGGCGAAGTGCGGCGCGTGCCGGTTGAATGCCGCGCGACGGTGGGCCAGGTAGGCAATGTCGAGCACGAAAATATTTCGTTGGGTAAAGCGGGACGAACGCGCTGGCGCGGGATCAGGCCACACGTCCGCGGCGTGGCGATGAACCCGGTCGACCATCCACACGGTGGCGGCGAGGGCAAGACTTCCGGCGGCCGTAATCCGGTTACGCCCTGGGGCCAGCCGACGCGTGGGTACAAGACACGTCGCAACAAACGGACGAAGAAGATGATTGTGAGAGATCGGAGAGTCAAGTAGTCATTGTCGATTGCCAATTGCCAATTGCCGATTTATTTGGGTCGCGGCGTTGGGTGCTCTGAAAATTGGCAATCTAAAATCGGCAATCGGAAATGAGTTATGCCACGTTCAGTAAAAAAAGGCGCCTGGGTTGATAAAGGCATTCAGAAGGTGGTCGAGCGTATTCGCGCGGGCTCGCAAAGGCCGCAGGTGATCCGCACCTGGTCGCGCCGCTCGACGATAACGCCCGAAATGGTGGGGCTGACGTTCGGCGTGCACAACGGCAAGCGGCACATTCCGATTTACGTTACTGAGAATATGGTGGGCCATAAGCTCGGTGAGTTTTCGCCGACGCGCACGTTCAAAGGCCATTCCGGAACCAAGGCTGAGAAGTCAGAGAAGACGGCAAAGATGTCCGGCGCGTCGGGAAGCTCAGCGCCGCCGCCGGCTAGTTAAGAAGGATATAGGACCTGTAGAGCCTATTGGACCTATCGATTATGGAAGCAAGAGCAAGCGCAAAATTTCTCCGCGGGTCAGCGCAAAAGGCGCGTCTGGTCATAGACATGATCCGGGGAAAGAACGTCAACCAGGCCCTGGCTATTCTGCGTTATTCCAACAAGCGCGCCGCGCTGGGTATCGAGAAGTGCGTCAAGTCGGCAATCGCCAACGCGAACGAGGCGGCTGAGAAAGCGAACATCGCAGTCGACCCGGACGAGCTCTGGTTAAAGGCTGCATTCGTGGATCGCGGACCGACAAAGAATCGCAGCCGCATGCGACCGGCGCCGCAGGGCCGGGCCTTTCGCGAGCGCAGGCATTTCTGCCACGTCACGGTTTTGGTCTCGAGTGACAAGCAGGGAGATGCGAAAACGGCTGGTAAGTCAGCAGCAACGACGGCAACCCCGGCGGCGAGCAAGCGAGCGAAGCGCGGTGGAGCCGCGGCCGCGCCGCGCGCCAAACGAGTGGCGCCCAGGGCCGGCGAAAGCTCTGAGAAGAAGAACGCCGCGCCGAAGAAGGAAGCAAAGGGCGACCAGGATGTGGCAAAGCCGAGTAAGAAGGCCGGACGGAAGAAGAAGACCGAGGAGTAGGTTTCAGATCTCAGATCTCAAATTTGAGATCGCAGATTTCAAATCTGAAATTTCAAAAGCAGAGAATTTCAAGACCGGAGAAATAAGTGGGCCAAAAAGTTCATCCATACGGTTTTCGCCTTGGCTATAACAAGGACTGGCATTCGCACTGGTTTGCGAAGAAGCAGTACGGCGACTTTCTGATCGAAGATCTGAAGCTGAAGGCTGAGTTGAAGCGGCGCTTCACCGGCGCGGGCGTCTCGCACGTCGACGTGGAACGCGCGGCCAACCGCTTGAAGATCATCATCTACACGTCGCGGCCGGGGATTATTATCGGGCGCAAGGGTTCGGAGATCGATAAGCTGAAAGGCGACATCTCTTCGCGCACGGGCCGGGAAGTTCTGGTTTCAATCCAGGAAATTCATAAGCCGGAACTCAACGCCCAGTTGCAGGCCGAGAAGATCGCGGCCCAGCTCGAGAAGCGAATTGCTTTTCGTCGGGCGATGCGCAAGGCCGTGGAAGAGTCTCTACGCTTTGGCGCGCAGGGAATTAAGGTGAAAGTCAGCGGCCGCTTGAACGGGGCCGAGATTGCGCGCAGTGAGTGGCACCTGCAAGGCCAACTGCCTTTGCATACTCTGCGTTCGGATGTTGACTATGGATTCGCGGAAGCGCACACGACTTTCGGGGTGATTGGAGTCAAGGTTTGGATCTATCGCGGCGTGATCCTCGATGCCAACGCGGCCATGGCGCGCGGGACCGGCACCGATCCGATTAACGAAACCCGCGGGCCGGGCCAGCGCGAAGGCCGGCCGCGTCCGCAGCGCCCGCGTCGTGAGAGAACGGAGAGATAGGTTTAGGGTTCAACCTTCAGGTTGTGCTTTGAAAGAGACAAGCTAAAGCTTGAACTCTGAACGCAGGGAACAATCGTTATGTTGATGCCGAAAAAAGTTAAGCACCGCAAGCAGATGCGCGGCCGCATGAAGGGCATGGCCGTGCGCGGCAGTGCGATCAGCTTTGGCGAATACGGTCTGAAGACGCTCGAGGCGGCCTGGATCACTGACCGTCAGATCGAAGCCGCGCGCATCGCCATGACGCGTCATATCAAACGCGGCGGCAAAATCTGGATTCGCATGTTTCCCGATAAGCCGGTGACCAAGAAGCCGGCGGAAACTCGTATGGGCAAAGGCAAGGGAGCGCCGGAATATTGGGTGGCAGTCGTTAAGCCGGGCAGAATCCTTTACGAGATTGAAGGCGTCGATGAAAAGACGGCCCGCGACGCGATGAGGCTGGCGTCACAAAAACTGCCGGTCAAAACGAAGTTCGTGACCCGGGCGGAACAGGAAGGCGGCGCGCTCTAGTGGCACAGACTTCAGTCTGTGATTTTATGCTCAGATCCACAGACTGAAGTCTGTGCCACAAGCAGGAGAGTTATGAAGAGACGAGAAGAAGTCGATAAGTACCGGGACATGCCGGAAGAAGACTTGCAGGCTGAAGAAGCGCGTTTGAAGGAATCGCTTTTTCGTCTGAATTTCAAATTGGCCCTGGGCGAAGTCGACGCGATCAAGAAGATGCGCCAGGAAAGAAAGTCGCTCGCGCGCATTCGCACAATGGCGCGACAGCGAGAGATCCAGGCTGGTAAATAACGTCCGGCCCAATCGCCGGCGACTGAATAGCGGATACGAATACAAATGTTTAGAAGGAAAAAGAAAGAGGAAGAGGTTGAGCCGGTTTCGCACGCGGTAGCGCCCGAGACAACTCCGGAGGCATCCGTCGCCGAAGAGCGTTCAGCCAGTCCAACTGTGGCCGGAGCATCTGCTGAGATCGATCAGTCGCCAGTGACTGCCGGCGAGCCGGCGGCGGCCGACGCTGAGTCGACCGGAGAGGTGAAGGCTGGTGCTCGATCCCGTGGTAATCGCGTGCAGAAAGTCGGCATCGTGTCGTCCGATAAGATGCAGAAGACGGTAGTCGTCCGGGTCGATCGCCTGGTGCTGCACCGAAAATATCGACGCTATGTGCGGCGGACTTCGAAGTTCATGGCGCACGACGATTTGGGTTCGACCACCGGCGACCGCGTGCGGATTGTCGAGACCAGGCCGCTTTCGGCGCGCAAGCGCTGGCGAGTGGTGGAAATTGTGCAGAAGGCAGCGAAATAGAACATTGCCAATTGCCAATTTTCGATTGCCGATTTCACGGCAGGCGAACGGGCAAGTTCGAAGATAGGTTGAGCCGATGCCAACGGCAAATTGGCAATCGGCAATTGGAAATCGACAATGATACAAATGCAGACCTCTCTGGAGGTCGCTGACAATTCAGGGGCGCGGCGAGTCGAGATGATCATGGGCATCGGCGGCGCGACCGGGGCGATTGCCGGGCTCGGCGATCGGATCAAGGTCACTGTAAAAGAAGCCTCGCCTGACGGCACTATCAAAAAGGGCACGGTGCAGGACGCGGTGATTGTACGGACGCGGAAGGAAGTGCGGCGGCGCGACGGCACTTATATCCGCTTCGATCAAAACGCCGCGGTGCTGATCAAGGAAGATGGGACGCCAATCGGCACGCGTGTTTTCGGTCCCGTTGCGCGCGAACTGCGCGACAAGAATTACATGAAAATTGTTTCATTGGCGCCGGAGGTTATCTGATCGTGAAACTTAGCAAGCATGTGAAGATTAGAAAGAACGATCAGGTAGTCCTGATGGCCGGGCGCGACAAGGGCAAGCGCGGCCGCGTGCTCGCCGTGTCACCTTTGAAAGGCAAGGTCAAGGTTGAAGGCGCGGGCATGATCAAACGGCACCAGAAGCCTGCGGGAAATCGCGGCGGCGGGATCATAGACAAGGAGGCCTGGATCGATATTTCCAACGTGCAGATAGTCGATCCTCAGTCGGGCAAGCCTTCGCGCGTCGGCTATCGCAGGGAAGATGACGGAACGAAGTTCAGAGTGGCCACGTCGAGTGGACACTCTTTGGAAAAATGATAGATGGAGATTAGGTCCGATAGATCGAATAGGTCCTATTCAAGAGCATTTCAAAAACAATGGCTAGACTGAAAGAGCGATATCAAAAGGAAGTGGCGCCGGCGATTGCCAAAGAGTTTGGGATCAAAAATCCCATGGCCGTGCCGCGCCTCTCGAAGATCGTCCTCAATATGGGCATGGGCGAAGCCGTCGCCAACGCCAAGATTCTGGACACGGCGGCAGAGGAGTTGCGGGCGATTGCCGGACAAAAGCCGGTGATTACCAAGGCCAAGAAATCGATCGCCAGCTTCAAGCTCAGGCAGGGCATGCCCATCGGCGTGATGGTTACGCTCCGCGGCGAACAGATGTATGAGTTTTTTGACCGTCTGGTCTCGGTGGCGTTGCCGCGCGTGAGAGATTTTCGCGGCGTTTCGCCGAAGGCGTTTGACGGTCGCGGGAATTACACGATTGGGATTCGCGAGCAGTTGATCTTTCCGGAGATTGATTTCAACAAGGTCGACAAGATGCGCGGGATGAACGTTTCGATCGTGACTACTGCGCGCGATGACGACCAGGCGCGCGCGTTGCTGAAAGCTTTAGGAATGCCGTTCAGGCAGTAGAGGGATTTTTGATTTGCGATTTGTGATTGTTGATTTCTGATTGGACCTCTGGCGCGGCTTTAGCTCGGAAGACCAAATCGGAAATCTGAAATCCAAGATCCAAAATGTGATGGTATGGCAAAGAAATCATTAATCGCGAAAGCGAATCGCAAGCCGAAGTTTTCGTCGCGGGCGTACACCCGTTGTAAGCGGTGCGGCCGCCCGCGCGCTTACCTGCGCAAATTTCATCTGTGCCGGATTTGCTTTCGCGAACTGGCGTTGCAGGGACAGATTCCCGGCGTCGTGAAATCTAGTTGGTAGAAGCATTGCCGATTTGCGATTGCCGATTTCCAATTGGACTTTTCAATCGGCAATTGGCAATTGGCAATCGAAAATGGAGTTAAGGAATGACTGATCCTATTGCCGACATGTTGGCGCGAATTCGGAATGCGGTTTCCGCCAAGCACTCGCGTGTCGATATCCCGGCTTCTAAATTGAAGCTGGAAATTGCGCGCATCCTCAAAGAGGAAGGCTATATCAACAACTTCGTCGTTAAAGGCGAGGGCCCCAAGAAGATCGTCCGCATTTTTCTACGCTACGACGCGCGGGGCACTTCCTCGATCACTTATCTGGCGCGAGTGTCGCGGCCGGGAAGACGTGTTTATGTCGGCTCGCATCAGATTCCGCGCGTGCTGGGCGGCTATGGCGTGAATATCGTTTCCACATCACGTGGATTGATGAGCGGCAAGATGGCGCGCAAGGAAAATGTCGGCGGAGAGTTGCTGGCTGAAATCTATTGACATTGCCGATTGCCAATTGCCGATTTTTGATTGAAGACTGTTTTCAATCGGCAATTGAAAATCGGAAATCGGAAATGAATTTATGTCTCGTATTGGAAAAAAACCGATCTCGATTCCCAAAGGCGTCACGGTGGCGATTAAGGCCGGGGAGCTGGAAGTGAAGGGCGCGAAGGGCGTGCTCAAGACTCCGATTCCCGCAGGAATCACCTTCAAGATCGAGGGTGAAGAGTTGATCGCCGAACGCGAATCGAAAGAGCAGGCGGCGCTTCATGGTTTGGCGCGGGCGCTGGCCAACAACGCTGTGCGTGGAGTCACGGAAGGGTATTCGACGCAGATGGATATCGTCGGCGTTGGTTACAAAGCAGACGTGCAAAGCCGCAAGATCGTTTTCGCGCTGGGTTACTCGCATCCGATCGAGTTTCCACTTCCCGAAGGGATCGAAGCCAAGGCTGAGCGCATGCCCACCAAAGCGAGCATTCAGCAGTATCAAACGACGCTGACGGTTTCGGGAATAGACAAACAGAGACTCGGGCAAGTGTGCGCGGAGATGCATAAACTGCGGAAGCCCGATGCCTACAAAGGCAAGGGCGTGCGTTATGCCGACGTGCCGCTGAAATTAAAGCCTGGTAAGACAGGGAAATAAGATTTGCGATTTGTGATTGCCGATTGCCGATTGTCGTGTGGCGGTCTTTTGAAATTGGCAATCGGAATTTGGCAATCGACAATAGGTTAAAGATGGCTAAGAGAATCAGAGCAGAGGTTCGCAACGCGGTCCACCGGCGCATCCGGCGCAAAGTTCGGGGTACGACCCAGCGTCCGCGGTTGGCGGTTTATCGCAGCTTGAACCACATCTACGCGCAGGTAATCGACGACGAGCAGGCCCGGACTATCGTGGCCGCGTCGACAACGGAAAAAACTCTCGGCGCCAAAACTGGCGGCAACATCGAAGCGGCGAAGCTGGTAGGACAGGCGATCGCCGAGCGAGCGCTGGCGGCCGGTGTCGACCGCGTGGTGTTCGATCGCGGCGGCTATCTTTATCACGGACGGGTCAGGGCCCTGACCGATGCCGCGCGGGCCGCAGGGCTTAACAAAGACGAAGTGGTTGAGGCCGAAGCCGCGAACCTGGAAGCAGCGAGCGCGGAGGAATCCGTTGCTGTCGCAGCGGAGCCGAAACCCTCCAAGGCCAAGGAAAAAAAGGTTAAGAAAGACAAGAAAGGAGCGGACGCGAAAGAAGAATAATGAGACAACCGAGACAGAGAATAACGGCGCAGGGGTTGGATCTGAAAGATCAGGTCATTTCGATCAATCGCGTGACCAAGGTTGTGAAGGGCGGAAAGAATCTGTCGTTTGCAGCGCTGGTGGTGGTGGGCGATGAGTCCGGCCACGTTGGTTTTGGCACCGGCAAGGCGCGCGAAGTGCCCCTGGCAATCAAAAAAGCCGTGGAGGCAGCGAAGAAAAATTTGATTCGAGTTCCGCTTATTGAAAACACTCTGCCGCACCAGTTGATCGGAAAATTCGGAGCAGGGCGCGTCATGATGAAGCCGGCGTCGCCTGGTACAGGCGTGATTGCCGGAGGCGCCGTGCGCGCGGTGATGCGCGCCGCCGGGGTGCATGATGTCCGCACAAAGGTCCTCGGGTCTGCGAATCCGCACAACGTTGTGCGCGCGACGTTCGATGGGTTGCTGAAAATGAAAGATCCTTTCGAAGTGGCCCGCTTGCGCGGAAAACAGGTTGAAGAACTCTAAATCCCGGATTGCGGATTTTCATTTCGAGTAGAGATATGCCGAAAGCAAAAAGCAAGGAAGCCGCCGCGGCGAAAATCAGGATTCAGTATTATCGCAGCACGATTGCCTGCCCGACGAAGCAGAAGGAAATCGTGCGCAGTCTCGGCTTAACGAAGCTGAATCAAATAGTCGAGCGTCCTGACACGCCGTCGATGCGCGGGATGGTCACGAAGGTCCCGCATTTGATCAGGATTATTGAATAGGAAGAAGGGATCATTTTCCATTTGTCATTTTGAAGCGATCGATGCGTTGGAGTCGCTGTTCAAATGGTCAATGACAAATGTCAAATGACAAATGGAAAATGGTTTGGAGTAAGCAATGGCACTCAGTCTTAACAACTTACACCCGGCAAAGGGTTCGACTCACCGGAAGAAGCGACTAGGGCGCGGACCCGGCACGGGTCTGGGCAAGACCTCCGGTCGTGGTGAAAAAGGACAAAAGTCGCGTTCCGGCTACTCGATGAAGATCGGGTTCGAAGGCGGACAAATGCCGCTCCATCGCCGGCTACCCAAACGCGGCTTCACGAATATCTTTAAGAAGAAGTGGATCGAAGTCAGCCTGGCTGCGCTCGAGAAAGCATTCGCCGAAAACGACGAAGTGACTCCGGAACTCATGCATAATCGCGGGATCATCAAGAAGGCCAAGCATGACATCGTCGTGCTCGGCAACGGCGAAGTGTCCAAGGCAATGAAAGTTTCGGCGCACCGCTTTACCAGGAGCGCGCGCGAGAAAATTGAGAAAGCCGGCGGTGCCGTAACAGTAATCGGCTCTTAGTGGCACAGACTTCAGTCTGTGTTGTCGCATCGTAAAATCACAGACTGAAGTCTGGGCCACGCTTAATATGGAAAAGTTCCTAGCTGCCGTTCGCAATATGTTCAATGTGCCGGATCTGCGCAGGCGGATTCTGTTCACGTTGGGCATTCTGGCCATTTATCGCCTGGGTGCGCACGTATCCGCCCCCGGCATTAACAAAGCCAGGTTGGATCAGGTCTGGCACGATGTCAGCGGTACGCTGCTGGGTGTCCTGGATCTTTTCTCCGGCGGCAACTTCCGCCTGATCTCGGTATTCGCGCTGGGAGTCACGCCCTACATTACTGCTTCGATCATTCTCCAGTTGATGACTGTGGTCTCGCCGCAGTTGAAGAAGTTGCAGGAAGAAGGCGAGATGGGGCGGCAAAAGATCAACCAGTGGACGCGTTATCTCACGGTTGCTCTGGGGGGCTTGCAGACTTCGTTCGTGGCCCACTGGCTGCAAATCAACGGAGTCGGCGCTAACACCTGGGGCTTTTTGTTTACGACGGTGCTGACGCTGACGACCGGAACCATTTTTGTGATGTGGCTCGGTGAGCAGATCACCGAACGCGGCGTGGGGAACGGAATCTCTCTGCTGATCTTCGCGGGCATTGTGATCGGTTTGCCGCGCGGCGTACAGCAGGTTTCGACCCGCATCAGCGGCGGCGACACGCTGGAAATTCTGGGCGTGATCGGGTTGGTGGTCGCGCTGGTGGCGATTATTGCCTTTATCGTTTTTGTGGAAGCGGCGCGGCGAAAGATTCCGGTCAGTTATGCCAAGCGGCATGTCGGCCGGCAGTTGGTCGGCGGACAGCAGACGACCATGCCTTTGAAGCTGAACATGGGCGGCGTCATTCCGGTAATTTTTGCTTCATCGGTTTTGTCGATGCCGCAGAGTCTATTCTCGGCCTTTCCACCCAAGAATCCGGCGAACTGGTACGGAAAGATATTCATGTTCTTTCAGGTGTTTCACGCCGGCGATCCCTATTATGAATTGATCTTTTTGACGCTGATCATGTTCTTCACTTTTTTCTATGTGTCGATCGTATTCAACGTCGAAGAAGTTGCCGACAATCTGCGCAAGCACGGCGGGTTCATGCCGGGAATTCGACCGGGACGAGCCACGGCTGAGTACCTGAACACGATCCTGACTCGCCTGACTACTGTGGGCGCTCTCTATCTGGCGATGGTTGCCTTCTTCCCACAGTTCATGTTGAGCGGATTCAAAGTGGCGCGCCTGCCGTTGATCGGCACGTTTCTTGATTCATTTGTCAGCACCACGCCCGGCTTCCAGTGGATCCCCACCGGCATGGGGTATCAGTTTTATTTTGGCGGCACGTCCCTGCTGATTCTGGTGGGCGTGGCTATGGATACCGTGGCGCAGATCGAGGCGCAGCTCGTGATGCGAAACTACGAAGGCTTTCTTGGCAGTGGTGGAAGACTGCGCGGGCGCAGGGCCTGAAATGTATTTTCCCTTGCTGAATTCTTGTTGCCAGTTGAAATCGTTCCACACGATCACGACCCAATCGGAAATTGGCACTCGGCAAGTGGCAATTCTCTATGTCCAAGATCATTGTTCTGATGGGCGCGCCGGGTGCCGGCAAGGGCACGCAGGCGCGCCTGCTGCAACAACGCCTGGGGTTGCCGCAGATTTCCACCGGCGATATGTTTCGCGCTCTGGCTGAGACGCAGACACCGCTGGCTGAAGAAGTCCGCGCGATTCAGCAAGCGGGAAAGCTGATCCCCGACGAATTGGTGATTCGAGTCGTCGAGGATCGCACGGCAAAGGACGATTGCCGCAACGGTTACATCCTCGACGGTTTCCCGCGGACCGCGGCGCAGGCCGGGATGCTCGAGGCGTTGGCCAGTCGTCAGCAAAAGACGCTCAGCGCTATCCTGATCGATGTGCCGCTGGATCTTTTGCAAAAGCGGATGACGGGCCGGCGCAGTTGTCCGATCTGCGGAGAGATTTATAATATTTATTTCAGGCCGCCAAAGGTGGATAACAAATGCGATCGTCATCCCGAGGCGGACCTGATTCAACGCGCAGACGATCGTCAGGAGAGAGTTCGGGTCCGGCTTGAGACCTACGAACGAGAGACGGCGCCGCTCCTGGATTATTATCAGAGCACCGGACGCTTGCATCGCGTAGACGGAACCAGATCGCCGGAAGAGATTTATAGCGACATTGAGCTTATCCTGAACAGTGAAGTCGTGCGGACCAATCCCTTGAATTGAGAAATACCGTTGATCGATGATTATTGGAAAGTCCCAAAAAGAAATTGAGAAGATGCGCGCGTCGGGGCAGCTCGTGGGACAGGTGCTGCGAGAATTGAGCGCGATGGTCGAACCCGGGCTGACCACGATCGAGGTTGATGCCGCCGCCGAGAAAATGATTCGCGATGCCGGCGCGTATCCAACCTTCAAGGGCTATAACGGCTTTCCATTCTCGATCTGTGCTTCGGTTAACGAACAGGTGGTGCATGGTTTTCCTTCGAGCTACGAATTGGCCGAAGGTGATATTTTTTCGATAGACGTCGGAGTCACACTCGACGGATTTGTCGGCGATACGGCGGCGACAATCCCAGTCGGGAAGGTGAGCGAAGAGCGTCAGAATCTTATTAGGGTCACCGAAGAGTGTCTGGAGTTGGCAATCGAGCAGTGCCGCCCGGGAAACCACCTGGGCGATATCGGCTGGGCCGTTCAATCTCATGCGGAAGCTCATGGGTACTCTGTGGTTCGAGACTATGTCGGTCACGGCATCGGACGAAAAATGCATGAGGATCCGCAGATTCCGAATTATGGCAAGCCGGGTAAAGGTCCGAAGATTAAGAGCGGCTATGTGTTTGCGGTCGAGCCCATGATTAACCTGGGAGTACAGCAAACCAAAACGCTGAAAGACGGCTGGACGGTGGTTACGATCGACGGTAAGGCCAGCGCGCACGTCGAGCATACGATCGCCATCACCCAGCAAGGGCCCGAAGTATTGACTCTGGTAGGAGCAAGAGCTCCCCGGGCCGAACTGGCGGGAGTTTCCTAGCAGGGTTTTAGCGCGGGTTGGCGATTGCGCGGGGGCCATGCTACTATGTGCAATTTGCCAGTGCAGGCAATTTAGTGCCCAGTGTCTGTATGCCGAAGGAAGAGGCGATAGAGGTCATGGCGAAAGTCCTCGAAACGCTGCCGAATGCAATGTTTCGGGTGGAGCTTGAAGAGAGTCAGCACCAGGTGCTGGCGCACATCTCGGGCAAGATGCGCAAGCATTTCATCAAGATTCTTCCAGGTGATCGAGTATTGGTTGAGTTGTCGCCCTACGATTTGAATCGCGGCCGGATAACTTACCGGTATAAATAAGATTGAGAGTGTTCCATGAAGGTACGTTCATCCGTCAAAAAGATTTGTGATAAGTGCAAGGTGATTCACCGCAAGGGCGTGGTGCGCGTAATTTGCGTCAACCCCAAGCATAAGCAGAGACAGAAATAACCAACCTGCAGCTGGAGTTTGGCAGGTTTCGGTTGTCGGGAGAAAAGAAATAAATGGCTCGTGTTGCAGGTGTAGATCTTCCGCCCAATAAGCGCGCAGAGATCGGCCTTACATATATTTACGGAATCGGCAGATCGCGTTCATCGTCGATCCTCAATGAAGCAAAGGTAAATCGCGACATTAAGGTCAGGGACCTGAGCGAAGAGGATCTCAGCCGCATCCGTGCGGTAATCGACGAGCAGGGCGAGATCGAGGGCGACCTGCGTAAGCGCGTGCAGATGGACATCAAGCGTTTGATGGACATTGGCGCGTATCGCGGACTGCGGCATCGTCGCGGACTGCCGACGCGTGGGCAACGCACGCACACCAACGCCCGCACACGCAAAGGGCCACGGCGCGCCACCATCGCGAAGAAGAAGGCCCCGGGTAAGAAATAGGGCAAGAAGTAATCTGATATGGCAAAAGCAACCACTGCGGGCAAGAAAAAAGTCTTTCGCAAGAAAGAGAAGAAGAATATTCCGGTTGGGATCGCTTACATCGCGGCGTCGTTTAATAACACGATGATCTCGATCACCGACCTGGAAGGCAACCTGGTGGCGCAATCGTCGTCGGGCGCGCGCGGGTTCCGCGGTTCGCGCAAGGGCACGCCGTTCGCCGCCCAACAGGCAGCGTACGAAGCGGCCAAGCGCGCTACGGAAGCCGGGATGCATCAGTGCGAAGTGCGCGTCAAAGGTCCGGGCGGCGGCCGCGAGTCGGCCATCCGCGCGATTAATAACGCCGGCATTCGCGTGACTGCGATCCGCGATATCACGCCGATTCCGCATAACGGTTGCCGGCCGCCGAAACGGCGCAGAGTTTAAGCATTGCCGATTGTCAATTGCCGATTGCCGATTTTGTGTTGGTGACTGGTTCAATTGGCAATCGGCAATTGGAAATTGACAATGTAACGACCTAAAGGATGAAGGGCTTCGTTTATTTCAGATTTCAGATCTCAAATTTGAGATTTCAGAGTCTGAGATGTTGGAACACGCGGCCTGTAAACTTTTCCGTCTGTAGTTAGACTGGAGGCAGAAACTTTTGGCTAGGTATAGAGATGCGGTGTGCCGTCTGTGCCGCCGCGAAGGCGCAAAACTTTTCCTCAAGGGAGACCGTTGCTACAAACCTTCCTGTCCGATTGAAAAGCGCGGCACTCAGCCGCCCGGACAGCATGGTAATTCCATGCGTCGCGGTAAGGCGCTGGCCGGTTATGGCCAACAACTCCGCGAAAAACAGAAGGTCAAACGGATCTACTTTATTCTCGAAGGACAATTTCGCAATTACTTCGAACGCGCGGCGCGCCAAAAAGGCATCACCGGCGAGAACCTTCTATTTCTGCTCGAACGACGGCTCGACAACGCTGTCTACCGCGCAGGGTTTTCGACCTCGCGACGCCAGGCGCGCCAACTTGTGAACCACGGGCACGTACTGGTTAACGGGCGCAAGGTGGACATCCCGTCCTATCAGGTCAAGCCCGGCGAAGTGGTAAGCATCAAAGACGCCAGCCGGAAGAATGTGCACGTGGAAGGCGCGTGGCAGACGGCAGCGGGACGAGGGCGTCCCTCGTGGATTGCACCCGGTGGCGCGGAAATGAGCGCGACTATTACCGGGCTGCCGACGCGTGACGAAATCGATCGCTCGATCAACGAGCAACTGATCGTGGAACTTTATAGTAAGTAATCGAGGCGCTCCCGGAGCGGGCGACTACGCTCGCTCCGGTGGCACAACTTCTCCTCAAATTTTCTGACGGTACGTTATGGATCAAAATAATCTTTGGACAGGTTTTCAGATGCCGCGCCGCCTGGCGGCTGACGGCGATACTTTGACCGAACGCTACGGCCGGTTCTCGGCCCAGCCTTTTGAGCGCGGCTTTGGAACTACTGTAGGCAATTCGTTGCGCCGGGCCCTGCTGTCTTCAATTGAAGGCGCAGCCATCACGGCGGTCAAGATCGAGAGCGTCGAGCATGAGTTTTCTTCGATCAAGGGCGTGGTCGAGGACGCGACCGACGTGATTTTGAACCTCAAACAGGTGCCTTTTACGCTGCACGGTAACGAACCCAAGACGCTGACCATCTCCAAAGTCGGTCCGGGCGAGGTCACCGCGGGCGATATTCAGGGCGATGCCGACGTGGAGATACTCGATCCCACTCTGCACATCGCGACTTTGAGCGATGGCGGAACGCTGAACATCGAGATGCGACTGAAGCGCGGCCGTGGGTACGTCTCAGCGGATCGGAACTTTGACGAAGACCTCTCGCTGGGTTACATCCCGATTGATTCGGTGCATACGCCGGTCAAGAAGGTGAACTATGCGGTCGATGCGGCGCGCCTCGGCCAGAACACTGAGTACGACAAGCTGACCATCGAAGTGTGGACGGACGGTTCCGTCAAGCCCGATGACGCCATCGGCCTGGCGGCAAAGTTGATCAAAGATCATATGGCGATCTTTATTAACTTTGAGGAAGACACCGAGGATTATAGCTATCAACAGCAAGAGCGAGCCCCTTTGCCGCGAAACGATCAATTGGATCGTTCCGTGGATGAGCTCGAGCTCTCCGTGCGCTCTTATAACTGCCTCAAGAATGCCGGCATCAAGACAATTCGCGATTTAGTACAGCGGTCGGAACGCGAGATGCTGGCGACCAAGAACTTCGGCAAAAAATCCCTGGGTGAAATTCGCGACATTCTGCGCGGGATGGGCCTGGACTTTGGCGTGCAGTTTGACGAACAAGGAAATCCGATTCCCGGCACCGGCGGGGGCGAGATTGAAGACGACGGCGGCGACGATGAGGAATTCGAAGCCGCTGTGCAGTAGTAGCACAGACTTCAGTCTGTGATTTGAAGTTGCACCCTGAGTTGTTCGCGAGAGAACCACAGACTGAAGTCTGTGCCACTTAGCCGGTAGTAGGAACGAAACGATCATGCGTCATCTTAAGGCCCATCGGAAGCTCGGGCGGACCACCGAGCATCGCATTTCAATGTTGCGGAACCTGGCGACGTCGCTGATAAACTCGCGCGACGATCGCATTGTCACCACGGTGCCCAAGGCGAAGGAATTGCGCCCGTTTGTCGAGAAGGCGATTACTCTGTCGCGCCGCGCAGCCAGCCTCGAAGGAAACACTGCCGCAGCCGGCGGGTTACATTTGCGGCGACAGGCCGCCGCCTTCTTTCATGCCGGCAATTACCGGCGCGCAGCCACCACCGGGCGCGGCCAGACACCACCGCCGCGGACCGCGGGCGTCGCGGCAATCCGGCGACTGTTTGACGAACTGGGCGAGCGTTTTAAGGATCGTCCGGGGGGCTATACCAGAATAATCAAGATGGGACGGCGGACCGGCGACGGAGCCGAGTTGGCGATTATCGAGTTGGTCGACAACCCGCGTGAGAAGGAAGCGTTGGCCAGTGCGCGCAAACGCACCAAAGGATCGACGAAGAAGAAAGCGGGCGAAACGAAAGTGACTGAGACCGCCGCGGACAAGAAGGAAGAAGCCGGAAGCGAGGAATAGGAAGACTCTCTGGGTTGGGCCTCGATCAGCTAATTTAGCCGAGATCGGGGCTCTTGCTTTTAAGTGGCGCAGAGCATCGTGCCGGCCAGGTTTTAGACCGGCCGGATGCGACCGTTACCGAGGAGCGTCCAATGTCAATCGGAGTCAGGCAGGCGATGAGCGATCAGGAGACCAAGCGGCAGGAGAGCAAGGATGCCGAGGTAGTGCCCGCGCCAACGGATCAGCCGGTGGAGCGCGGACCGCGCGATCGCGAACGTGACCGCGGGGGGCGTCGTCGTCATCGCAATCAGCCGCGACATCTCGAAGCTTCGATCAATATGAACGAGCTTCGTGAACTGATCGACCTCATCACCGAAAACGGTTTGACGAGTTTTGAACTTGAGCGCGAAGGATTCCGCGTCAAGGTTGGCCGGGGCACGTTGATTGAAGATCAGGGCGCTCAACCGACGGTTCTTCCGGATGGAACTGACAAGCAAATTGCCGCCGGCGCCGGGATGCAGACGACTAGCCCCGGCCACAGTATGCCCACCTCGGCCCCGACACACCCGGGCGCGCAGGCGGAAGAAGCTGCCTCGGTCGATCAGGATCTGCACATCATTACCTCGCCCATCATCGGAACCTTCTACCGGGCGCCAAAACCAAAGGCGGAAAACTTTGTGGGCCTCGGCAGTCAGGTCGAACCAGCCACCGTCGTGTGTATTATCGAAGCGATGAAACTGATGAACGAGATTAAGGCCGAGACCAGCGGTGAAGTTGTCAGGATTTACGTCGAGGACAAGGAGGCGGTCGAGTACGGCCAGCCGCTTTTTGGTATCAAAACGCAGTGAGCTGTGAGCAGTGAGCAGAATTCACCTGCAACTGCTCACCGCTGACCACTCACTGCCCACTGTTATGACCACCGCCAACAGACCATTCCGCAAGATCCTGATCGCCAATCGCGGCGAGATTGCCTGCCGGATTATCTGGACTTGCAAAGAGATGGGCATCCGCACCGTTGCGGTCCATAGCGATGTCGATCGCGACTCGCTGCATGTGCGTTTTGCTGACGAGTCGGCCTGTATTGGTCCGGCGCCCTCCGCGCAAAGCTACTTGAACATTCCCGCGATCATCAGCGCTGCTGAGATCTTTAATGTTGACGCCATTCATCCGGGCTATGGCTTTCTGGCTGAGTCCGCTTACTTTGCCGAGATCTGCGAGGCCTGCAATATCAAGTTCATCGGACCGCGTCCCGGCGTCATTCAGTTGATGGGCGACAAGGTCGAAGCCCGTCGCGCAATGAAAGCGGCCGGCGTTCCGATTACTCCGGGCAGTCCGGGAGCTCTGGATTCAGAAGAAGAGGCGATCAAGCTGGCGCGTGAAATCGGTTTTCCGGTGATCGTAAAAGCATCGGCCGGCGGCGGTGGCCGCGGCATGCGTATCGTCCGTTCGGAAGATGAGTTGGGGCATGCGCTGGAAACCGCCTCGAATGAAGCCGCCGCGGCTTTCAAGAACGGCGACGTTTTTATCGAGAAGTTCATTGAGCGCCCCCGGCACATTGAGATTCAGGTGCTGGCCGACGAATACGGCGAATGCGTGCACCTCGGCGAGCGTGAGTGCTCGATCCAGCGGCGGCATCAGAAACTTTTGGAAGAGGCGCCTTCGCCGGTGATGACGCCGGCGCTGCGCCAGGAAATGGGCGAGGTGGCAGTAAATGCCTGCAAAGCGATTGGTTATTCGAGCGCCGGTACTTTTGAGTTTCTGCTCGACGAAGATCATCGTTTCTATTTCATGGAAATGAATACGCGCATTCAGGTCGAGCATCCGGTGACAGAGATGGTGACGCTCACTGATATTGTGCGGAACCAGATTCGCATCGCTGAAGGTGAGCCGCTGGGATACAGCCAGGACGACGTCATCATTGTCGGCCACGCCATCGAGTGTCGCATCAACGCCGAAAGTCCGGACAGTTTCATCCCTTCGCCGGGAACGATAACGACCTTCAATCTCCCGGGCGGACCGGGCGTGCGTTTGGATACTTATGTCTATCCGGGCTATCGGGTGCCGCCCTTTTATGATTCGATGATTGCCAAGGTTATCGTCCATGCGCGCACGCGCGAGTTGGCGATTGCCCGGATGCGCCGGGCGCTGGATGCGATGGTAATTGAAGGGATCAAAACCACGATACCGCTGCACTTGAAGATCATGGATGACCCGGATTTTCAGGCCGGAAAGATCTCCACGCGGTTCATGGAAGACTTCCTGGCCCGCAACGGATTTAAAGAGAGGCCCGCCGGCACCGCGGCTGTCGCGTTGACTGAGGGCTCTGCGTGAATTTATAATGCTCGACTTTTCGGTAGTCCGTTGGGCTCGCTGATAGGTGTAGAAAGATTATGTCAAACGCAATCATCAGGGCAGGTGGAAAACAGTTTAGCGTGGCCAAAGGCGCCACGGTGCGCGTTCCTACGCTAAAGCAGGATGTGGGGGCTTCGGTCGAGCTGGAAGTGCTGGCAGCGACCATAGACAATCAAACCACTGTGGGCACGCCTGCGGTCGCAGGGACGAAGGTCACAGCTACGGTCGTAGACCACGGCCGCGGACCCAAAATCATCGTGTTCAAGAAGAAACGCCGCAAGCATTACAAGCGGACGCAGGGTCACCGGCAGGGATATACGACTCTGAAGATCGATTCGATCGGATAGGGAGGCGATTCTGGATTTTTGATTTCAGATTTTTGATTGGGACCTCGGTGCTCTCAGAAAATCGCAAATCAGCAATCGCAAAATCGAAAATTACAAGATGGCTCATAAAAAAGGGGTAGGTTCTTCGCGGAATGGACGCGACTCGAATTCGCAGCGGCTCGGCCTCAAGAAATTTGGCGGTGAGCGCGTGTTGGGCGGCAACATTCTCGCCCGTCAGCGCGGCACGCGTTGGAAGCCAGGCAAGAATGTAGGCCGCGGCAAGGACGATACTTTGTTCGCCCTGATAGATGGCGTCGTCAAGTTTGAAGAAAAGGGCCGGTCCGGCAAGTTTATCAGCGTGTACCCAGCAGAGACCGCGGCCGCCCCGGTCTCTTAGAATTCAAAGTTGTACTTAAGCAATCAACTCAATGCGACGCCCGCGCGGAATGTAGTTCAGCGGGCTCGCATTTTTGATTTTCTCAGATCTGAAATTTCAAGTCTGAAATTTGAAATTCAGATCTCGAAATCTCAAGTTTGAGTTCTGAGACCCCGAACAATTTCAAATTTGAGATTTGAAATTTCAGATTTGAGATTCTTGAAATGTTCATCGATCGCGTAAAGATTCGCATAGAAGGAGGCCACGGCGGCAACGGCGTGACAGCCTTTCGTCGCGAGAAGTTTGTCCCGCGCGGCGGACCTTCAGGCGGCGACGGTGGGCGCGGTGGGGACGTCTGGATCGTGGGCGACGCGTCGCTGAATACTTTGCTGCATCTGCGTTTCAACCCGCTGCACATCGCCGGGCGCGGCATGCACGGAGAAGGCAGTAATCGTTCTGGTAAAGAAGGCGCGGATGTGATTGTCCGCGTGCCCGTCGGAACGCAGGTGTTTGATCCGCGCACGAACGAATTGTTGTTTGACTGTGACACGGACGGACAACGCTGGCTGGCCGCGCACGGTGGTCGCGGAGGCTTTGGCAATGCCCACTTTGCGAGTTCGACGAATCGCGCGCCGCGCTACCATCAGGAAGGAAGCGAAGGCGAAGAGTCCGAGTTGCAACTCGAACTTAAGTTGCTCGCCGATGTCGGGCTATTGGGCTATCCGAACGCGGGCAAGTCGACTTTCATTTCGACCGTTTCGGCAGCGCGTCCCAAGATCGCCGACTACCCGTTCACCACGCTCGAGCCGCATCTCGGGGTGGTGGATCTCGGTGACTTTCGTACCTTCGTGATTGCCGACATCCCCGGATTGATCGAAGGCGCGCACGAGGGGCACGGGCTTGGCGATCGCTTTCTGCGGCACGTTGAGCGGACCAAGTTGCTGCTGCACCTGGTTGATATGTCGTCCGTTTCGGGTCGCGACCCGGTAACTGATTACGAGGTTATCAATCGCGAGCTGGCGGCTTACGACCCGCAGCTTGCGACCCGGCCGCAGATTGTGGTGGCGACGAAAATCGACGCGCTCGATGAGCCGGAGCGTCTCGAAAAGTTGCGCGAGCGAGCGCGCCAGGATGAGAGAAAGTTCTTCGCCATCTCGTCCGTTACCGGAGAGGGAGTGCGGGAACTAATAAATGCGGTTGGCCGTGAGGTTGAGGAACAGCGAGCACAGGCTGCGGCTCGGATCGCGCTGGAGTCCGACGACTCGCTAATGGTCGGCAGTGGAAACTCTCGACCGTGGTAGCTTGATGAGAGTTCAACCTTCAGGTTGCTGATTGCCGGGACAAGCTAAAGCTTGAACTCTGAACTCACGCTCTAGCGGCTTGAACTATGGCTTTGCAACACGCAGCTATCTACGGTGGTACTTTCGATCCCGTGCACAAAGGCCACATTGAAGTGGCGCGCCGGGTGTTGGAGTTGTTTGAACTTGCTGAGGTGCTCTTTGTCCCGGCTTGCGTGCCGCCACACAAGTCCGGCATCTCCTCCGCGTTTCACCGGTTTGCGATGCTGGCGCTGGCTACTAACGAAGCCGCGCTGTTTCGCATCCTGACGGTCGAGTTGGATGAGCCGGAACGGCCTTACGCTGTGGATACAGTTGAGCGCGTGCAGATTGAGCTGGGCGCTAAGCGTCGTCTCTTTTTCATGATCGGCGCGGATTCATGGTCAGAGATTACCACCTGGCACGAGTGGCAGAGGCTTTTGAAAATGTGCGATCTGATCGTGGTCACGCGACCCGGTTTTGAATTGAACGGAAACATCCCAGACGGAGCGGCACAAGTCGTCGATGTGAGAGGAATGATCAAGAGCGAGATTTCCAAAGTGCTCGATGGCCACAGCGGGCCGAATGTTTTTTTGACAGACGCGGCGATGGTGGATACTTCGGCGACCGCGATTCGCGCGGCCGCGAGAGCAGGCGAGCACGAACGCCTGCGCGAGATGGTACCCACAGCGGTCGCAACCTATATTGAGAAATACGAACTGTATAAGAACTAAATGAGCCAGAAGTTAAAAGATAAATCCTTGAGTCCCGAAATTCAGGCGGCAGCGCTGGGTTCACGGGTGGTCTCCGGAACAAAAGCAACGGTAGTTGATCTATCGGACTTTGACGAGCGAATTCGTCGCACCTTGAACGCGGCCGCCGAGAAAAAGGCGCTCGATCTGACTGTGCTCGATCTCCGCGAGATCGCCAGCTTTACTGACTTCTTTGTCATCGCCACCGGCACCAACCGGCGCCAGGTCCAGGCGATCAGCGATGAAGTTGTCGAGCAGTTGAAGCGCGGCGGCACGCGCGCAGCGCGCGTTGAAGGCTATCAAACGGCGGAATGGATTCTGGTGGATTACGGCGACTTCGTCGTGCACGTATTTGATGATAAGGCGCGGCGCTTTTACGATCTCGAGCGCCTATGGCGCGAAGCGAGGCGAGTCGATGTCGCGCCCGAACAACTCGGATCTTTGAGAGAAGAATAGTGATCCAGATGGTAGCGTTGTCGGGTGCGATGCGCGAGGTGGTAGGCCTCGCCGAGCGCGTGGCCACGACCGACGCGAACGTGCTGGTGACGGGCGAATCCGGCGCCGGTAAGGACGCCCTGGCGTGGTTCATTCATTCGCGTTCACAGCGGGCCGCGCAGGCGCTGGTTAAGATTGACTGCGCGACGCTGCCGGCCGATCTGCTCGAGGCCGAACTGTTTGGTTACGAGCGAGGCGCGTTCACCGGAGCGAGTGAAGCCAAGCCCGGGCGGCTGGAAGCGGCGCACCGGGGAACCCTGGTGCTCGATGAGATTGCGCATCTGTCGCTGGCGGCGCAGGCGAAACTCTTGCGGGTGATCGAACATCGCGAGTTTGAACGGCTGGGCGGCCGGCAGACCATTGAAGTTGACGCACGCTTGGTGGCGCTGACGAATGCTGATCTTAAGAACGCGGTCGAGCGAAAAGCTTTTCGTGACGATTTGTTCTACCGGCTGAACGTGGTGCAGATTCAACTGCCGCCGTTGCGCGAACGAAGCGAAGATCTGGACGAGTTGGGCCGGGAGTTCTTGAAAGCCTTTGCTTTGAAACACGGCCGGCCGGCGAAACAAATTTCCGCAGAGGCCTGGAAGTATCTGGGGGCTTACGATTTTCCCGGCAACGTCCGCGAGTTGGCAAACATCATCGAGCGCGCGGTAATTGTTTCGACGGGCCCGGAAATCGCAGCGGCCGATTTGCCTGAGAGTACCAGGGTGGCGGCGGCCCGCAGAGAGCGAAAAGCTCAAAGGCCGACGCTGGCTGAAGTTGAAAGCGAGTATATCCGCGAAACCCTGACGGCAACGAAAGGGAATAAGACCGAGGCGGCGCGGATCCTGGGCATCAGTCGTAAGAATCTTTACGAACGCCTGGCGCGGGAGAGCAAGGATTAAAGATGAAGTGGCACAGACTTTAGTCTGTGATGATCCGGAAAGACGAATCTCAGACTGAAGTCTGAGCCACTTATGCGCATTCGTTTCATTTGGCCGGGCAAGACGAAAGATGAGCACCTGCGGGCGCTGGTGGCGGAATACTTGAAACGGCTGACGCGGTTCGTGCGTTGTGAAGTGATTGAGTCTCGTGAAGGCGAGAGCGCGGACCCTGCCGCCATGAAAAAAGAATCGCAGCGAATTCTCGAAGCGATTCCCAACGGCAGCGTCATGATGCTGTTGGATGTGAAGGGCCTCGAGTGGGATTCGCAAGGACTGGCCGATGAAGTGCGGCGTTGGGAGCACGATGCGATCAAGGAAGTGGCAATCGTGATCGGTGGACCGGATGGAGTCAGCGCGGAAGTTGCCGCCCGCGCCCAGAAGCGTTGGCGCTTGACGCGGCTGACGCTGACTCATGAAATGGCGCGAGTTGTTGCCGTCGAGCAACTTTATCGCGCTTACACCATCAATCGCGGCATGCCCTATCAGAAGTGAAAAAGAGAGTTGGAGGACTGAACAAAAAGAATGGACAAGAGGAAATCGACAAAGTATCGGGACAAGTTACTGGTTCGGCGTGAAGGTTTGGTGGGCCAGGTGCAGGCTGCCGAGGCCTACAGCCGTGAGCGCGACGCCGAAGCGACGCAGGATCCGGCCGACATGGCCGCGAACGCTTACACCAAAGAGCTGATGATGTCGATGTCGACCAATGACCGGCAGTTGCTGGAGTCGATCGACGCCGCGCTGCACCGCATTGAGAAAGGCGCGTATGGCAAGTGCATTCACTGCGGCGAGCCGATACTCGAGAAACGGCTGGAAGCGGTGCCCTGGGCCAGGCACTGCCTGCGCTGCCAGGATTTGAACGAGCGTGGTCTGCTGCATCGAGATGATGAGTAAGTTCCGAAAAACCACCTGACGATTTCAGATCTGAAATTTGAGATCGGAAATCCGAGATGACATAATCCGAGGCCTTCTGGGCAGCCAGGAGGCCTTTTCTTTTCTTAGAGCGACATGTTCGGGGCATTAGCCGACGGTGAGGGAGGGCTCATAGCGACTCAATCAACCTAACGCAAAGGACGCAAAGGCCCTCGCAAAATAACGCGAAGGGTTTTCCTTAGCGTCCCATTGCGAAAACCTTTTGTGACCTTTGCGTTGACAACCCAACTTGTCTGCCACGCTTCACCACCTGAGTTCTCTCTACGACGCCGCGCTGGCGCTCGTCTATCCACTGGCCTGCGCGGTCTGCGGCGGAAGCGTCGAGTCGCGGCACGACGGCGTAGCGTGCGCCTCTTGCTGGCATCAGACCCGCTTGTTCACTGAAGACGACACGCTGTGTTGGAAATGTGGTGCGTTCACCGAAAGCTCGATCAGCCGGGATAAGCGACAGAGTGTGCGTTGCGGCCATTGCGACGACGATGCGTTCAGCGGCGCGCGCGCATGTGGATTTTATGAAGGAGCTTTGCGCGCGTCGATCCTGGAGTTAAAGCGCGAACCCCACGTAACGACGCGCGTGGCGCGTTTAATGTTCGCCGCGCGGCAGCGCGAGCCTCTCAATAGCGCCCTCTTGATCGTCCCGGTTCCGCTGCACCCTGCACGCGAACGTGAACGTGGTTTCAATCAATCTTTGTTGCTTGCTCGTGAACTTGCTCGCTTGAGCAAGCTCCCGCTGGAAGAACACGCCGTCGTGCGCCGCATCCACACCGAACGACACCGCGCCGGCATGGACGCCAAAGCCCGTCGCCAAAGCGTCGCGTCAGCCTTCGCCGTCCGCCATCCAAAGTTAGTCGCAGGGCAGCGCGTTCTGTTGGTTGACGACGTGTTCACGACGGGCGCAACTGTTTCGGCTTGTGCGGACGCGCTGAAGGAGGCGGGTGCGGGGGAAGTGTTTGTGCTGACGATTGCGCGGGTTTAGTAACACCACTCAAACGGTTCTTCACGCTGAAGGCGTGAAATGTAATAGCCAGGCGCAAGCGACGAAGTCGCGCGGCCCCTGGATCAGATCGAAATAAGACCCGAGCCCTGTAGGGGCGGCGTAACCGCGTCGATGTCGCTACTGCGGAAATCTATTCCGCGCCTTCAGCGCTTCTGATCCTCTAACGACAATCTAACCTGGGCCGATGGCCCAGGCTTTTGCATTTCGCGCCCTTGGCGCTTCGGCTTTTAATTCCGGAATTCGATTAACGACTAATCGTCAATCTGTTCTTGAGTGATCAGGTTTCCTGTGGGCGCAACGATTGGCAGGCGACGTCTCGGAGCTCCGCAGAGATAATGGTCATGGTTTACTGAACCATCTGTTGGCACATCGTCCCAAGTCCCTGGCGGCGCTTGGCTGCTGATTTCTGTAATGATTTCCCAGATGGGCCGGACGTTCTCGCGCGATCGTGGCTCGTGGCTCTCCTTGAGCATTTCATCGACCAGCGCCAACACCTCCTGTTGCTTGTTGTCAGGAAGCGCGTGGAGCTTTTCGAGGATGGCTTGTTCTAAGTTGGCTGACATAGTACTGCCCTTTATCTTTGAAGGCTCGCGCTTAGCAGGAGATTACACTCGCTCAACTGCTGTCGCAAGCGAAGGCCGGAGCCTTCACCTCGATTCCTGCGAGCGGGTGCTTTCTCAGAGCTGGCATCGACGGGTGATCAAGGGTAACCACATTCATCATTCTTCATGCAAATGTTAAGATTAGCCTTACATGACACCTTAGGCTTGAATCGCGAATCGACGATGACCACTCCCGAAACTGAAAGTCCCCTAAACCGTACGCTTCGTCATTTCGCGTTGGCTGAGGCCAATTTGGACAAGATCGAGCGCCATCTTCACAGAATTATGCAATTAGTTCCGGAAGGTATTGACTTCTCTTCTAATGCTGAATATGAGAACGCTTGTCGGGGCTATTCCGAGCTACTTGGCGGTCTGCCAACTATAGATGGGTGGGCGCCAAGCGCGAGACCGCTTGACCTCGACTCAATCGCCCACCAACGTCTAGATGCTGATATGGTCGGTGAGCCTGAAATGCTTATCTCGTTGGGCAAGGAAATGGAGGAGCCCGCCGAGGAACTCGTCGAGTATAGATATAGGCTTAACCGAGCACGGCGGCGCTTCATTCGCGATAACATTATTAGAATAGCGGAAGTCATCGGTGGAACATTGAATTCCGATGATAACGAGGGGAGAGATTGGCGACAACAGCTGCTTGATAGCTTACGGCAAATCGACGTCCTATTGGGCTCAGCCTTCAAGCGTCCTAAAGCGTGGGAGGAGCTACTGGATGGATTGGTGAATACCGAGGATGCGACCGCAATAGAGAGCTACGCTGCTAAGTGGTCTACCATTCGTGAAAGTTTGATGTCCGGTCTTTACGACGATGTAGAGCCCCTGCCCGTTCCCATGGAAGATATTGGAACCAGTTCGAGGAGCCCCGCTCTTGGGAATGTAGCAACGCAACTCAACTGGGCCTCGTTGGATGACACTGGTTTCGAGCGTCTACTATTCTCGCTTATTTCCAGTTCGGATTCTTATGAAAACGTCGCATGGCTGACTAAAACGCGCGCATCCGACAGGGGTAGAGATCTTTCCGCTTATCGAATTTCCAGAGACCCACTCTCGGGAGTAACGCGAAATCGCATAATCGTTCAGTGCAAACACACGTTAGAGCAAAGCGTGACCTTGCCTGATGTCAGCTCGCTTAAGGACCAAATGGCCCTTTGGGAACCACCTCGCGTGGACGTTCTGGTCATTGCGACCTCGGGTCGATTTACGACCGACGCGATTGACTTCATTGAGAAGCATAACAACTCTGATAGGGCAATGAGGATTGAGATGTGGCCAGAGAGTCACCTCGAACGCCTTCTAGCTGGAACACCAGGACTTGTTGCAGAGTTTCGTCTGCGTTGAAGGGGCTTAGGACGCTCAAATCAAACTAAGCGCGTGGGAGAGTCACCTTCCCTCTCTCGGTAGTCGGGAGCAGATTTGTTCTTAGTAATAATCGGATGAGTCCCGTTATCATGTTCCCATGAGTGAACTCAGAACCCTTTACCCTTCAATCGAGCCATACAACACCGGCCGTCTCAAGGTCTCGGACATACACGAAATCTATTACGAGCAGTGCGGCAATCCCAAGGGCAAGCCGGTGGTGTTTCTGCACGGCGGACCCGGTGGGGGGATTGTGCCGGAGTACCGGCAGTTTCATGACCCGTCGGCGTATCGCATCGTGCTGTTCGATCAACGTGGATCGGGACAGAGCACGCCGCATGCTTCGCTTGAAGACAACACGACGTGGGATCTGGTGGCGGACATTGAGAAGCTGCGCGAGCATCTGGGCATCGACAAGTGGCAGGTGTTCGGTGGGTCGTGGGGCAGCACTTTGTCGCTGGCTTACTCCGAGACGCATCCCGATCGCGCGACGGAACTCGTGCTGCGGGGAATTTTTCTTTGTCGTCCAAAAGAGATCAAGTGGTTCTACCAGGACGGTTGCAGTTGGATATTTCCCGATGTCTGGGAAGAGTATTTGAAAGTTATTCCGGAAGCCGAGCGCAGCGACATGGTGAGCGCTTACTACCGGCGTCTGACCAGCGATGACGAAAGTGTCAGGGTCGAAGCTGCCCGCGCCTGGAGCATTTGGGAAGGTAGTACCTCGAAGCTCTTCTTTGATCCGCAATCGATCGAAAAGTTCGCCGACCCGCAGTTCGCTTTGGCGTTCGCGCGCATTGAATGTCATTACTTCATGAACAACTGCTTCTTTGCTACCGACAACTACCTGCTCGAGAACGTTGGGAAGGTTCGTCACCTTCCCGGCGTAATTGTGCAGGGACGTTACGATGTGGTCTGTCCGATTAGGAGCGCCTGGGATCTGCATCGTGCCTGGCCGGAAGCCGACCTGCACATCACGCCTGATGCGGGACATTCGATCATGGAGCCGGGGAACTTGAGCGCGCTGGTTGAAGCAACTGACCGATTTCGGTAGAACCCTCTATGCTTCCTCAGTGTTCTCTGTGTCTCTGTGGTGAATCTTTCTGACGGTTTATTTACCACAGAGACACAGAGGATCACAGAGATATCACAGAGAAAAGCCCAGGTCTGGGGGAAGGCTCCCACCGCCACAATTTTGACACTTTCCGCCGGGCTCGCGTAATATCACGAACTAATGAACGCGCGCGTGCTAGTCTTAAACGCTTCTTTCGAGCCGATCAATGTGTGCACCGAACGGCGCGCGGTGGTTATGATCTTTAAAGGCGTGGCGCGCATGGAAGAGCACAACGGCCACATGCTGCATTCGCAAAAGTTCACCTTGCACGCCCCGTCGGTAATCCGCCTGACTGAGTATCGTCATATTCCGTTTGAACGCCGCTCACTCTCGCGTAAGAACATCCTGCTTCGCGATCATTCGTGCTGCCAGTATTGCGGCAAACAATTCGCGCCGTCTGAACTGACGCTGGACCACATCGTGCCGCGCTCGCGCGGCGGCGAGTCGGCGTGGGACAATCTGGTTGCCTGCTGCAAACGATGTAATCACCGCAAGGGCAACCGCACGCCGGAAGAATCAGGGATGAACCTGCTGCGCCGGCCGCGCGCGTTTTCACTGCACGTCAATCGCCAGATCATGCGCTATCTGGGTCGAGCCGACGAAACCTGGCGCAAGTATCTTTTCTATGAGTCCGACGGCGGCAGTGACCTCTGCGTCCGCGCCTGATGGCTCGTCTGGAGACAGAAGGAGACCCGTATGAATGTGCTGCTGTTTGCACTGGAAAGTCCGACCATAATAATTCTGGTCGTGGCCGCGATCTTTTTGTTGTTTGGCGGTAGTAAGCTGCCGCAATTGGCTAAAGCCCTGGGCCAGAGTAAGAAGGCCTTCAAAGACGGGATGGACGAAGCAGATCGCGACGATCGGTTGAAACCGTCTTCGCGTTCAAAGTTGGATGAAGTTGACGACGAGGCTTTGTTTGAAGAGGCGCGCCGTCGCGCGCAACAATTGCGAGCTGAGGAGAGTAAGAAGATTGAGCGTTAGGCTCCGAGGATCCGACAAAGTGCTGGAGCGCCGTCAGGCGCGAAATATTTATAGATAGGCGAAGTAGTTACGGCTCATCGGCGCGAAAGCTCTTCAGCTTTCGCGCCGATGCATGTTAACGGCGTCGTGCGGCGGGCTATAAATATTTCGTGCCTACGGCACTCCAATCTCGCCGCTCTGTCCGCTTTCATTGTACCTTGCTCTTCTTGCCCACGATCAGCGTCGCCTTCAGCGTCAATAGGAACTCTCCATCGTGGCGTTCCTCATCAATGATTTTTGTCAGCTCCTCGATCACCCTGTTTTGGTCGCCTTCAGGTACGCGCTGAAACCAATTCGGCAAAAGAAAATCCGAAATCATCGGTGAAGCCAGGAATCCCTCGCCAGAGGCGTAGTGAAATTCTTCAACGGCAGTGGTCGTAGTCACGCTCTCCAGACCCATCTGGTCGGCCCAGCTTTCAGCCCCGGCAACGGTCGGCAATTCATTGATCAGATTCTCGACTGCGGCGCTATGGTCGCCCAGGCCCGCGCGCGTCAATGCTTCCCAATAGATGGAAAAGACTTCGCCGAAGCTCGCCGCCGTCGGGAACCAGGCGGCGACAGTAGCGCCGGGTTTGGCCACTCGCACCATCTCGGCCAACATGGACTTCACCTTCACCGGCGGCGTCAGTGAAGCGTCGCCCAGCACCAGATCAAACTGATCGTCTTTGAATGACAGAGCCGTAGGATCTTCGCGTTGAAATTCGGCCTCCTGACGCACCGCGACGGCCTTGGCCTGCGCGATTTCAAGGCACTCCGGATTTTCGTCAACACAGATCAGGTTGAGATTCTCGTCGCGGTCCTTCAAGGCCAGGGCGTGCCCGGCTGTGCCCGCGGCGACGTACAGCGCGCGGCCCTTCTTTGGCAACTCAACATGTTCGTCAACCACAGCCGCGAACCGTTCAGCCCAATCAGTCGCAATATAGAGGTCATAAAGAAAGGCCAGTTCTTTTGGCGATTTAGTTTCCATAAATATTCCTGGTTCAGAGTTCAACCTTCAGGTTGCTGCCGCGGCGCAAGCCAAAGCTTGAACTCTAAACTCCAGCCGTCATTTCTTCTTCTTCTCAGTAGTTTGATCATCCTCGTAATAGATTTTCCCTTTCAACTTCTCCGGCAAACACGACATCTCTTCTTTCGCCTGAGCATCGCTATGAACGTAACGATACTCCTTGCCATAACCCAGGTTCTTCATCAGCGGCGTCGCAGCATTTCTCAGGTGCAGAGGCACCGGCTCACGTGCTGTTTCGGTCGCGTCTTTGTTTGCTGCCGAATAAGCGCGCAGCACGGCGTTCGATTTCGGCGCGCGCGCCAGATAGATCGTGGCCTGCGTGAGCGGGAACAGCGCTTCGGGCAAGCCAATCAGTTTGGTGATTTCTGCCGCCGCCGCTGCCTGAACCATCGCCTGCGGATCGGCGAGCCCTATGTCTTCAGAGGCCAGGATGCAAAGCCTGCGGACGATGAAGATCGGATCGGCGCCGCCCTCGATCATGCGCGCCAGCCAATAGAGCGCTGCATTCACATCAGAGTTGCGCAGAGATTTGATCAATGCTGAGGCCAGGTTGTAGTGCTCTTCGCCGCCCTTGTCATACGCAAACTGAGCGCGGCCTAAAGCTTCGACCAGTGTATCGCTCGAAATCGAACGCACGCCGAGTTCATTCGGCTGAGTTGATCCGACCGCGGCTTCCAACGCGGCCAAAGCCATGCGCGCGTCTCCGCCGGATGAATGCGCCAGCCGCTGAATCAATTGATCTGAGAGTTCCGGATTAAAACTGCCGAGTCCGCGCTCTTGATCAGTCAGTGCGCGACGCAGGATAGATTCAACCTCGCTTTCGTTTAGCGGATTCAGAACCAGGACCCGCGTGCGCGAGAGTAGCGCGCTGGTTACTTCAAATGAAGGGTTTTCAGTGGTCGCGCCAATGAGAGTGACTGTTCCGTTTTCAACTGCGGGCAAGAGAGCGTCCTGCTGGGCTTTGTTGAAGCGATGAATCTCATCAATGAAAAGAATTGTACGCCGGCGCCGTTGGCGATCGAGGCGAGCTTCAGCAATCGCTGCACGCAAATCTTTAACGCCGGAAAATACAGCGGACAGGGCTACGAATCGTGCGTCTGTCTTCTCTGCCAGCAGTCGCGCCAGCGTGGTCTTGCCCGTACCAGGTGGGCCCCACAAAACAATTGACGGCAATGTGCCGCCGCTTTCGATCAGCCGTCGCAGTACTCGACCCTCGCCTACCAGATGCTCCTGCCCGACAAATTCGCTCAACGTGCGCGGACGCATCCGATCAGCCAACGGCGACGCCGTGCTGGAACCAGTAGTGACGTCGTCGATTTCAGACATTTCGGGGAACAAAGTTGTGGCGTTTCGATCCTGCATGCTTTTTTGTCAGCGTATCATAAACCTGATCGTCTGAGCACCTTCTTCGTTTCGGCGGCAGGGTGCTAACTAAGTTGCTTGCTTTCTCTGCTTAGATCAGAATCCACTCAGTCACACGACACTAAGCGACCAGTGTATCTTCGTGGATCGTTTGCCTGTCGCACCAGCTCTCAAAATCAGGGTATGCCACTCTCGTCAGTCAACCTTGAATTATTTGGCTTAGGGGAATTGATCGCGGATAATGCAGCGCACTCGATTAATGCTTAGGAGGTTTAGACCAATGTCAGGATTCGTCTCAATTTCCCGGCGCAGGTTCGCGCACTTGCTAGGTTTAGGTGCGGCGTACGCGGTCGCCCAAAAAAGGATCATGTCCGCTGTTCCGCCGCATGCTGCTGAGTCCATGCTGTTTTTCAAACCAGCTCCAGGCACGGTGCGCCTGAATTCAAACGAGAACCCTTATGGCCCGTCACCCCTGGCGATCAAGGCGATGACTGACGCGTTTGGTCTCGCCTGGCGTTATCCGGACGAATACGCAGATGCTTTGGTAGAGCAACTGGCCAACATCAATGGCGTCAAACGCGAGCAGATTCTGTTGGGCGACGGATCGGGTGAGATCCTGAAAATGTGCGCGTCGGCATTTACCGGTCCAATGTCATCCGGTAATCGCGCCGTGTCCCTGGCAAAACCGACCAGGGGAGGCGCGCTGACATTTACGCCGGGTCGCGGCAAAATGATCGTCGCCGATCCAACTTTCGAGGCGATCCTAAATCATGCGCGCGTTAGTGGCGCCGACGTGGTTTCTGTCCCCCTCACCACCAGCTTCAGTCACGACCTCACGAAAATGGGGGCGGCGGCAGTTGAAGGTTTGATCTACATCTGCAACCCGAACAATCCCACCGCCAGCATTACTCCAAAGAATGAACTCCGCGAGTTCATCAACAATGTTCCGCGCGCGACGATGATCCTGGTGGACGAAGCTTACTTTCATTACGCGGACAGTCCGGATTATGAAAGCGTGATACCGATGATCGCGAATCATCCGAACCTGATAGTTGCGCGGACCTTTTCGAAGATTTACGGAATGGCCGGGCTGCGTTGCGGTTATTGCGTCGCCCAACCTGAGACGATCCAGCGCCTGCGGCCACATCAAACCTGGGACAGCGTAAACATCATGGCGCTGGCGGCTGCCAACGCCAGTCTGACTGACAGCGATCATGTAACGAAAGGCCGCCGGCTGAATAGCGAAACCAGAAAGTTTGTAGTGGGTGAACTGAGCGCAATGGATTACCGGCACATTCCTTCGCAGGCAAACTTCATGATGATCGATGTAAAGCGCCCGGCGCGTCCCCTAATCGATGCATTGAAGCAGCAGGGCGTGCAAGTCGGACGGCCATTTCCTGCGCTGCCAAACCACATGCGCGTAACCATCGGCAAACAATCCGAGATGGAAACCTTTCTAGCAGCGTTTAAAAAGGTAGTGGGTACGGCTGTCTGATTCCAAAAGGGTTTAGCTTAACCGTAGTAATCTCATTAGCACCGGCTGAAGCCACGGTGCTAATGAGAAAGGGCGTCAAACTTCAAACCGCACGACGATCCAGTAGAATACTTTCGATGATTTCGGCGCAAACAGCACGACGCGCAGTCTGGCGACCATTGTGGCAACTACCACGACGCTTTGATTTGATCCTGTCGCTCACTAAACGCGAACTGGCCGCGCGCTATCGCGGCTCAGTGTTGGGGATAATCTGGGCGGCCTTGACCCCGCTTGTGATGATCGCGATCTTCACGATCATCTTCGCGGGAATCTTTAAGGCCCGATTCGGCTCTGCCAATTCCCAGTGGGACTATGCTCTGTATCTCTTCTGCGGGCTGCTGCCCTGGAATGCGTTTCAGGAATCGTTACAACTCTCTTCAACTACGATCGTCGGACACGCAAATTTAGTCAAGCGAGTAGTGTTCCCGCTCGAGACTCTGCCAGTTTCGCTGTCGCTCGCCGCGGTGGCCAATCAGATGTTTGGTACCGTTGCCCTTATTCTGGCGGTGGTTCTACTTCGAGGTGAGCTGCATGCGACGATAGTTTTTCTTCCAGTGCTGGTTGTCCCGCAACTGCTGGCGACATTTGGCGCGGCGTGGCTGATAGCTTCGCTCGGAGTTTTTGTGCGCGACATCGTGCAGGGAATTACCCTGCTATTGATGGCGTGGATGTACCTGACGCCGATAATTTATCCGGAATCGTTGGTGCCTGAGCGTTATCGGGGCATCGTGAATCTCAATCCATTCACCCCGCTGGTCAGAAATTATCGCCGGATCATTCTGGAGGGAAGCCTGCCAGATTGGCGCGGCCTGGCATATTTTGGGGCCTTTGCGCTGGTGAGTTTTATCTTTGGGTACTGGTGGTTCGCCAGGACCAGGAAGAATTTTGCCGACGTTATCTGAAGAAATACTAAGAAACCCCTTCGTTGGCAATAGTTTATTGCAGGACAACATCGTTGACACTGCTCATTTTGCATGTTAGCTTAGAAAGGCCGCTAAGCTCCGAAGCGGCTTTCGGCATGCTAAAGCTCTTGTTTCCTCAATGGCGTTAGGCATCCGACCTCGCCCTGAATACATTTCCAGTTCACGAGTTTCGAAAACATGGCGTTTGATAAGGTAAAGACTCTGCGTGCGGCCGAGAGATACCTCGAGTTGGGAAAGATCCCGGCGGCAGTTAAGGAATACTGCAAAATAGTCGAGGGTGATCCTGACGACTTCACCACGCTCAACATGCTGGGAGATCTATACGTCCGCGTGGGCAATCAACCCGCGGCGATCGTCTGTTTCCGCCGCATCGCCGATCATTATCGCGAGCAGGATTTTGCCCTTAAAGCGATCGCGATGTTCAGGAAGATCGATCGTCTCCAGCCCAACGATGCCGAAATCTCAACTCATCTTGCCGACCTTTATGCTCAACAAGACATGGTTGTTGAAGCGCGCGCCCATTACCTGGCAGTAGCGAATGCTCATAACAAAGCGGGCGCGACCTATGCGGGCCTTGAAGTCCTTCGGAAGATTGCCGATCTCGATTCGCAGAACACAGAACTGCGCACCCAACTGGCTGAAGGTTACCTTAAAGAAGGAATGGATGCTGAGGCAGCGGCTGCGTTTACTGAAGCAGGCCTTCATCTGCTGGCGAGGGGCGCCTTTGACGACGCGCTGGTAGTGTTTGGCAAGGCGCTGCAACTTCAGCCCGCCGATCATGTCGTGCTCAAGGGGCTGCTCGAGGCGCACAGTGCCCGCGGTACCGCTGATGAAGCTGCCGAGTTGATCGCGCGTGCTGTGGCCGACCATGCCGACGACGTTCAGTTGCTGGCGATGCTCGCCAGAGCGCATGTACAAGCCGAAGACCCTGAGCAGGCTGAGCAAGCCACGGCTTTGCTGGTAGCCAGGGAATCGTCGGCGTACTTGCAGTACCTCGAGGTGGCGCGTCTTTATCTCAGCGCGGACAAGGTCGATGACGCAGTGCGCGTCGCGTCCGGCATCGCCGAGCAGATGCTGGCGGAACGCGAAGACAATCAGTTGCTCGATCTGGTCGATGAGTTTCTCGCTTGCGATTCCGACAACGTGCAGGCTTTACGGTTGCTGGTTCGCGCGTTTTGGTGGCAGCGCGACATGGAGAAGTTGAAAGCTGCGCTGGAGAGATTGGCAGAGGCAGCCGAAGCTGCCGGGTTGGCGAAAGACGAGCGGTATGCGCTGACTCAGTTAACGCGACTCGCACCGGACAATGCGCAACACGCCGAACGTCTACGCGAGTTGGGCGGAGCTGAGGCGGAAGCCGCGGGCGAAGTGTTACCCATAGACAAGCTGTTGGGCGGGTCTCAAGCAGACTCCACGCACAGCGAAACTCGTGATGAATATGTGTTTGATTCGCCGGCTTCGACACCAGTTGGAGAAAGCGAGTTCGAGTGGAGCCCGGTTGAAGAGATTGCCGAGGTCCACGGCCAGTCCGGCAATGAGTTCGAGATCGAGAGAGGTTTTACGTTCGAGACTGTTGTGGCCGAGGAGCTTGCGTCGAGTTCTCAGGATGGAATCGCAAGTCCAGTTCTTGACGATCGAATCGATGGCGACGTTGATCGAGTCACGGACGCGCGCGCGCAGGAACTCGAGAGCGTTGACTTTTATATTGCGCAGGGCTACGCCGACATCGCGGTCGATACTCTGGATTTGTTGGAGCGGCAATTCGGATCTCATCCTGATATTGAGCTGCGGCGACGTCAACTCAAAAACCCCGACCAGGTAAGCGCGCAGATTGTGAGCGATTCAACTGTCGCGCTGGACTCGGGCGCTAATGACTCACCTACCGGGACTCATTCGATGGCTGAGTTTGGCGATTTTGAATTCTCGACGAATGAGGCCTTTATCGCTCCTGCGGTAGCTGTCCCGATGCAGCACGTTGCGCAGGGTTCGTTGCCGGTGCAGCAGCCGCCCCGGGGGATTGACCCCGGACTGGCCGAGATTTTCGAAGAGCACCGCGCCTCCGCCGAGAGTGACGCCGATGCAAACGGTAACGGAGATTTCGAAACGCATTACAATCTTGGCCTGGCTTACAAGGAAATGGATCTGTTTGAAGAGGCCCTCGAAGAGTTCCAGGTGGCCGCCGGGCTGGTCAGTGGGGACGACGGGACGCCGCGCTATTTGCAATGCTGCAACCTTTTGGGACATTGTTTCATGCAGAAGGGCGTGCCACAGCTTGCCGTAAAATGGTTTAATAAGGGTTTCAGTACACCGAGTGCTTCAGAGGATGAGCGCCAGGCGTTGCGTTATGAATTGGCTGCCGCGTACGAGCAGGTTGGTGATCTGGATCGAGCAATCGATCTTTTTACTGAAGTTTACGGAATTAATGTGTCTTATCGTGGTGTAAAGGAACGATTACGAGAGCTGAAAGCGCGCGCCAATGGAGAGAATGGCAAAGCTGCGCCGGCTTCGGAACGAAACAACAACCGCGAACAACTCGTAAACTAGTTTTCAATATTCAGTTCGTCTGATGTAGGTTAAGCGCGCGCAGCTTCGAGGCGTGCCAGGTCTGTCTATTCTTTGAGGAGCACGAATGACTTCGCGGCTTTCGGTTATCTTTTACATCATTCTTTGTTTGGAGATTGGCATCGTGCTGACGTTCCTGCCGTGGGTCTCATCCAGTAGCTGGCTCGGTCTAAGCGATTGGGGAAACAATTATTTTCTGCTCCTTGCGGCCCACAGAGCCGGCTATGGTGTGCAGCGAATCGTTGCGTCGGGCTGGGTGCGAGGGGCTGTATCCGGACTCGGCATCCTGAATCTCGGCATGGGCATTTGGGAGTTGATTAATTTTCGCCAGACTGTGCGGGCGCTGGACGCAGGTCAGCCTCCTGTGGAAAGCTCTCGACAGAAACCGTCCGAACCCGTTACCGTGCCCGTTACCGTGAATGACACTCAACCTGTCAAAGCCGATCCTTTATCTGATTACCCGCGGCGCAACCTCGGAAACTGAAACGCCTGAGAGCGAAGAGTTCCAGCGCATTCTGCACCAGGTTTCCGCGGCCGTTAATGCCGGCATCCAATTAATCCAAATCAGAGAGAAGCAGCTAACGGCCCGAGTGCTCTTTGAGCTTACGGTTGAAGTTGTAAATATCGCCCGCGGAAGTTCCACGCGAGTTCTGGTAAACGATCGCGCTGACATCGCTGCCGGCGCCGGCGCGGATGGGGTTCATCTGACGACGCGTTCGATTACCCCGGAAGTCATCCGAAAAATGTTTGGTGCGAAATTCCTGGTTGGGGCTTCGACACATTCCAACCAAGAAGCTCGTGATGCCGGCAGGCAGGGAGCGGACTTCGCGGTCTTCGGGCCGATCTTCCCAACGTCATCGAAAGCAAAGTATGGTCCACCTTTGGGGCTGCGCGAGTTGAACAGGACCGCAAGTGAATTAGCGCCCTTCCCTCTGATCGCGCTCGGCGGTATTTCGCTCGGGAAGGTGAATGAGTGTTTGCTTGCCGGGGCCGCGGGCGTGGCCGGCATCAGTCTATTCGACGAACCGGACAGTCTGGTGGACACGGTTAATACGATAATGAAATTACCAGGGAAGAATCTGAGGGGACTGCGTCAGCTCAATGCCAGGTGATCCAAATCCATCCAGAGTCGTGCTGACCATCGCGGGTTTCGATCCGTCCGGCGGCGCGGGCCTGATCGCTGATGTTAGGACTTTTGTGACTTTCGGTTGCCGTCCAGCGGCGGCCATGACGTCGCTGACCTGCCAGAATTCCGCAGGTGTTTTCGGGGCGATTCATCAGAGTGGACAATCACTGCGCGCTCAGATATTGCCTGTCGTCAAAGAACTCCAAATCGCGGCCGTGAAGATTGGTATGTTGCCGACAAGAGAACTCGTTCTGGAAGTTGCGCGCCTCTTGCGCGAAACCGGGATGCCGGCGCCCGTCGTCGATCCTGTTCTTCACTCGTCTTCCGGTCACGAACTAATGGAGTTGGGAGCGAGGGACGCGTGGTTGACTGAACTGATGCCGCGGGCGCATCTGGTCACGCCGAACATTCCTGAAGCGGAAAGTTTGACGGGGCTCAAAATCAGGAATGAATTGGATATGCGGGCAGCGGCGAGCAAGCTGCGCGAGCATGGCGCACGTGCAGTCCTGATCAAAGGCGGCCACTTGCCCGTGCTCCAGGCAGAGGCTGTCGATGTACTCGACGAAGATGGAATAGTTACAGTGTTTCGCGGAGAGTGGATCGATGCACAGCCTGTGCGTGGCACCGGGTGCATGCTGTCGTCAGCGATCGCGGCCGTTCTGGCACAGGGTCCGAAGTTGCCTGAAGCCGTTAGGATTGCGAAAGGTTTTGTCGCTGACGCGATCCGTTACGCGCCAAAGCTGGGACCCGATCCGGTTACGCTGGAGCTTATTGAGATAAAATGAGGTCAGTACCGAGAGCGGTATTGACCTCATTGCCTACGCGATTGCGACTTATTCAACCGAAACTTTTTCCATCTTAACTTCCGACGCCGGCCGATCGCTGCGATCAGTTTCAGAAGTAGCGATCGCGTCAACGATGTCCTGCCCTTCGGTCACGCGACCAAAGATCGTGTAACTCGGCGGCAGCGGGTAGTCGGCGTGCATGATGAAGAATTGCGATCCGTTGGTATTCGGGCCGGCGTTGGCCATGGCGACGGTGCCGGCTTTGTAGCCCCGCTGGTAAACTCCTGAGGAAGGCTCTATCTCGTCCGCGAATTTTCCACCCCAGGCCGATTGTCCGCCGCGGCCGGTGCCCGTGGGGTCGCCGCCCTGGATCATGAAACCCTTTATGCAGCGGTGGAAAATCACGCCATCGTAGTAACCCTTTTCGGCCAGCAAGCGAAAGTTCTCTGTGGTCTTGGGAGCGTCTTCTTCCAGTAATTCAAATTTGATCGTGCCCTTGTTGGTTTGGATCGTTGCAGTTCGATTCGGCATCTGGTGTTCTCTCCTCAAATTGATTTTAGTGTTGTTGGCAAGCTTAACCTCATCAATCGTAAAGTGCACGTGAGGAGGCCCGTCTTAAGTGGCATAGACTTTAGTCTGTGATTCGTCCGTTGCAAAAAATCACAGACTGAAGTCTGTGCCACTATGCCGCCATATTCACGCTCCAACTGACGCATTAGCCCCCAAACAGCTATCATTGGGTGCGCGAGCTAATCGAAACTTCTGGAAGGGATCTTAAAGAAAACACGATGAATGTCACTCATCTTGAATGCGCCGCCTGCGGCACGAAACACGAGGCACGACGGTTGCACAACCTTTGCACGCAATGCGGAAAGCCGCTCCTGGTTCGCTATGACCTGAAGCGCGCAGCGGCATCTTTGACAAAGGAAAGTTTGCCAGGCCGAGGCCCCAATCTATGGCGCTACCGCGAAGTCTTACCGGTCGAGCAGGACGAGAACGTCGTCACTTTAGGCGAAGGATTCACGCCGCTCTTGCGCGCATCGCGTCTCGGTGCGCAAATGGGTTTGAGCCAGCTCTACATCAAAGACGAGGGGCAGAACCCTACGCAGAGTTTCAAGGCGCGCGGCATGGCGGCGGCAGTTTCAATGGCCAAAGAATTGGGAGCGCGGAAACTGGCCGTGCCTTCAGCGGGTAACGCGGCCGGCGCCCTGGCGGCGTACGCGGCGCGAGCCGGTTTGGAAGCGTACATCTTCATGCCGAGCGATACGCCGCGGGCCAACGTGATCGAATGCGAACAGACTGGGGCGCATGTGACTTTGATGGACGGACTGATCACAGACTGTGGCGCGGAGGTCGGCCGGCGTAAAGAGGCTGAAGATTGGTTCGACGTCTCGACCTTGAAAGAGCCCTACCGGATCGAGGGCAAGAAGACGATGGGCTATGAGTTAGCCGAGCAGTTCGATTGGAATTTGCCGGACGTGATCATGTATCCCACGGGCGGCGGCACCGGACTAATCGGAATGTGGAAAGCGTTCGACGAAATGGAAGAGATGGGATGGATCGGCTCAAAGCGACCTCGGATGGTTACGGTGCAGGCCGCAGGTTGCGCGCCCATCGTGCGCGCGTTCGAAGAAGGGAAGCGCTTTGCCGATGAATTTCCCAACGCGCATACGACCGCTTCCGGCTTGCGCGTGCCCAAAGCGATAGGCGACTTTCTGATCATCGATGCGCTGCGAGCTTCGGGTGGCACCGCGATCGCCGTTACCGATGAAGAATTGATTGCGGCGACTAAAGAGATTGGCGCGGCCGAAGGAATCTTCTGCGCTCCTGAAGGCGCAGCCTGTTTGCCGGCGCTGAGGAAATTGCTGGCGGACGGATCGGTTAAGTCGGACGAGCGGGTCGTGCTGTTCAATACGGGAAGCGGCGTGAAGTATGTCGAGAGTTTTTCAAACTAGGATTGTCTGGCGCGGCTCTGCTGCCCGATGTGCAGAAAGGCTCTGCCTTTCCGCACCCTAACAACTGGAGAAATGGAGGCCCGCGCCTACACTGAGTCCGCTTTAACGCTCGAAAGGAAGAGGCGCAGTCACCTAACACAGAATCGTTGTTGACGGTAAGGCCGAGCCTTACCGCACATCAAGCGGCGAAGCCGTGTAAGAGGAGCCAACGATGAGCGTCTTAAATAAACCGTTAGCGGGCCTTCTTGTGCTCTTGCTGATGCCCGGCTGCTTATTCGCTCAGAAAAATCTCTCTGACTGGAGCAATGTCGAAAAGCTAAAGCCCGGGACCAGAATCGTCGTTAGGACCAAGAAGGGCATCGAGTTCACGGGAGAAAAGCGCCAAACAAGCGACGATACTCTCTTCATGGAAATCGGCCTGCCGGTACACGGCACCCGCACCATCAGCCTGGCCCGAGAGGATCTGGCCGAAGTACGAGTAGGAAAATCGCGGATCGTGCTTCGAATCATTACCGTAGCGATCGGCGTGGCGGTGGGGGTTGCGATCGGCTCAGCCTACGACCATCCGGGCTCGGATGATCCCGGCCTTGGCAAGTTGCTCGGTGGGGGCTTAGGAGGCGCGATCGGTCTGGCCGGCGCTACCGGAATCAAGCGGAAAACGAAGAAGGTCTATGTTGCGCCGTGATTCACCGTTTCGAAAAAGTTCCGGCGGTCGTTCGAGTATTTCAATGGGGGCTAAAGCGTTATGAAGAAATCTCTGTTGTCGATGTCAGCGGTGTTATTTGTCGCTCTGGTTTTCATCCCTGCACTCTGTTCCGCTCAGCAGTCATGGCTCAGCGAGACCGAGCGCGCAAAATTTGAAACGCTCCGCATCACGGGTTCGGAAGCGCTGTTCAATCTTGATTACGAAACAGCGCGTAAGAGCTTCAAGGAAATGGCAGTGGCGTTTCCGAAATACCCCGCAGGCCCGCAGTTTCTAGCCGACACCATTTGGATCGAGACGCTCTATCAGACGCGGCGGTTGCAGTCCTCGCTCTACGGCGGCGACGATACGTTTTATTCTACCAGCGACGACAAAGCCGATCCGGCCACAGTCGATCAGTTTCGCACCTTAACGCGCCAGGCCCGCCAGCTTGCCGAAGCGAGATTGAAACAGTACCCCCGTGATGTAGAGGCTTTGTATTTTCTCGGAGCGATCGAAGGGCTGAAGGCTTCGTTTGAAGAAGCAGTCGAGCGTCGTCACTTTGCTGCTTTGAAGGACGGGTCAGACGCGGTCGACAAACATCGTGAAGTGATCAAGCTCGATCCGACCTGGCACGACGCTGAGATTACGATTGGCCTTTACGACTTCACCGTCGGCTCGCTTCCTTTGCCGGTCAAACTGATCGCTGGCGTGGCCGGTTTTCGCGGTTCCAAGAAACGCGGACTGGCCACGTTGGAGCGCGTGACTCGCGAAGGGCACTGGATCCGTGACGAGGCCCGGACCCTTCTGATCGTTTTGTACACGCGCGAAAAACGCTATGCTGAAGCCGCGGCCTACGCGAAGGAACTGGCCGCGAAATACCCGCGCAACTATCTCTACCGGCTGGAGGCGGCCGATGCTTTAGTGTTGCAGGCGGCGCTGGAGCGGGCCGGCAAAACGAACGCGACAACGGCCGCCGAGGCGGAAGCGTTCGCTACCTTCGACTCTTTGTTGAAGGACAAGGCGGTGCGCGATACAGCAGCGCGCGCGTTCGATCTGATTCATTTTAAGTACGGCGAGGCGCTAATGACGGCCGGCCAATATGAACGCGCCGTAAGAGAATTCCTTGCAGCAGCCGAAGTCCCCGGAGCTCAACCGGGACTGGCGACGATGGCACACCTGCAGGCTGGCCGGGCACTTGACCTGGCCGGTAAGCGGAACGATGCGATGACGCAATATCGCGCAGTGTTGGCCAGGCCCAACGTTTACGACGCTCACGATCAGGCGCAGTCGGGATTGAAGGAAGCTTTCAAGAAGAAACTAACTTAGTGGAGCGCGGGCATCCTGCCCGCACTGAGCGCGCAGCGCGAAAACTTCCTGGCTCCGTCAGGAGCCAAATACCTATAGCCCGTCGTGCAAAATTTGATTGAGCTCCATTAGGAGCGAAATATGTCGCTCCTGGCGGAGCTCAATCGTTCTTGTTTGGCTTGGGGACTATAAATATTTCGCGCCTAACGGCGCTTCAGGCGGGATTCGTTCTAAACGCTTCGCACACGCGCAGTTTCCTTCTCAAAAACAAACGCCAGCGTTTTATAGATCAGCTTCGCGCAAAGAAATGCAGACGCACTCTGCCCTTCGACGTAGGAGTACTCGGTCAAATCCATTCCAATGACATTTCGTTTCCGAGCGAGCGTCCTGATCAGCCCAATCGTTTCGTACCAACCCAACCCGCCCGGTTCAGGTGTTCCGGTCGCCGAAACCAGCGAAGGATCGAGCCCGTCGATGTCGATCGTCAGGTAAACATTTTCAGTCAAACCATCGACCGCCTCGTCCCACCAATCACTGCGCCCAACGATGTCCTTGGCCCAAAAGATTCGCGTCGGCAACTGATCAATGACGCGCGCTTCTTCGGCTGAGATCGAGCGAATGCCGCACTGAACCGTCGGAATTTGCAGGTCCTTAACTACTCTGGCCATGATCGACGCATGAGAATGCGGCGTGCCGTCATAGGTGTCACGCAAGTCGGCATGAGCATCGATTTGCAGGACGGAGAGATTGGAATACTTCTCAGCATAGGCTCGAATGACCGGGCCACTCACTGAATGTTCGCCGCCAATCATCGCGACGAATTTATCGCTGCCGACCAGTTCCTTCGCGCGCTGATAAAGCGCAGCCATCATCCGTTCCGGCGGATCGATTGATGAAGATTCTGCGAGGGTATGAATGCCGAGCTTGTAAACTTCCGCATCGGTCTCTTCGTCATAGAGTTCCATGTTGCGCGACGCATCGATAATCGCCTGCGCGCCCTGCCCCGTGCCGCCGCCGTACGAAACCGTGCCTTCGTAGGCGATGGGCCAGACTAAGATCCGTGATTGGTTGTAGCTGCAAAACTCTTCTTCGGCAATGCCGCCGAAGTTGAAGGGCAGGGACTGTGACTCGGTCATGGTTTCACTTGCGGAACCGCTTGCGGTGGCAAGCGGGTACTGCCAGATTGATCTAGTTTTTCGAAGCGAGGGATCGTTAACGTAATCACCCGCTTGCTATCGCAAGCAGTTCCGTACCTACGGAACCTCGATGATCAGGTCTTTGCCGGCGAAGGTAAAGTTGGGGCGGCGACGGCCTTTCATATACTTCGCTGCTGTTTGTGAAAGCGCGGTGATAATAATTGGCAACGCAATCGTCGCGTCGCAGTTGACGTAGGCTGTCAGCGCACCGCGGCCGAGTTTGCCATAGACCAAAGATTCGTCGAAGGCCACGGCGCTCGAGCGGCCGCCGGGATGCGGCGCGTCGGCGGCGATCTGAATCGCGTATTTGTGGCCGTGAATCATCTGCTTGAAGATATGCGCGGACATCTCGGTCTGGCGCAGGAAACTCTTGGTAATGCCGCCGCCGATATTAATCACACCCGAGGCGCGGGCGCGAATCGCGATTTGCGCCATGTCCAGCACGTCCTGAACGATGTCGAACTGAAAGTTGTTCTTCTTCTCAAACCTCGAACCGGCGATGCCTACGGCGATGCCGCTGTCAGTAATGCCCGGACAAAAAACCGGGACCCGCGATTTGTAGGCAGCAGTCAATACGCCGTCTTCGGCGGCGATCTCTGCCAGCTCGCGGCCGAGCAAATGCAAGAACTCGCGCGTTGAGTAAGGCCGCGACTGATCGAGTTGACTCGCAAATCCGCCGACCCACTCTTCAGCTTCGTGATATTCCTCTTCGCTGGCCAGCAGGTCCCACATGCGATTGATCTGGGCCGACTCAAGCTCGGCATCAGTCATATTGGGATGCGCCTGGAAATGATGACGGCCCAACGTCTCGTGCAGATCGTGGAAAATCACTGAGCCGGAAAGAACCAACACGTCGACAAAACGGTTCTTAACCACGTAGGCGAGTAGCCGCCGCATACCGGCAGGAATCAGAGCTCCCGACGCGGCCATCATGATCGTCGTGTTGTCACCCAGCATGTCCAGCCAGATCCGATGGGACTCGGCCAACTGGCGGCCGCCGAAACCGGTGCCTTCCATCTTTTCCAGCAGGCCGGCCACCGAACGGTCACGATCGACCTGAACGGGACGGGTGGGAATGGTCAGGTATTTACTGGGTTTTGGTTTTCGCTGTGTCACCATAAGCTTGCCTTAGCCTCTTTCAAAAATAAGTGGCACAGGCTTCAGCCTGTGATTTAACCGGCGGCGATCACAGACTGAAGTCTGTGCCACAGTCCTTAATAATCATGACGACGGCGACCCTTTGTTCGGTTACCGTTACTTGTAATGTAAGTGTAGGCATCGAAGCGCGATTCGTAGAAATTTACCAAGTCCGCGCCTTCCGCCTCGCTTAATTCTTCATTCTTGATTCGCTGGGTTACCTGGCGCCGAAATCCATCGTGGAGCAGACCGCGCTCATAGCGCGCCCGCCCCGCGGCTTCGCCAACCGTGGTGCCACGAATCACTTTCTTGATCAGATAGCCTTCTTCATCGATGTGAATCTGCGCTTCGTTCGGCGTGCCGAACAGATTGTGATTATTTCCCATCACTTCCTGATAGGCGCCTACCAGCATGAAAGCCACATAATAAGGTTCGTCCGGATCGATCTTGTGCAACTCGAGCACCTGCTTGACGTCGTGCAGATCAACAAACTTGTCGACCACTCCGTCGGAATCGCAGGTGATGTCGCAAAGCGTGGCAAATTCCGTAGGCGGCTTATTCAGTTTCTGAATCGGGACAATCGGAAACAACTGATCGAGCGCCCAGTGATCCGGCAGCGACTTGAACACGGAAAAGTTCGCCAGGTACTTCGCGCACAGCAGGCGCCTGAGTTCGCCGAACTCTTCGGGAATGTACTTGGCTTGTTGCGCGTAACGATTGGCGCTCTCGCACACATCCCAGAAAAGCACTTCGCCCTTGCCACGATCTTCCAGCGAGATCAGTCCCAGGTTGAAAAGCGTGAACAGCTCCTCGCGATGTTGCAGGGCGTCGTGATAGTACTCGCGGAAATTCTTGACGGTAATCGTCTCGCGCAGGTCGCCCAGTTCAATCACGACTTGGGGATCGTCCTCATCAATTTCGATGGGCGTGATGTCTTCGACGACGGTCTCGATTTCATCGAGTACGTTGGTTACCAGAATCGCGTGATAAGCCGATAGAAAGCGGCCCGACTCCTGAATGATCGTGGGATGCGGAACGTTTTCGTCGTCGCAAACCTGCTTGATCGTATAGATGACGTCGTTGGCAAATTCCTGGGAATTGTAGTTTGCCGAAGAATCAAAGGCGGTCTTTGAACCGTCATAGTCGACCGCCATGCCGCCGCCGACGTCGAGCAATTCAATCGGCACCTTCATTTGGTAGACTTTCGCATAGACGCGCGCGGCTTCTTTCATCGCGTTCTTGATGCGCTTGATATCTGTCAGTTGCGAGCCGATGTGAAAATGAAGCAGACGCAACATGTCGATCCGGTCGGCTTCTTTCAAACGATTGATGACTTCCAGGAGCTCGGTTGTGGTGAGACCAAACTTGGCGGCTTCACCGCCCGACTTTTCCCAACGTCCCGAACCCTTTGAGTAGAGCTTGACGCGCATCCCGATAATCGGCATGGCGCCTTCGGTCTGATCGGCAATGCGCAGGATGTGATCCAGCTCGCTCAGTTTCTCCACAACGATGACAACGCGTTTGCCCGCTTTCGCTCCCGCGAAAGCCATCTCGATGAACTCTTCATCCTTGAAACCGTTGAGCACCAGCAGGCTGTCCGGTGTTTGCTCGAGCGCGAGCGCGGCGTAAAGCTCTGCTTTCGATCCGGCTTCCAGGCCAAAGTCGTAACGCGACCCTTCGCGCAGATACTCTTCAACGACTGCGCGCTGCTGATTGACCTTCATCGGATAGACGCACATGTGCGCGCCCTGGTATTCATATTCGCGGATGGATTTGCTGAAGGCGCGCTGAAGTTTTCGCACCTGCGCGGCTACGAGTTGCGGGAACCGCACCAGGATCGGCGTAGTGATACCGCGGCCGGCGAGGTCTTCGATAATCTCTTTCAGGTCGGCTGAGCGCGCATCGCCCTCGGCTGGGCGCACAATTAGGTTACCCTTTCGATTGACGTCGAAATAGCCGGCTCCCCAATTCTCGATCCCGTAGGTTTCGACAGTCTGTTCTATCGCGGTGGTCAACTAGCGGTCTCCTGGATGTCCCGTTTCAGCAACGTTCCGCCACGGCAGCCCTTGGCGTGGCTGCTATTTCCGGCCGGATAGCGGATTTTAGGGGTGGAACCTTAACGGCAGAATGTAACAGAAAACACGGGGTCGGTCTATCACTTTTTTGTTCCAAATGTGCGGTTTCAAGCGCTTGGGCGCTCATAACTTAACTGTTGAGTCGAGATCAGCAGCAAGTCATATTACGTCCCTCACCTGGTTAGTCTTCTTTGTTCTGCTCAGGAAATTTGCAGGCAGTGCTTCGGTTCATCAAATGGCTCTAAAGGGAAACCCGAAGATGCTGATGCTTCGCCCGACTTCGCTTCAGACATAAATCAAACACGATCAGACGATGATTTGAGTCATGATGCCATTTTTGGTCGAAATGATGGGTATTATGCCTTTGACACACCCAAATGATGAGGTAGAGCGGCGTGACAGGCCGTGGATTTACCGTAGTCCGTGGGCTATGGTCTGCTTTTCGATTGCGGGCTTGCTGGCTTCAGCGGTGAGTTGGAATCTACTAGCGTTCTTAGGTTGGCTTGCGGCTACTTGTGGCGCGCTGGCCGCGAAGGACGCCCGCCAGCGCGACGTTCGGCGCGATTTCTAGGTTGGGGACTCGGGCCGGATTCCTGACACGTCTGAGCTACCGCCTGTTCTATCATTGCCCTTATCTCAGCATCGGTTGGCCCCTTCTTTTGAAACAGCCCACTCCCGGCGATCATCGTGGCAATGATAGCCACCAACATCATTACAAAAGGGTATAGCTCTGCCCTAGTTTGTGGGAGAGCGTCGGCAATGCTCTGGAGTTCTGGAGTGTGGACTTTAATCGTATCTTGAATTTCTTCTCGCGAGGCTTTTAATTGTGCGGCATTCTTAAGAGCATGTCTTAAGGCTTCAAGTTGAGACTTTGAGCGATCCGAAGAAACCAATACCCTGACAACGGTTCCTAACGACTCATAAACACCGTCAATAATGTTTGCGACTTGGCCACAGCGAGGACATTTTATTCCGACGTTTTCAAGAGACACACGACCGTGTCCGCCAATAAGGTTAGGTGTTGCAAAAGCCAAACCGCAGAACTTACAAATAGCGGGAATCAGCATAGAGCGGCTTATATCACCCGCCGACCATAAAACCCTACTTTTTGTTTTAGATTATTATGTCTATGAATCGAGGCGGGGAAAGCAGCTCCGGGGAAAGGCTCTGAGATTTGGGCTTGCCGCTGGCTTTACGGTCACACTCACTGCAAAGGCGCGTAAACTGTCTTGTAGGCTTCTCTGGCGACAACCTCAAGTCATCCCTGCGCTTCCTGTGTTCCGGGTCTGTGTTAAGCCTCAATCCGCAAAGCGATAGATTCTCAGTCCGGGCTAAGTGATAGACCGGGTTTTCATCGCTAAAAATGTATTGCTTCGCGGGAGTTGTTTCCATATGCTGTGCAGACCTGACCTGATTGCGATGTTGACTAACCTACAAGGATCAACTGGATAGTGGCTCGCGCCCGGAAGACACGGGCGCTCCGGCAATCCTCTGAATCGGCGCACAGTCTAGTACGAACTCGTCCTAAAGGGAAGGGCAAGTCACGCAAGCGAGCCACGCCAACCAAGCTGGCCGGGAAACTAAAGCAATTGAGAGAGAAGCTAGGTTTGTCTCAAGGTGAGGTTGCTACGCGGATCGGTGTGAAGGATCGGGCTAGTATCTCAGGCTATGAACGCGGGGAACGCGAACCACCTTTGCCTGTGCTGCTCGCTTACGCGAGACTGGCGCGGGTGCCTATGGAAACTCTTGTTGACGACTCGCTGAGCTTGCCCTAGTTACCCTTAACGTTTGATCTTGACTTGACGATTGTGGTCCCGCGTTTCTTTGTCGTTGTTCGCTTTTTGCTGGCCTTCTTTCGTGGCTTAGGTTTAGCCGCTTTACGCTCCGGCTGAGCTACTGGCGTAGCCTTTAGAATCTTCTGTAGCGCATCCTCGAACGAGTACGGGGCAAGGCTGATAGGCTTGCCTTCGCGTCCGGCTGGGTTGGGCGTTGCATGCTTCATCGATTGATTCTAACACTAAATTCCCTGCTTGAACTCAACATCTTGTGCTATAAGTCTCATGCGCCAGTGGCGCATTGACCTACCTCGTCCTAGCATGGTACGAGTGGAAAGGTATTTGAGGGCGAATGGAACTACGCGATTTCCACTGTGATTCTCTAGAGTTGACTGCGCAGTTTGCGCAGGAGGATTTTGACAACAAAGCATTTGTGGAGGACGTGCAACCAGAGAAAGGAAAGCCGTTTGCATGGTCATTCGGAAGCAAAGACAAGCAGAACGGTGATCATGCACATATGTCCATTCGATTTCCTCCTGAAGAACTTGGACGGTTAAGATTAAGCTACCATCGAGGCGCTAGCCCGGAGCCAGATGTCCGGCCGCCATATTTGGAAGATTGCGCCTCGTGGATTGGGAAGTTCTTTAAAACGGACGAGGTTCGCTTTCAGATTGTTGCGTATTACACGGTTGAGCGAAGGTCTCGTACTGCCCTCAATTTACCGTTTCCGTGGGTTGCAGATAATGAGGGGTTACGCGGTGCAACTGTTACTGGACTCGCGTTGGACTTTCCAAAAGATGCGCTGGTTGAACATGCTCATATTGAACGGGAGCCAAAAGACGTTTTAGTGTCTCTGTCTCGACACGAGGACATTGCGTTAAAGACCTTCGATCCTTATGCGCAACTCGAAGCGTTCAATTCGCCTCTAAACCTTCTTCTGGGAGAGGAGAAGACTGACAATGGCTAGTCAATCTCATGATCATCTTGACTGCTTAGAAGATTTCGATAGACCTTCGCGTCACCATTTTCATCGCGGTGCACGACGTTCCACTATCATGCGTCCGCCACAGTTTCGGTGGGCTTTTGAAAAGTGCCGCCAAAGTCACCCTGGTATTAGCACTGACCAAGAAGTTCTGGGTGGGGTCCCTCATATTGGCGGAACTCGTCTAGCTGTAAGCCAAATACTCGGACGTATCTATGTACTCGGAAGCATCGATGCGGTCGCAGAATATTACTCTGCCGACATAAACAAGGATCAGGTTCAAGAAGCTGTTAGCTTTGCTCAGTCTTTTGTGGAGTTTGCCGGTGACCCATCTTAACTTGATGGTTGATCAAACGTTCGGAGAGCCGGTAGCCAAGAAGCTCAATGAATGGGGATCGATCAAAGCAACGACGACAGTTGGTTATGGATTTCGCAAGAATGAAAAAGATGATGTTTTAATCAGTAGCCTCGAACAGAGTAACTGCTTTCTCCTTACGCACGATCACAACACAATCAACGAATACAGATACGAACCCTGTACGCATGGAGGAATCATCATCATTCCTCGCAGTATATGGACGGTGGAGTATGTTTTCGAGAGGGTTAAGGCATTTATTCTGTCAGGCAAGAAGGCCCACGCGGAACATTGCGTCACCTATCTACACCCGAAGAAGGCAATCATAAAGACCCACAATAGCGGTGAACTTATTATACCTCTCAAAGATTAAAGAGGCGTCTGTTACAAGGCCTCTTTATCCCAAGGATCGGGCTTCGGTTTAATTTTCGCGGTTAGTTGTTTTATAAGTGAGCCGCTTGCCATCAAAACCTTTGAGTGCTTCTAATGCGCGCTCACCATCAGTTGACTCCCGTTCGTTATATCTAAAATCAAACTCACTCAAGTAGCGGTGAAGGTGCTTCCGGCCTACGTGATGATAGACGCCGTTGATGCCGCGTTTGAGAGTCGCAAAGTAGCCTTCCACGGTGTTGGTAGATACGCACACACCTTCATCGTAGCGCACGTATTCATCCGCTGAATGGTTTACCAATGAATGCTTGCGGCCAACATCAACCTTGCGAAGTACGCCCATGTCAGTCATCAGATGAGCATCAACCGCCACGACATCGTTGATTACATCTTTGAGGTTGTCGGCGGTTACGCGCTCAATGTGGCGTGAGTGGACTTTGCCGCCACGCTGTACGATTGAAACCACAGCGGCTTTCTCGTCCTGATAGACCGGGAAATCTTGAGCCCTCACGCGGGGCTTAACTGCCATGCGGTACTTCTGGTGCTTATTGCGACGCTTGCCGCCAATGTAAGCCTCATCAGATTCGCATATACCGCTCATCTTTTCCGGTAGCTCGCCAGTCATGGCATAACGGATTCTGTGCGCCATAAACCATGCTGACTTGTACTGGCGTATATCCAGCATTCTCATTAGCTGGTGTGCGCTCATGCCCTTCTTGCTTGAGCACAGAAGATGGATCGCCAGCAACCACTTGTGGAGCGGGATATGTGAATCCTCGAATATGGTTTTGACTGTGACCGTAAACTGTTTCCGGCATCCGGCGCATTTCCAGAGACCCTTGCGCGGCTTGCGGACGCGCTGTGCCTTGAGTTCCTGCTTAGTCTGATACTCAACCTCGATGGGCTCTTTAACCTTTGGAGTGAGTTTGTAGGCTTCGCCCTCAAGACCACAGTGCGGACAGATAGCACCGTCCGGCCAGCGCATAGCCTCAAGGTATTCGCGGGCCTTATCTTCATCAACGAAGTGCGGCTCAAGGATTGAACCTTTTTCCCGTTTTGCTGGCTTCTTGAATGGCTTTTTCATCGTGAGGCCATTGTCTCACGGATTTATGGGTGTGTCAAGTGCATAATTCCCGAAATGATCCTTGACATCCCAACTTTCCCGTCTATAATGCCAGTTTTTATTGCGCGCTGTTACATGTCGTTTTCGCGCTCCGCAGACCGTTTGTTCCACAACCAGGCTTCGCACCAAACACCGCTCGGGGCGAAGGTCAACCACATCACTCACTTTTTTTCGGACAGGAGACTAAATGAACGCTAAAACTGTGTTGAAGTATGCCTCTGATCAGGGTGCCAAATTTGTTTCTGTGCGCTTCACGGATCTGCCGGGTTCGTGGCAGCACCTGACGTTTCCGATCGGCGAACTGGACGAGGGCTCGTTCGAAGACGGATTTGGTTTTGACGCATCGTCGATTCGGGGCTGGGCCGCGATTCACGAATCAGACATGCTCCTGGTGCCCGACGCTTCGCGTTTCTGGATGGATCCTTTTTCCAGCGCGCCCACCCTCTGCCTGGTGGCGAACGCGGTCGACCCGCTCTCGCGCCAGGGATACGCATTTGATCCCCGGACCGCGGCAGTACGGGCTGAGAGTTATCTCAAGAGCACCGGCATCGCCGATGTGATTAACTTTGGCCCGGAAGCCGAGTTTTTCGTTTTCGACAGCGCCCAGTTCTACAACGAGCAATACAGCGCCGGCTATTCGATCGATTCGGACGAAGGACACTGGAACAGTGGCCGCGACGCGAGTGAATCACAAGGGCCAAATCTCGGTCACCGGATTCGCCCGAAAGAAGGATACGTTCCTACTGCGCCGACGGATACCCTGATCGACCTGCGCTCAGAAATTTCGCTGACGCTGGGCGAATGCGGCATCAACGTCGAGTGTCATCATCACGAAGTGGCAACCGCGGGCCAGTGCGAAATTGATTTCCGCTATTCGACGATGCTGGGCACCGCTGACAACCTGCAAATATTCAAGTACGTGGTGAAGAACACGGCCCGCAGTCACGGCAAGACCGCAACCTTCATGCCCAAGCCTTTATTCGGTGATAACGGATCCGGCATGCACTGCCATCAGTCCCTTTGGAAAGGCGGCCAGCCGCTTTTCGCCGGCGACGGCTATGCCGGATTGTCAGAGACGGCGCTGCATTACATCGGTGGGCTGCTTCGACATGCGCCGGCCATCGTTGCTTTTGCCGCGCCAACTACGAATAGTTACAAACGTCTGGTGCCGGGATTCGAAGCACCGGTCAACCTTGCTTATTCAGCGCGCAATCGTTCCGCGGCGATTCGCATCCCGATGTTTTCCACGAACCCTAAACTAAAGCGGCTTGAGTTTCGGCCGCCCGATCCGTCCTGCAATCCGTACCTGGCCTTTTCGGCCATGCTCATGGCCGGTCTCGACGGCATTCAGAACCGGATCGATCCCGGAGCGCCGCTTGATAAAGACATCTACGATCTGTCGCCCGAGGAACTTAAAGATGTTCCGAGTTTGCCGGGTTCTCTGGATGAAGCTCTCAAGGCTCTCGAAGACGACCACGAGTTCCTGCTGAAGGGCGACGTGTTCACGCCGCAATTGATCGAACGTTGGATTGAATACAAGCGTGAGCGAGAGATTCAACCGCTGCGTCTGCGGCCGCATCCATTGGAGTTCGCGATGTATTACGACGTTTAGTTGAGTCTTAGCCTTGATTGACTCTCGGGCAGCGGACTCTCCGTCCGCTGCCTTGCTTTTGTCGCCGTCATGAAGTCAGTACCGGGGGCGGTAGCGACCGGGTCTCAAGCTGCCCAACACATTAAGATCGAGAGGTTGAGACCCGGTCGCTACCGCTCCCGGTACTGACTTCATTCCTCGCGTCCTCCTTAGTCCCCGCGTAATATGTCCGCGTGGCAGCCACCAACCAAATGATCGAGCATTTGCTGCGCCAACTGCCTGAATCTCAAGCGGCGCAACTTCTCTTCAGTCGTCTGACAGACGGCAATGCTTCCATGCTCAGGCTGTTTCAACGCGAGCCGGGCTTGCTCTCAGATGTGCTGGCCATTGCCGCCTGGAGCCCGCTGCTGGCTATCACGCTGGAACAAAACCCGGACTACATTCCCTGGCTCCAACGCGAACGTGTCAGCACGCGGGTGCGCACGCGCGAAGAGATGGGCGAATCGCTGGCAAGGTTTGCGCTGACAAATTCTCAGTTGGATCCGCACGTGGTGCTGGCGCGCTTTCGACGCCGTGAGCTGTTGCGCACTTACCTGCACGACATTCGCCGTTCCCGCACGATTGTTGAGACGACGGACGAGTTGTCGAACCTGGCGGATGCGATTCTCGATTATGGCTTGCAGCTTTCAAGGCAAAGGCTCGACAACCTTTATGGTGCGCCGCAAATCGCCGACGCGCGCGGCCGCATCGCCGCCGCGGAGTTCTGCATTGTCGCCCTGGGCAAGCTCGGCTCGCGCGAATTGAATTATGCGTCGGACATTGATCTGGTGTTTCTTTTCTCTGACGAAGGCCTCACCGCGGCCAGCGGTTCGCGCGGGCAGATTACCAACAGAGAATACTTCGTTAAGTTAGCCGAATCCCTTCTCCGTGTTGTGGGCGAACCTACCGGGGAAGGAGCTGCCTATCGCATTGACGTGCGCCTGCGCCCGCACGGACGGGACGGCGCCCTGGCTTGTGGGCTTGATGAGGCGGCGCGATATTACGATCAGAATGCCCAGGATTGGGAATTGCAAACGCTGATTCGCGCGCGCTGTGCGGCCGGGTCACAACCGCTCTACGCGCGCTTTGCGCAACGCGTGATTGGCCGCGTCTTTCGATCTGATATCAGCGTGCCGGATGCTTTGACCAACGTGCGGCTGGCCAAGCAAAGGATTGATTGCCAGCGCGAGCGGGAAGAGCAGGGCTTCAACGTGAAGTTGGGTCGCGGCGGTGTTCGCGAGATCGAGTTCATCGCGCAAGCACTCCAAATCGCCTTTGGCGGCCACGATGCCTGGCTGCGGACGCCGCACACTTTAATTAGCCTGGGCCGGCTGGCTGAACGCGGATTGATTACCGAGAGCGAGCTCTCAGAACTTTCCGATGCTTACCATTATTGGCGCGCACTGGAGCACCGTCTGCAAATGGAGCACGGGCTGCAAACGCACTCGGTGCCCATCGATCGCGAGCGCCGTGAGTTGGTCGCCCGGCGCATGAATTTTTCAGGGGACAACGCGCTGAACGAGTTTGAGAGCACACTGACGACGCACGCGACCAATGTCCGTGCGGCATTCGATCGCATCTTTGGCCAATCGCCGGAGATCCAACCAACGAGCAACCAAATGTCGTCCGCCGGCAGCGAACTGGCCGATCCTGATGAAGTGTCTGCGCGATTGGCCGCGTCCATCTTTCGGAAGTATCTCGCTGATGGCGAGATGAATCCCGGCAACCGAGTTGAAGCGCTGACCAGCGACCTGCGAACCGCAGCCAGCCGATCGTTGAATCCTCACCGGGCTCTTTCATTCGCGACCCGGGTTGCAAGCTCGCTCGGCAAGGAGAGCGAGCCCGGCACGATTACCAGAAAAGAGATTGAGTCACTGGTGCGAATTTGTGGGTCGTCCGAATTCTTCGGGGAAATGATCGCCAGTAGAACTGCCCTTATTCATGCCCTCGTTGCAAATCCGGAGATGTACCAAACGCGCGACTATCTTCAAGAACTCCGTGCCGGAGTTCCCGCCGGCCAAAGTTTTCGTGCGGAACTGGACGGGCTGCGACGGAAGTGGTCCGCTTTGCTAATTGAGATTGGCGCGGCAGACGCGGCCGGCGACCTGGCGCTTCCGGTCGTGAATCGTTTGTTGACTCAACTGGCAGTGGCCAGCATTGATGTAGCGCTGGAGATTGCGCGGCGCGAGTTTGCGCGGCGTTTTGAAAGACTGGCTCACGAGCCACGCTTGGCAGTACTCGGCCTTGGGCGTTTGGGAAGCGGCGGCATGGACTATGGTTCCGATCTGGATGTGGTGATCGTTTACGACTCGGCCGCGCCGGCGCCGGTTGCCGAACTGACTCATGATGAGGCCTACGCGCGCCTGGCTGAGTTGATGATCGCAGCACTGTCGAGCATCACGCGCGAAGGTTACCTTTATCGAGTTGATCTGCGCCTGCGTCCCGACGGTCAAAAGGGGCCGCTGGTGATCGGATCGGACGCGTTCATCACTTATGCGAAAAAGCGGGCCAGTCTTTGGGAATGGCTGGCGTATGTGAAACTGCGGGCGGTCGCCGGCGAGCGGGAATTTGGCCGCGCCGTGGAAACAGCCGCGCGCAAAGTGATTCACGAGCTGGCCGAAGGATCGGATCACGATCAACTGCGCGCTGAAACGCGGCGTGTTCGCGATCGCCTGGAAAAGGAAAAGGCTTCGAGCCGCAATGCCGGCCTCAACATTAAGCATGGCGCGGGCGGCATGCTCGATGTTTATTTTGCCACACGCTACTTGCAGTTGCGTGATGCGGTACTGGATGATGAAGAAGACAGGACTACGCAGTCGACACTCAAGCGGCTGCGCGACTCGCGCGCTCTGGATGAGAAGGACTTTCGCACTCTGTATGAAAGCTACGCCCTGTTGCGTTCAGTGGATCATCAACTGCGTTTGATCGTGGGCAGGTCGGCGTGGCTGCCAGTGCCGGAGCATCCAGCAGGTCGCAACATCGCGCGGCGGTTAGGTTACAACGATGCGGCAGAGCTAATGCGAGAACTTTCCGAGCGGATGACCAGCATTCGTGCTGCCTACGAGCGAATCATGAGCACCGATTGAAATGGACACCACCAATCAATGTCCGCGCTGTGGCCTGGGACGCCTGCGCGCCTGGAGTGAACTGAGTGACGAAGAGCGCGAAGTCGTGCGGCGTCTGCCCGCTTCCGCCGATTATTCCATCGAGACGCGCGAACGCATCCACCGATGGTGTACAAGATGCTGGTACGAAGAGGTGTCGGGAATAGCACGGCTTACGTAACTAATTTTCTTTCTTTGCGTCTTTGCGCCTTTGCGTGAACCTGTTCTCACGCCAGGGCGCAAAGGCGCAAAGGTAGGGCACTCGTCCAAAATGTTTCGCGTCAAATCTTCTTTCAAAACTCAATTTGAGATAGCGGCCCCAGTCGACAAGGTGCGCGAGTTTTTTCGCAACCTCAATAACTTTACAGATTTGCTCAGCGGTGTCGACAGCATCCGCCGCGAGTCAGGCGGCATCGCCCGCTGGACGATCGCGACTGATACACCAGTAGGCCGCGTGCGTTTGTCTTTGCCGGTGCGCGAGACTTCACCGCAAGCCGATGTGATCGAGTGGTCGCCCGCCCTCAATGAAAACCAGAACCTGTTGCGCTACTCACTGAAATTCGAGGAGCAGAACGGAGCGACGCTGGTGCGCGTTTCTCAGCAGGTGGAGTTGCGCCGGAACCGCGCCTGGGACCTGCATCCGGGCGTGGGTCTGATGGGCGAGGCGCGACTAAGCGCTGCGCTCGAACGACGGATCAATGAAGCGATTGAAGGTTTTCTGGCGCGAGTAAAAGAGAAGCTGGAAGGCGCGCCTGGGGAAGTCACGTCCTAAACAGGCAGCGTCATGCCCGTCAACCTGAGTCTGATCATCTGCGGCGGAGTTGGCATTGTAATCGTCCCAGCGGGACGAAATATTTATAGTTCGAGCAGCCCAAATAAAATTTTCGGCTCCTTCGAGAGCGACGATATGTCGCTCTCGAAGGAGCCGACTGTTTCAATGGACACTCGGCGCTATAAACATTTGGCTCCTACGGAGCCAACCATCATTGCCTATGAAAGTCAGGGTTACTGCCGCAAATTATTTCGTCCGCCCATAACTAATCATGTTCGCCAACATGCGATACGCGCCGGGCACGCCGCCACGCAACTCGCGATACCAAACCATGCTGGTGTAGATGTAATGCCCGCGCCCGTAATCCGCCACCAGCAGGCCACCTTTTAAAGGCGCCTCTCCCGGATCGTTCGATTGCAGCAGCGCGTGAAATTGCTGGTCCCATTCCTTCGGATAGTAAAGTCCGCGTTCCTGAATCCAACCCACGAAATCTTCCTGCCCCATCCTGTTGGGAGAGTTAAGCAGCGGATGCTGTGGCTCGATGAAAGTAATCGGCGCATTCTCATCGGTGATGCGTTCGTCGCCGAGAATCAGTTTGTAAGGAGCAAGCTGCGGACGTTTGCGGCGCTCGTCAGGATTCCATTCGTTCGACTTGTGATAGAAAACGATCAGCGTCCCGCCGCCGTTTGCATAGTCGAGCAGCGTCTGGTTCGCCGCGATCAGTTCCGGCTTTGATTCATAGACGCGATTGTCGACGATGATTGAGGTGAACTTCGATAAATCGGCGGACCTTAATTCATCGACGTTCAGCTCTTTCGATTCCACGCCCAGCGCGTTCAGCGCGTTCGGTAGACTGAAATCAAATCCGCGAATGTATGCGACGCGAAGATTCGGCGCGATGTGTGCATCGGCGTACACAAACGGAATTGAAACGTCGTTTGATGTGTTATTCGTTGTGCGGAATGTCACCCGCAGGTCAGCCTTCACGGGAGTTGGATCTTGCGTTACCGTTTTGGTAACCAAATCTATCTTGATCCGGCGCATCTTCATTTCAGTCTTGAGTTCAAGCGGTAGCGTTATCTTCAATTCCCGTCCTTCACTTGGCGCAAGTTTCAGGCGCGTTTGATTTATCTGATTCTTTTGGACGACCGGCTTATAAACCGCGGCAATTGCTTCGATTGAGGTGTTCACGGCCGCGTTACGGTGATTTACCACATGCAGACTAATTTCCTGCGGCGTGGTTACCGTGCCGGGAGTCATGACGAGAATAGAAGGCGTGACGCTTACAATTTCGATCGGCGTCGCCACGTCAACCCGGATGGGCAGATCGATACCGACTTTTGTGCCTGAAACTTCGTATGTGCAACGCGTTGTGAGCGACATTCCCAACCCGGTCGCTTCATATAAATGCTCGGAGAGCGGCACGTTGATCGCGGCAGTGCCGGGGATTTGAAAACTATCGGTTACAGCAACCATCGCGCCAGGCGCGAGCCGCGCTGCTGCGTGATTCACGCGCTGATCAACGACGGAAGGTGATTGCTGAACAATAGCCGGCGATGCGCCACACTCGAGACCATCGATTGGATCGCGGCCCAAGTTTTCTACCCTAACAGTCACATTGGCGATCGAATTGGGGATCACTGGATTTGAAGATGGTTGCAACCTGAAGTTCAGCCCCGCAGCCACGGCTGTCGCACGCTCAAGCTTCTGTCGCATTATCTGACGTCGTTTAATGTCGGCAAAGTTGTTCGTTGAAGCGTCCGAGAGCGCGATCTTCATAAAGCTCGCAACTGCTCCGGTGCGATCATCGGCGAGCTTCAAAATTGAGTCGCGAATATCCGGCAGGACAATCTCTTTTCCGGAGGCATCAATAAGCCGCAAACCATCCACAAAATTGTGCGAGTCCCTGGCAGACAGCGGCGTCGCAGCCTTCGCCTCACGCACCAGCGCGTAGCGAATCATCGGCAGTTGGCCGGTTCCGCCCTGTTGTCCGCTGAATGCGCGAAAACGGGTTGCGTATTCGGCGAAGGTCTTGGGCCATGGTCCCTGCGTCGCATGTTGCTGCAAAGCGCGTAGAGCTTCTTCGGCATAAAGCACGCCGCGAACGGGGTCCTTCTCGTTTGGATCGATCGTGACGATTTGCGTGTCAGCGTTTTGGGTTGCGTTCCCGCGAGCGCGCACGAACAATCTCTGCACCTGCCATGTCGTCACGCCGTTTTTCAACTGCTCTGGAAACTTGTTTGGATCGGCTGCGGCGTCGAAGGCCTCGACGACCATTAGTGCGGTAGCTTGATGCTGCCCGTGATCGTTGCTTGTAGTCGAATGGTTCGTGATGATCACGTCGGGTCGCAACTTGCGAATTTCCAAAACCATCCGTCGCAAACCCTCTTCGTGTCCCCAAAACCTAAAGGCCTCGTCCCGTGTTTTCGAATAACCGAAATCTTTCAAGCCGAGAAAATGAGGCTCTGATCCCTGGATCTCAGCGGCGGCCATCGTCTCGCGCGCGCGAATCGCGCCCAGCTCTTCGTAAAGTTCCGGCCCAATCGCGTTCTGTCCGCCTTCACCGAAAGTTGAAAACAGACTGACGGTATGCGCGCCGAACTTGCGGCGCATGACGATCAGCGAAGTGCCGTCTTCGTCATCGGGGTGCGCTGCAATACACATGACTGTCCACGGACTAGTCAGATCCAGCAGTGCCTGGTAAAGCGTGACGCGATCAACTGATGGTGGCGCCGGTTGTTGCGCGCGCGGTGCGGTGATGATCGAAGCGATTGCGAGCGTCGCGAGGAGAACGTGGCGACCGATTTTAACTTTTCCACTGTTGAAGATTTTCATAGCTAAACAGTTCCGAGTCTGAGGTCCGTTAGGACCGTAAATATTTATAGCCCAAAGAACGTTAATTACAACACGAAGCTCCTTAGGAGCGAAATCGATGACGCTCCTAAAGGAGCTGAATCATGCATGAAAGCCGATTTCTATAAATATTTCGCTCCTGACGGAGCGAAGAACGACTCGACAAGCGGTCTGTTTTCGCGTAAAGAATCTGGCAAATGGCCACGCAAACAGAACCGCCTTTGTCCATTGACGTGAACGACGCTGAACTGATCCGCGGCGTCGGCCTCTGGGGCGCGACGACGTTGAACATGATCGACATGATCGGCGTCGGACCGTTCATCACCATTCCGCTGATCATCGCAGCGATGGGCGGGCCGCAGGCGATGCTTGGCTGGATATTAGGCGCGCTTTTGGTCGTCTGCGACGGGCTGGTCTGGGCCGAACTCGGGGCAGCACTGCCCGGTTCGGGCGGTTCGTATCGCTACCTCGCGGACATCTACGGCGCGCGCAAGTTGGGCCGCCTGATGTCGTTTCTCTTCATCTGGCAACTGACCTTCAGCGCGCCGCTTTCGATTGCCTCGGGCAGCATCGGGCTGGCCCAGTATGCAACGTACATCTTTCCGGCGCTCGGTCACGAAACGAAAGTGACGCTGCCCATTCTGGGCAACGTGGAGATTAACGCGATTCCGGTCGCGCTCGTGGCGATCGCCGCCGTCAGCCTGGCCGTCTTCCTGCTGTACCGCCGGATCACACTGATCGAACGGTTCTCAAAGTTCTTATGGGTCGGCGTGATGTTGACGATCCTCTGGGTCATTTTCGCCGGTGTTACACACTTTGATCCGAAACTCGCTTTCGACTTTCCACCCGGCGCGTTTACTATTCGGCCGGAGTTCTTTACTGGATTAGGCGCGGCGCTGCTCGTCTCCGTTTACGATTACTGGGGCTATTACAACGTCTGCTTCTTCGGTGGTGAAGTGAAGGACCCGGGACGTATTATCCCGCGGGCAGTACTACTTTCGATTCTGTTCGTCGCGATCATCTACATCGTGATGAACATCTCGATCCTCGGCGTCATCCCGTGGCGCGAGTTTGCCGGCACGGCCAACACACCGGCCCAGCGTTACGTGATCTCCTCGTTCATGGAGCGGCTATACGGGACGAGAGCCGGTCTCATCGCTACGGCGCTGATCATGTGGACGGCGTTCGCGTCCGTCTTCTCTTTGCTCCTGGGCTACTCGCGCGTGCCCTTTGCTGCCGCGCGCGACGGCAACTACTTCCGCGTCTTTGCGCGAGTCCACCCGCGTCATCGCTTTCCTTATGTTTCGCTGCTCGTCATGGGCGGCATTGCGGGATGTTTCTGTTTCTTCCGGCTCGCCGACGTGATCGCGGCGCTCGTCGTGATTCGCATCCTGGTGCAGTTCCTCGCGCAGATCGTCGGCGTAATCGTTTTGCGCGTGCGCCGGCCCGACTTGCCGCGGCCGTTTCGAATGTGGCTCTATCCCATCCCTGCGCTGGTGGCGCTGGGCGGCTTCATCTACGTGCTCATCTCGCGCAAGAATTTTCTGAAAGAGATACGCTACGCCGCCGTTCTTGTCGTGGTCGGCCTCATTATCTACTTTATCCGCGCCCGCACGCGCGGCGAGTGGCCTTTCGTGTCAGAACCGCCTGCGGTAGCGGGCGGTTGAATCGGCGCAATGCAACTCTAAATCGGTAAATTCAAATCACCCGCTACCGCAGGTGGTTCCGACTGCCTATCTCCAAATCAGCCACGACCGGTACATGATCAGATGCTTGCGTGTCTACGATCCACGCGCGTTTGGCCCGCACTCGATCGGTTGAACGAAAGAAAATGTAATCGATGCGCTTCGAGGGCTTGTCGGTCGGGTAGCTGAATCCATCGTCGGTGCTGCGGCTTTCGATCCAGGCGTCGCCGAACTGATAGCGCATCAGTTGATACGCCCGGCCCGCGGGAACATCGTTGAAATCACCGACGACGATCAGCGGTCCCTTAACGTCTTTCAGCGCATTCAGAAGCTGTTGTGTTTCGAACAGCCGGCCATCGTCGTACTGATAATCAAGATGGGTCGTCACAAAGTTCAGCACACAGCCACGAACGATGACTTCCGCGCGAACGAATCCGCGACGCTCGGCTTCGCGCGTGTTCTGATAGAGGCGGTGATCGGTGGCCATGATCGGAAAGCGAGAAAGAATCGCCACGCCGTATTGCCCGCCCTGATAACGCAGATTGAACGCGAACGCATAATCCATCCGCGTTAACTTTGCCAGCTCGGCGATTTCATCGATGCGTTGCGTGCGCGTCACGCCACGATCGACTTCCTGCAAGCCAACCAGATCGGGGTGCTGTGCGTTGATGACTGAAGCGATTCGCGGCAAATCAAGCTTCTTGTCCATCCCGACGCCGACGTGGATGTTGTAAGTCATCACGCGCAAGGTCTTGCTCAAGGGGAGCGGAGCGGCAGAGATTCGCGCTGCCGGCGAGCTAAACAAAACTGCGCCAGGCAGCGCGATCAGTAGTAAAGCGAATAGAAATCCGCGCCGCATCGTCGATGTCGAATCCTATTCCGCGCTTTCAGGGTTGATAGTTTCAGCCGCCTGAAATCCTATCTTGCTGTGGGTGCCATCGCAGAAAGGCTTGTTCGATGAAGCTCCGCACCGGCACAGCGCAATCTTCGGACGATCGTCGGTCGCAATTTTATTTCCCGCGGTGTCGTAGATGTCGACCGGACCTTCGACAAGATAAGGTCCATTTGGTTTCGGACGAATAGATACGTCTGCCATTTTTCACTCCTGATAGATTTGTTTTGAATTGCCGGAGCATTCTAACACGGGAGGGCAAGGAGCAAAGGGCGGAGCGCAAAGAGCAAAGGGCGGAGGGCAAAGAGCAAAGGGCGAAGAGCTAAGAACCAAGAGCGAAGTCCCTTCGCTCCTTGCCCTTACCGCTTTGCCCTTCACCCTTTGCTCTTTGCTCTTTGCGCTTTGCCCCTTAGACTAGCGCGATGCCTGTCTTGCAAGTCGCCCTGATGTTCATCGCGGCATTCTTTGCCGGCATCGTGAACTCGATCGCTGGTGGTGGCATGTTGCTCGCATTCCCACTTCTGATCTGGCTGGGCCTCGATCCCAAAGTCGCGAACGCAACTGGCACGGTAGCCTTGTTGCCGGGATTGATGGGTGGCTTGTTTGGCTATCGCCGCGATATGAATGACACTTCGCTGTTGCTGATGCGTCTGGGAGTGATCAGCGTAATCGGCGGCGGCTTGGGCGCATGGCTGTTAATTGTCACGCCCTCACCCGTCTTTGCGCGGCTGGTGCCGTTGTTGATTCTGTTTGCGACTGTGCTGTTCATGATTCAGGGAACCGTGAATCGTTGGTTGCACCTGCCAACGCCCGGAGTTAAGTCGATCACGACGGCGTGGTGGATCGGGGCGATGGCGATTCAGTTCTTATCGGCTATGTACGGCGGTTATTTTGGCGCCGGCAATGGCATTCTGATGCTGGCGGTGCTGGGTTTGCTCGGCTTGCACGACATTCATCGTGCGAACGGCATCAAGAATTTTCTCGGTATCTGTATTAACAGCGTCGCAGTGGTTAGCTTCGCAATCGCCCACATGGTTTCATGGCCGAGGGCTTCGCTGATGGCTGTCGGCGCGACTGCGGGTGGTTATGTTGGTGCGCGAACGGCGCGACGTGTCGGGCGCGTGTTCATTCGCCGCGCGATTGTGGCGATTGGATTTGCAATAACGATCGTGATGCTGTGGCGGATGCGGTGACAATCAAGTTCCGGTATAATGGCCGCCAGGTCCTAAAAAATGTCCAAATCAGTTCGAGCAATAACGAATCGTAAGAATGCACTGCTCCCAAAGAGCCGTACTCGCAAACCGTTGACCCACTCTGACTCGGCGGAAGCGATAGATGCGGAGGACGAGCGCGATTTGCGAGACGCTCGCCGCGCTTTGAAAGAAGCTCAAGAAAAGGGATCCATTCCATGGGAGCAAGTGAAACGGGAAATCGGAATCTGAACCGTGGCGTATTCCGTTGCTCTCGCCCCTGCGGCTGATCGCCAATTCCGCAAGCTGCCAGCTCTGGTTCGGCAAAGACTCAAACCACATATCGATTCTTTGGCCAGTACCCCGCGTCCTGCTGGCACTGTGAAGATGCACGGCGAGCCCAATCTTTATCGCATCCGAGTCGGCAGTTATCGGATCGTCTACTATGTGTTCGATCGAGACCGCGAGGTCTTGGTTGTTAAGATCAGAGATCGGCGCGAGGTGTATCGATGAACAAACTACCTCGTGATTTCTACACGCGCCCAGACGTCCTCGAGGTGGCGCGCGATCTGCTCGGCAAGAAGTTAGTCGTTCCAGTCAGGAATGGTTCGCGGGTGGCGGGCATCATTGTTGAGACAGAGGCCTATCGCGGTCCCGAAGATCGGGCCTCGCACGCTTACAACGGGCGTCGCACCAATCGCACGGAAACGATATATGGAATCGGCGGCACGGCGTACGTCTATTTCGTTTACGGCATGTACAACCAGTTCAACGTAGTCACGAATGTCGCGGACGTGCCGCATGCGATTCTGGTGCGCGCGGTCGAGCCGTCTGAAGGTTTGGATCTCATTCGCCGCCGCCGGCCCGGGCGATCCGAATACGAATTGACCAGCGGCCCTGGGCGTTTGTGCCTGGCGTTGGGTATCGATCGCAAACTTGATAAGGCCGATCTGCTGGGCGAACGCGTCTGGATCGAAGCAGGCGTTTCGATCTCACCACGACAAATTGCGCGCGGGCCGCGCGTGGGAATTGATTATGCCGAAAGCTGGGTAAGAAAGCCCTGGCGGTTCTGGGTGCGGGACAATCCGTTTGTGAGTAAGGTACAGAGCCGCTCGCGATAGCGAGCGGGGTGACTTCGTTGGCAAAAGGCTTCACAAATGAGACCCACCTGCTACCGCAAGGGGTTTCGTACCACGCTCTCTCTCTTCATTTCCTGAGATGCGGGCACTACCTCGCGGCAACTTTCTGCCACACGCTGGCTTCGCCGTTATTCCTGACTAAGTAAAATACGTCGTTGTAGGCCTGAGCATAAAGCGCGTGCATCTCTTCCTGCGAGCCGGGCCGCGCGAGTTTTTTCTCGAGTTCATCCGTCGGAATCCTCCCGCGGCTGAGGTAATGCGAAATCGTCGGGCCCTCGCCAGCGAGATATAGCGCGAACCCTTCTTCCAGCCAGCGTGGCGCGCGGTTGTGGCTGGCTTTGTCGATCACCACGTGCGCTAATTCGTGACGCAGAGTGCTTACCAAGACACCTCGTCGTTTTAAGAGGATGACTGGTTGCAGTTCGATTCGATTTCCACGTGTTGCCGCCGCCGCCCACCACGGTTGGCCAGTGCGCGTGGTGAAGTCGCCGGTGCTGTCGTTGAGACGGATTTCAAGCAACCCAAGATCGCCGGTCTGGATCGAGGCTGCGTTGGCGCGCCGCAAGAAATCGGCGCGCGCCGAATCCAAAGTGCTTAAGACCTGATTAGCATCGCGCCGATCGGTATCAGCCGGGTAGGTCACGCGAAAGTGTTCGCTGGAGATGGTGAGAAATTTAGGGCTGGGGTGGAGTCCCGTAGGGACGAAATGTTTATAGAACTCTCGCAGGAAAAAGTTAGCCAGCTCCGTCGGAGCGAAATTGGATGCTTGGGTTTCTGCAATTGCGGAAGACACTTCGCTCCTACGGAGCTGTTCCATGACTTTTATCTGCTGAACTATAAACAGGGCGCCGCTCCGCGGCTGCTTGCTTAGAATAGGAACTCTCCGATTGGTTGAGCGAGTTAACAGGTCCGCTTTCCAAATCAAACTCGTTTGATGCTGGAAGGACGCATTTAATCGCAAAGGACGCAGAGGATTTCGGAGAGGAACGCAAAGGTTTTCCTCCGCGCCCTCTGCGAAATCCTCTGCGTCTGGATCCGAACGTTCGTATCCACTGGATCTACTCTCAACACGCTCTTCTTTTCTAATGCTGGTCCCCGGAAAATACTTCTCCAGAATTCGTTCAAAACCCTGACCTCGGGCGGCCATGACGTGTGCGCCTTCCTGGCAAAGGCCGAGGCCGTGACCAAAGCCACTGCCGCGAAAGATGAAATTCGATCCGGCCCGGCTGATTTCAAATCGTGAGCTTTTCAGCAGGTTCCAACCCAGCACCCGGCCGACGATGATCTTGAAATCCCAACCGCGAACAGATTTGCGCTGCTCGCCTTCGAGAGTAACGAATTCGGCGCGCCCGGTTTCGTCGCGCTTGCTCACCACAACCTGATCGAGCCTGGCGCCCACATTCGTGCGGGCATCGCTTTGCAGAGCACGCAATAAATCTGCGCGAGTAATCGTGTCGCTCCAATGAGCGTGCGGACCAGATACACAATATTCGTCGCGCACGCCGCGCAGGTATTCCGGCGGCCTGACACCCCAGAGCGCGCCTACGTTCGCCGTCTCGCCACCACATGACGCGCCAAAATACGCTTCGACAAGTTGCCCGCGATCGTCTAGCAGGACTTGCCCCGCGGTTGATCTTACCGCTTCCATGATAGCGTCAGAAGCCCGACCGTCAGGGAGGGCCTGATCCGTTACCGAGCCCTCCCTCACCGCCGGGTTTCTGACACCAGAAACGAATCGCTGGCAATGTGTAGTCGAACAGAAATCATAACCATCCTTCGCGTGCCGCCCGCGATTCTTTAGCGCGTATGTGCGCACCGTCACCGCCAAAGCCTTCAGAGCTTCCGGTTCTTTCTCCATGCTGCCTTCGGCGCGCATCACGCCGAGCACGTAATCTTCCAGAGACAGTTCCTGAGTGCTGTTCTCAGTCACCAGATGGACTTTGATCTCGGACTTGAGGGTTCGTGAAATATCATTTGTCGACGTTTCGTGTCCGGCAGTCTTTGACTTCAGGCTTCGGGCGTTGGCATAAGCTTCGAAGATTGGTTTTGAGAGAGCGGCTGCCTCGGCTCCATGTGAACGTTCCAAAAGCACCAGCACGGCGAGATCGATCTCCTCAGGCTTTGGATCGTTTTGAGGTTGCGGGCCGGCGGCAAATCCTACGAACCAACCTTGCGCGCGAAAGCCTTTTGGCGGCGCCGACGTTCCCGTCTTGCCCAGGATATAGAGCGGCAGCGAATCGAAATGAGCGTTGCGCGCCGTTCCGTAACGCACGGCCCCCGCCATCCCTTGAGTGATAATTGCACGGTGCTGGGGAGAGATGTCGATGGTCGCGCGCTCGGCCGGAGTCGTCTGGCTGTCGCTCGTAACGCGCGGTTGCAGCAGATGCCCCCCGTTCACCAAAGCGGTATAAGCGACCAGTAACTGAATCGGTGTTACCTGAATGTGATCGCTTTCGCCTATCGCTGCGCGGGCGGTGCAATCCGTTTGCGCGGACGCATGGTGCGCGGTCTGGATCCGCGCGCTGTTACCTGTTTCACATGGCTTCAATGTTCCGGCCACATCTTCGTCGAGTCCGGTAAGCTGACCAAAACCAAACGACCGCAGTGTTTGGATCAAGTTGTCGCGCCCGAGGCGTTGCCCGAGCGTGGCAAAGTAGTAATTGCACGAATACGCAATCGCCTGTGAAGGAGTGAACGGCGGCAGATAATCGGCGTGCACGCACGGCAAAGAGAAGTTGAGACCCGTGAACCGTCCGGGACAAACAGTGCGCGAATCCTGATCGATCAAGCCGGCCCGCAGCGCGGCGAGCGCGGTGAAGGGCTTCATCGTCGAACCCGGCATGGCCGCTTCGGCGAAAGCTGTCTTTGGATTCACGAGCGCGCGCACACGTCCGGTTTGCGCATCCATGACGATAATCGCGCCTTCGCGTTGGCCGAGCGCCGCAGTCGCAGCTGCTTGCAAAGCTGAGTCGATTTCGGTCTCGTCGGGATCTTTAACTGACTGCTCAAATGATGTCCAGCCGCCCCCTGGAAGTGGAAAACTGAGGAGCAGAATCGCGGCGCACGAACACGAGAGTAGCCACGCATGCGCGCGAGTCATGCGATCCGGATGGGTGAATTCAGGCCAGACAAGCTTCATGCGGGCGCCTCAGCCGGAGCATCCGGAATCGCACTGACCGGCGCCGGCGTTGACGTTTCGATTTTCGCCAGCGCGCTCAGAGTTACGACCCAGCCAATCAGAGTGAAGATGTAAACGAGCAGTAGGCGCACGATGAAGACAGCGAAGTCGGTCTTGTTCCCTTTAGGCCGGAGCGGCACAAAAAGAATTGCGTAGGGAACGAGAACAAAAAGGATCAGGCCCAGCGCGTAAGTCAAAACCGAATCAAATGCAAAGGCCTCAGCAAGAGCATTGCCAAGGCGCTGTAGAACTGTCCTGACTCCGCCGCCCACGGAGCTGCGGACGTCGCGAGCCGTGGCCTCGATCCATAAATGAATGGCCGCCAGCGGTAGCACAACTCCCAAAAACAGCAGTCGAGCCGTAGCGAAAAGCACCGTTGGCCAATGCATCGGCGGGGTCGGTGGCGCCGTTCTTGAGCCGGGCAGTATTGGCAAAGGCTCGGGAGCGAGGTGGCGCGCCTGCCACTTGTTAAGCAGGTATTGGATCAAGAAACCGAGCAGGACAATGGGGATAGTGACGACAGCGATCTTGATTGCATCGCGCAGAATTTGGCCCCCATGAAACTTCTGCGCACGCGTGTGATGCAAGATCGCGGCTTGCAGGACAAAGAACTCCACGGGGGCCAACACGAAGAAGGTGAACGTGATGGTTACCTGCCAGACCGTTGCCTCGCGAATCGAGATGAACCCGTAGAGCGTCGCGAGCAGCAGCGCGTAGAGAACTGCCAGGATGGCGAACGCGCGGGGGCTTGTTAAGAACGCTCTGGCCGAGCCGATGAATGTCTTGATCGTCGTCATGATCTTTCCTTTAGTGCCGTAGGCACAAAATGTCTATAGCCCGCGACGGTAGGATTGTTTTCCTCTAACCCATTTATGGGCGGTCTAAGATGTTGCGCTCCTCCGGAGCTGGGTGGTTTGTAGGAACGCTGTTCTATAAACATCGCGCCGCTACGCGGCTGAAAACTAAGCCCTCCCCTACGTTCGGGCTACTGTCCACTCGCTACCGCGAGCGGTTCCGTAACTACTTCTTATCCAGAATGCGCAACTTGTCATTACTCGTATTCGCCTGCACGGTCGGCTGATACATGAGTTCTGCGCGCGCCGGCGCGACCCGGAATTCGCCGGGCACTTCTACGCGCATTGCATATTGAAACGTCGCGTCGCCATCAAAATAATTCTGGAAGATGACGGTGCGGTTGTCGCGAAACTCGCGGTTGCTGTACCAATCCGACCACGACCCGGCAGAGTAGTTCAGGTAAATACCGCTGACCTGCGCTACCTGTTCTGCGCCCGCGGGAATTGGATCCTCGATCATCAGGTATTGCGCGCGCGCCCCCGTCAGGTGCAGCCGCACGACGATCAAATCGCCCGAACGCAGCTCGCCCGATAACGGTTCGATCTTCCAACTCGCCTTGCCGTCTTCGTTTTCCGACACGCGCAGACGCAGGTACTCGCGAGTGATCTTCAAAGTTTGCGAGGCCTGGGCCGGCACATTTTCATCCGCGGTGAAATATTCCAACGCCGTCGAAACGTACAGCGCGCCACGCCCGTGCTTGACGATCCGAATCTGATTTGCGCCGTTGACCTCGCCGGCCTTCTTCGTGATAACGAGCGCCTGCGCGTTCGTCGCATCACTGGCGCCGACGTGTTGGCTGGCGACCTGGGTCCCGTTCAAATAAATCTCGAACGAATAGTCAGGCGACAGTTCCTTGCTGACTTTTAGGTAGTCAGTCAAACCATAAATTGCGAATGCAGTTTCCTTGGTCGAGAGCCAGTAGTAACCGTTGCGGCGATTCTTGACCAGCCAGCGAGCGACCTTCGGCAGCAGTTCATTGCCGGGATCGATTTGCGCCAGCGCTTTCAGCGACAGCGACGTGGCTTCAGCGTCGAGATAAACATCGCGGCCATAGTCGTTGATCCGCGCCGTTTGCCAGTGCGCTTCGAATTCGTCTTTCTGCGCCGCGGCGGCGATGGCGTTGGCGATCTCTTTCGCGCGGCCATCCTTGCGCTCGTGCAACGCCAGGGCGAGCAGCGCTCGGCCGTAAGGACCGAGACCCCCACGCTTCGAGTAAAGCTCTTCGAGATAATGACCGTCGCTTTCACCGCTCCCGGTGTAGGCATAAATCATGTAAGCGCGCGTCTCGTCGTCGATTGGGTTGCCGTCGTCGCGCTTACCCGCGGTGAGCATGCCAGAAAGTTTCTCGCGTCCCTGATCGCGCCGCCAGCCATCTATCTGATAGCCCGCGCGGGTGGCCATGGTCAGTCCGTCCACGACGTAAGCAGTCATAAATGGATCGGTCTTATCATCTTTCCACCAACCCCAACCACCGTCACCATGTTGATAGGCGTAGAGTCGATCCATGCCTTTCTGAACTTTCTTGTCCAGATCGTTTGCAGCGCGGAGCTTCGCCGTCGGCACGTCCTTCATCGCCTGCGCGACGATCACGTTCGGCAGGAAGCTCGACATCGTTTGTTCCGTGCAGCCATACGGAAAACTCGTCAAGTAATCGAGCGCTCCGAACAGCGTGCCGGCGATTGATGATGACGCTTCGATGCGCATCACGCGGGCCTGCACGTTGGGATTGACCGGAATATTGAGCGAGATAGTTTGTTCACCTTCGTTCTGCGTCAGAGTGGTCGTGTTGCCCATCGTTTGTTTTAAACCATGGGGCACGATTTCCATGCTCATCTCGACTGCGTCTGATTCCGTATCTGTCAGCGCCTTCGCCAAAAGCGTCAGCTTGCCCACCTGATCGGCGCGCACGCGCCAGTCGACGCGATGCTCGCCGTTTTGTTTGATAGTCACGGTTTCGCTGGGCGAATCCAGCATCTGGGCCCCGTTGAGATCGAGCGAAATCTTCGTCGACTTATCAGACTTAAGGAAGTTATGGACCACGCCTGAGATGGTTACCGTGTCGCCTTCGGTTAAGAAGCGCGGCATCTCAAGCCGCATGATTACGTCCTTGCGGGCGATCGTTTTTTGCACTGCGGAGCCCACCCGCGTGTCGGCAGTCACTGCCCGCGCTGTGGCTCGCCAGGTCGTCAAGTTGTCGGGCAATTTGAAACTGACAGTGGCTTTGCCGTCGCCGCCGGTGACGACGTCCGGTTGCCAGAAAGCAGTGTCTTTGAATTCGCGCCTGATGGTGGGCTCGGCGTACGAACTTTCGTTTTTGAAGTCGGCCAGTTGGTAACCCGATTTGTTGCGCGCCAGGTTCGCCGGCTTGTCACCTGCGTACCCCGTGAACGTGTAGTGGATCGCGAGACTGGTCTGCACTTCGTCGAAACGCTTGCCGTAAAACTCGCGCTTGATGTTCGCGGCGGTCTCTGCCTGAATGCTGTAGATCGCTTCGTCGACAATACCCATGCTCACTTCAGCGTTCGCCGCCGGCGAACCGTCCTCGTTGCGCGCCAGGATTGTGTAGGAGGCAACGTCGCGCGGCTTGAACTCTTTCTTGTTCGGCACGATGTCGAGCTTCAGCATTTTGTCGCGCGCGGGTACGGCCAGTAGCTGGCTCTGGTTGTACATGTCGCTGTCTTTGACGAACGACACATCGAGATAGACGTTCGGTTCGTAATTGCGATCGATCGGCACGTCGATCACGATACTGCGCCCGGTGGCGTCGATCTGCCGGACGGTCAGAACTTCCGCCAGTTCGGTCGTCACTAATAGGTGTGTCTTATCCGCTGGCAGCATCGCCAGCACGTGCGCAGTCTCGCCCGGCTGGTAGGATTTCTTGTCGGGCACAAGCTTGATCGACTTTTCGTCAAAGTCGCGATACT
>Ga0070698_100000083_pt1 | contig 73247 bp, 66 predicted proteins | sample KBSK1502metaG_FD_65477 | JGI IMG/M metagenome (GOLD analysis project Ga0070698, IMG submission 65477) | Corn, switchgrass and miscanthus rhizosphere microbial communities from Kellogg Biological Station, Michigan, USA - KBS K1-50-2 metaG | ecosystem: Host-associated > Plants > Roots >... | reverse complement strand
CTCTTGCTCTCACTCGTTGGTTGTACATTCCAGCCCCCGAGCAGTGGCGAGCCGCCGGCGCCAGACCCCGGCGGCGAGGCCGACGCCCAGCCCGACGCGATGCCGACGACCATGCCGGGAGCCTGCGATCAGAATGTCTCCTTGTATGGCGCGAGCGGGTCGGCGACACCGACAACCGTGGGTCCGTTCACGATCGATAGCGACGGAGTCAACATCTGTCTCGAGCTCGACGCACGCGACAATATCGTCGTCGGGCACTTCGCAGCCTCCACGCCCCGAGAGCCCGACACGACGAGCTCGATGTTCCAGCTGACGCTGTTCGGCAAAGACGGCGAGGTCTTGCAGCAAAGCTGGGATGTGACATTCGGCAGCTCGCCGCCCGTTACGTTTGCGAACCTCGAATACGGCGTGACCAAAGGTACGGTGCTCGAAGCGACACTGCATATCGCCGCGAAGTGCGTGCCGCTCGGCATGACGGTGGACCTCGCGCTGTTCGAACCGTACGAGTGAACTACGAACAACGCTTGGGACTCGTGGTCCCGACAAGGACTAGCAGCGTGGCGTCGCGCGCCATGCCGTGACGCTGTACCCTCGCGCTCGTGATCGCACGCAATCAGCTAGGTGCCGTTGTCCTCGCAGGTGGTAAGGCTCAGCGCAGCGGTGGCGTTATCGCGAGCCAGACGCCCGTCGAGGGACGCACCGTTATCGAGCGCCAGCTCACGATCCTGAAGCCGAAGGTCGGCGAGGTCGAAATCTCCGTGTCAGCGCCCGCGCCGTGGTCACGCGTTCCGACGATTCTCGACAATCACGATGACGTCGGGCCACTCGCCGGCATCGAGGCCGCGCTGCGGTACGCGTCGCGCGAGTGGATCCTCATTGTCGGCGGCGATCAGGCCTGGTTGGTTCCCGACGCGATCGATCTGCTCGTTGCACGCGCCGGCGATCCGTTCGATGCGGTCGCGGTGCGGATCGCGTACGCGACCCCGACGCCGTTGTTCGCGATCTATCACCGGCGATGCGCGAAGCAGGCCGCCGCACGGATCGCGAAGGGGCAGCACGACGCGGCGGGCCTTCTTACGGACGAAGGCCTGACCGTTCGCTGGGTCGAGGACTACGAGCTCGAGTCTGTCGATCCCGAACGCGCGAGCCTGCGCAAGCTCGAGCGCTGACTGACGGAGCCGGCGCGCCGATGCGTCGACGGCGGGAAGCCGTGACCGACTGACTTGTGAGCTTCGCGGGATCGGGCGCGTCGGTGTGCCACTCGTGCCATGGCACAACTTCACCGGCTCGTGGGCGATCACGGGCGCACGCACGAGAGTGGTGCTCGAGATCGGCTACTACGATCAACCGTCAGACGATCGCGCAGGTTCGGTCGGTTTCGCGCTGTTTTTGATCTGCGCTCGCGCACCACCGTCGATACGAGCAACAACGCGAATGCCTGCTACCTCGTCGGCAATACCGGTTCGGGTGCGGCCAACGATACCGACTGTTGTTTTGGTTTGCAGTGTAAGGCTGGGGCGTGTTGCCGACCCGGACGCCTTAATCGAGCCAGTTTTCGAACGGCGAGCCTGCTTGAGCGAGCTGCGTCGCGACTAGCTGGGCTGCAATCTCGTGGATGTCATCGCAAAGCGGTTCCGCGAGGATGTATCCCGCCGCCGTTGCTTCGTGCACAACGACACCAACCGTGACGCGTTCATCACCGCGGCAAGAGACCACGTGAATCCCGCCAGAAGTCTCGACGCTCGCTTCGAACGTGCGATGCGGCGCAAAGCGAGCGATCGTTTGACGGAGCATGTTCTGGATCGATTGGCTGAGCGTGCAAGGTCGACCAACAATCAAAGAGGCTCGCTCGCTGACAATCAGCACGCAACCGCGCTGTTCGTCCACGACCTGCCAGCCCGCGGGAACGATCAATGCCACGAGAGCACCGGGGAGCGTTCGATCTGTTGTCGGCTCAGCTCGACATCGATGGCGTACAGTGGTCCCGCAAACCGCACCGTATCAGTGGGACGTTTTGCCAACCATCCAACCTCGAGCAGCACGAATCGGATGCGGGGATCGCCCGTGACCGTTCCGACGACGAGGTTCGACGCGGACGTATCCAATCGGGTGCCCAAGGGGATCGTGCCACTCACCGAAGCGCCGGCCTCGAGCAGGACGGCGCGCATCTGAAACATCTGCTCGCCATCCGTCGGTGGTGGCTGCATCTTGCGCAACACGAGGCTGCCATCGGCCATCTCCGCAAACGCATTCTCGAGTGACGGTTCGGAATTTGCGGTCGCGGGCGCGAGAAAGGACCACACGGCTTCCGATTTGCGGTTCGTAATCCGAAACGTCAGATCAGTGCGCTGTTGGCAGATACGAATCGCAAGCTGCCCTCCGCCCTCAATGCAATGAGTTGGCTGTTTGCTCCCAGTGGCAGTATCGCCATGCCAGCATGCAGCGAGCGCAAGCATCTCAGCGGCGATGCTTGATCGGATCGGGATCGTCATACGCTGTCCCGCCATATGAAGGCCGAAGCGGAGCGCCCATTTGTTGCCGGATCGTATTTTCGCTAACGTCGTTCCGCGCGTAAGGACCTAGCCCAACCGCCTGCCATTCCCAATTCGGAATGTTCCACTGCATGCCGGCGCATGCCGAATGGTTGTGACCGCCGATCGCGCCCTCCCCGCGATTGTAGAAATACGCGTGAACGAGCTCGTGATAAAAACCGAAGCGCGAGCGATCCTGCGTCCACGGTTCAACATGGTCTGAGTTGCACGTTTCGTCGCGAGCGGGCCACGTCGTCGCGGCAGGATCAATCCCGACCACCGTATCGGAGCCCTTTCCCGCACGTCCGCGTTTGTCCACGTGCGCGTTCTTCCAATCGGCGGCATCGACGTGATTGTTGTCGCTGAGTGCGATGGTCGTAGAATGTTTCGAGTGATCGAGTTGCTCGAGTAACTGAAGTCCCGCCGGCGTCTTGACGAGCTCCGCAAGGTGCCCCATGTACTGCTCTCGAAAATCATCCGCCCGATTCATAGCCTTCAAATACTCGACGGGTTGATCCTTAAGGCTGATCGGATTGCCCTTCGCGTCTTTGAAGAACCCGGAATCGTCGAACTTCACCTGCGACTGTCCTGCCTCGATCCGACCGTACACATCGGTCATCCGCTTGTAGTCGCTCTCTCGAATCGTGCCTGGTGCTGTTTGACCGTAGTAGTCCGGAACGATGGTTACGGGTCCGAGCGGGCCCTTCTCATGATGTGGCGTCTGCTGCGCAGCTGACCGAGTGGCAGGTGCGGGCATCGTTGGCGGGGCCCAAAACACATCCGTGTGACTCAACCCATCGCCCATTGCGAGTCGCCATCGTGAATGGTGGAGCGCGCGATGTCCACTGGGAAGCTCGTCGCCGATTCACAAGAAACCGCGGTAGCGCCAGTCACGATTTCTGCTTCGGCCACACCGGCGTGCAATGACACGAACGTTGTTTCGGTCGGGCCTATTTGATCCTCGATTATTTGTCGTCTACTTGACGGCGTGGCGCTCGACCTCGGCGATCCACGCATCGGCGCGCAAGCGCTCGAACACGGCGCGCGCCTTGTCGAGGTGATCGAGCGCGAGTAACGCGCGTCCCGCGTGTAGCTGGTTGGCGTGGGTCTCCGCGAGCGCGAGCGACTCGCGAAGCCGCGCGGCGCCGTCGACACCGCCGGTGGCTTCGCCGAGCACCCGCAACGCGATTGTTTCGTCGAACGGATTGGCGAGCTCGCTCGACCGGGCGCGTTCGAGCGCTTCGCCAGCGACGCGTAGCGCTGCGTCGCGTTGGCCGCGTGCCAGGTGCTGTTCGGCGCGCGTGCACGTCTATTTCCTTGTAGCGCACGGATTGGGGCCGACCATCTCGCCAATCAAACCGATCGCGGTGGTCAACGGTGCAGCACCTCCCCTGCACTGCATGACGTTGACAACGTCTTTGCCTCGAGCACGTACTCGTACTCTCTGTTGCGAGCAGTCGCAACACCTGCGATCGGGCTCGCGCGTCGACCACGAGAACACGTGAGCGCGGCGATCGAGCTGCGAGATTAGGTTCTCGACCGCGGCCGGCGCCATTTTAGCTTGTCGTGGTCGCTCGCAGCCCCAACCGGTAAATCGCACCGTACCGTCGAGCCAGACCTCGGTGCTCCCTATGTTCGCACCACTATGTCCAGCCGTCGCAGACGAGCTAATCGCCGGCGATTCTGTTGGAAACGTAAGCCCATCTGCCGGCCCACCGGGGATGACCTTCATGCCCTCGCACAGCGATAGGCAGCGCCAATGTGCCGGATTGTACGGGGCGTTTCATGGCGAATCGTATCGATCCCCGTGCAACTCATTCGCAGCGAGCCAACCATGTGCGGTCTCGGCTGCAGGTCGCGCTTAGCTGTCGGGTCCGAGCGATCGTCTTGAACCGGCATGAGGAACATCCTGCAACCTGGAAACTTGATCGCCGCATAGAGCGACGACGGATGGTCGTCCACCATTGCGCCTCCAGGCGCTCGCATATCGATGCCAAGCGGATCGATCCGTATGAAGCCAGCCTCGACCGGCGAGGCCCTCCTCGGCGGCGAATCCGGCAATAGCTCGGCCTGCGCAAACTTCGGTGTTTCGCCGCTTCCCGTCTCGGCGACCAACGGCCGTTCGCCCTGACTGCACGCAACCAGAACCACGACCCACGCCCTCACATCTCGAGTCTCTCGCGTGAGCTTCGCCGCCAGAACATCGAAGTGCGTCTCGCTCGATTTGTCGAAGTACGCCCACCGGCGACGTCATGCAGTCGGACGCGTGCTCGGGATGTCGTAGTACGAGATGGCGCCGTGCTTTGTCCAGCCCTCTCGCAAAAGCCATGTCGTTGGCAGGTACACGCGTAGAGGCTCGTACGTGTCGCGCCATTTCCACAACACGATCGCATCCTCGCGTTCCTTCCAGCCCATGAACAGCACGCCCGTCGAAAACGGATCGACCTTCCAGCCGCGAGCGAGCGCGTGACGATCCTCTCGGTGCTTTCGCCAGTTGTTGAGCACGTACGCGAGCGAGTTACGCGCCTGCTTGGGATTCGTGATGATTTCCTGGTGAAACCGGTCGGGAAATACGGAACCGCGACGCCGTACCGCCAACCGAGCGCGCACGCTGAGCTCGCGATTGATGTGTTTCGCGGCTGAAATCTGAAAGCTCTGCATGCCGCGCGACAGCGCCATCTTGTGGTCCGCCTCGACGAGCAGATGGATGTGATTGCTCTGAATGCTGAGGTGCACGATGCGAAACGCGTCGCCGCTCTTGTAGTTGAGCTCATGCCGAAAGAGGCAGAGCGTCGCCTCGCGCAGCGCCTTATATAGATGGCGTTTGCGGAGGTTGCCGATATCGCGGTGCGTCCGAAGCACGACGTGAACCGGGAACCGCGCCTCGAGCGTAGGGCGAACCGTATGCGGCGACCCGGCGCGCAGGCCCTTCGGCTTGCGACCAGGCTTCTTGCCCCTCCACTTCTCGCCCTTGCGCCGGCCACGATTCTGCCCGTTCTTGTCGGGGAACCGCAGCGGCTGCTGGACATGTCGTTTGCGCGCGCGACGCATAGTTCCGTGTACCACATAGTTTAGCCGACGCAATCATTTTCGCCGATATTTTTGCTCCGAAACTTCACATCGCTGACACCTTTGGAAGTGTCAGCGATGTTCGTGCACCAGTGTGGGTTCTCGGCGGCATTGCGCTCCATCGAAGTGCACGAGCGTGCGCCTTGCCCCCGAACATGCCGGCTTGCCGAATTTATTGCGACCAGCGGCCGCGTCCGCGCTCTACGACATGACGATGCGCGCAGGTTGCCTCATTTTCGCACTGCTTTTGATGTGCGCTTGCGGCGGCAGCGACACATCGCCGCCACCAGGTTCGATGGATGCGAGCCGCACCACCGGCGATACGAGCAACAACGCGAACGCCTGCTACCTCGTCGGCAATACCGGCTCGGGTGCGGCCAACGATACCGACTGTTGCTTTGGTTTGCAGTGTAAAGCTGGCGCCTGTTGCCGGGCGGGTGGCGCGATCTGTAGCGGCAACGCGGACTGCTGCAATGGCTCCTGTGAAGGCGGCACCTGCGCGTGCGGCCTTGCCGGCGCGAGCTGCACCGATGACTACGATTGTTGCGCCGGCACCTCGTGCAAAGACGGCACGTGCCGCTCGCGTGGCGGCGCGATTTGCGACGATAACCCGCAATGCGCTAGCGGCAATTGCAACGGCAGCACGTGCGTATCGAAGATGGACGGCGAGCCTTGCACGTCAACTCTCGACTGCGCAGCGACGAGCGAGTGCCGCGATGCCGTTTGCTGCCGTCAGGGTGGCGCGATCTGCAACTCTGGAAGCGACTGCTGTAGCGGTTCGTGCAAACAAGGACAGTGTGAATGCATCGCCCGCTAAGCAGCTAACCCTTGATCGTGAGTAGCGGCCACATGCGCGCGACCCGCCGCGCGACATGCGCCTCCTCGACGGTCTGCACCACTGGCGTGATGTCCTTATACGCGTACGGCGCTTCCTCCTTGAGCCGGTCGTGATACTCGGCGAGCACGTCGCGGCGCAACCTGACCTCCGGCGCGGTCGGATCGATCGGCGTCACGACGCGCAGACGTTCGAACGTGTCTTTGAACGTTCGCTCGTCGACGTGCCGCGACTTGCCTCGGGACAAGCTTCGTCCAGCTCCATGGCACGCACTGCATAACGCCGCACTGTTGCCTTCACCTGCGAGCAGGTAGCTCGCCGCTCCCATCGAGCCCGGGATGATCACCGGATGGCCGGTGAAGCGGAACGGGCTTGCCGCGAGCGACGCATCGGGCCCGGCCGCCGGGCACGCGCCCTTACGATGCAAGTGAACGCCACCGCCGAGCTCGTTCTCCCAGATCAGGTTGTGAGGCGCGTCGTAGATCAGGCGCGCTTCGACGTCGCGCCCCAGCACGTCCGACAGCACCCGCACCGTCATGAGACCGAGGAACAGCCGATTGCCGAACGCGAAGTTTGCCGCGTTGCGCATCGCATCGAGGTACTTCGCGGCGAGCGCGGCGTGCGGGCCCTGCGTCGGGATTACGTAGAAGCCGTGCTCGGGATGCTTGAGCTCCTTGGGGTAGATGTCGCGCGCGCGATCGAGGAAGTATCCGCCGACCGGATGGCCGAGACCGACGGATCCGGAATGCGCCATGATCGCGACCGAGCGCGCGGTCACGCCCCACGCGTGTGCCGTCGCGCCATCGACGATTTCGTCGATTCGCTGGAGCTCCACGAAGTGATTGCCGCCACCGATCGAACCGATCTGTGAATCACGCGAATCGTTCGCGCCCGAGCTCGCGACGTAGTCGTCGAACGCGAAGATACCGGCCGCCGGCAGTACGCCCTGAAAGTGCACACGCCCGAGGTCGGCTTCCTGCGCGCGAGCATCGTAGCGACGCCACACGCCTGCGTTCGCGTTATCAGCGCGCGTCTCGTATAGGCCCCACAGCCCCTCACGCAAGAGAGCTTCGCGCTGGCGCGGCGACATCGGGATGTCCCGCTGTCCCTGGAAGAACACCGCGCGCAGCGGTCGATGAATCGCGTCGAGGTGAGGCAGCAGCTCGTCGTGCGTCACGTCCGTGACGAGCAACCGCATGCCGCAGCAAACATCGTTGCCAACGGCCTGAGGAATCACGAAGCCACGCGCATTCGCGACGGTGCCGACGGGGATACCGCCACCGCGATGGAAGTCGGGCGTCAGCACGACTCGCTCGAGCGCGCCGACATCATCGCCCCAGAACGGTGCGATCGTGCCGGCGCGCTCGCGCTGCCAGATGGCGTCAATCGTTCCTTGCACGCCAACGAATGCGAGCGCCTGCTCCACCGCTTCGAGCTCGATGGGAACATCGCGATTTGCGAAGAGCGTGATGGGAACGTCGTACGGATTGGGAATGTTCGAACGCGTTTCGTCCATGCGAAGGACGAGCGCGTCCAGCTTGGTAACCGACATGGTGCTCCTACTCCGAAACAGGAAGTTGCACCGACGAGAAACTCGCCGGCGAGGTAGCACCCGCGATCACGCAGCAGCTCGTGAGGCAGGTAGCGCCTCGCACTTTACGGATTTTCATCGCGATGTCGAGAGCGAGCTCGGAAATGCGCGAAGCAACAGGCGTTGAGGGTACCGTACGCCGATGGCAATCGAGATCCGCGCCATCGCGAAAGATGAAGTCGCGCGCTTTCGCGAAGCGCTGATGATGACGTTCGGTAGCGACCCGGATAACGAAACCACCGACGAGCAATTTCTCGCCGTGCTCGATCCGGCGCAGGCATGGGCGGCATTCGATGCAGGCGTGATCGTCGCGACCGCGGCGACATTCAACTTCGAGGTCTCACTGCCCGGCGGCAACGCGATGCCGATGGCAGGCCTCACGATGGTCACGGTGCGACCGAGCCATCGCCGGCGCGGCATCCTGCGCGAGCTCATGCGCCACCATCTCGACGACGCACGCGCACGCAACTATCCCGTGAGCGGCCTATGGGCATCCGACGCGCGCATCTATGGCCGATTTGGCTACGGCCTTGCGGCGTATTGCGACGTCTACGAGATCGCAAACGCACATCAACTTGTCGTCGCCGCCGGCCGCGAGCTCGATGGTATCGAATGGCTCGAGGAGCCGCGCGCGCGAGAGACGTTGCCCGCGCTCTACGCGCGTGCGACCGCGGCTCGGCCGCTCGCGGTGCGTCGCAGCGATGAGTGGTGGCGCGAGCGCAGATTTTTGGAGACCGGGTGGTCGCGCGGTGGAGCGAGCCGTCGCCGCTACGTCGTCGCGCGCCGCGGCGGCGAGCTCGTCGGCTACCTCGCGTTTCGCCAGCGCGGCAAGTTCACAGACGGCATGCCCGATGGTCGTGTCGAGATCAACGAGCTCATCGCAAGCGATGGCCAGGCGGAAGCCACACTCTGGCGCTTCGCGTGTTCGATCGACCTGTTTCCGACGGTCGCGTACTGGAATGCACCCGCCGATGATGCGCTGCCCTGGCTCGCCGATGACATGCGACGTATCAAGCGTCGACGCGCCGACAACGTCTGGCTACGCATCGAAGACATCCCTCGTACGCTCTCCGCCCGCGGCTACACCGACGACGGCCACCTTCGCATCGCCATCGCCGATGCGACGTACGAGCTAGATGTTACCGACGGTCGCGGCACGTGCGCGCGCACCACGAAACCCGCGGACCTCGTGTGCAGCGCGCCGACGCTCGCGACCTTGTATACCGGCTGCGCCCGCGCATCGGAGCTAGCGCGTGCCGAGCTGGTCCGGGGCGACGCGCGCGCACTCGCGCTCGCCGATCGGCTGTTCGCGACACCCCTCGCACCGTGGTGCCCCGAAATGTTTTAGCGCGAAATCCACTCGTCGAGCTTGAGCGTTGCCCTCGGACCCACGTTGGCCCAACCGTCGACCACGCCCTCTTTCACGATGTGAGCGAGCTCGGAGAGACGCGCCTTGATCCTGTCGATCGCTTCTGCTGCACCGACACGCGAGGGGTTCTTCTTATGCTCGACAATCTCGGCAATCAGCTCCCGCTTGCGATTCTCCACCCGGGTCTCGAGATCTAGCGGCGGACTACTCGGCGCAACGCTCACGTAAGCATTCGACATGATGCCGCACAGGATACGATGAGATCGATCGTTCGACTATTCGGTAGTTTGCTCCCGTCGTGACGATAAAACCGACATATTTCCGATCACACGGTCGAGCAACATGTCGCTTTTTACGAACTATTGCGGTGCAATTTCGATCCAGTCGACGTCGGTGTAACCCCAGTCTTTTCGGATCGTGATCGTGCTGGTGCCCGCCGGCAACGCCACGCCGGTGATGGCCAACACGGCCCAGCCGCTACCGGTCGCCGCGTACGCCTGACTGCGCCAGGCGCCGTTGATCGACAGGTCGTTCTGCTGTTGCGTCCACGCGTGATACCGGATCCTCAGCGTGTACGTCCCCGCGACGACGTTCGGAAAATTCACCGCCAGCGTGTCGCCGGTGACCGTGAACGAACCAACGAAGCCCGAGCCTTCGTAACCGGCAAGGTCGGTGCGCACGCTAACGCCCGAGCCGGTGCGCGTGCCGTTCTCGGCTTGAGTACGGATCGTGACGGCCGTGCCACCTGACGAAACGATCTCGACGTAGTCGACGTCGATATAGCCCCAGTTCTTCACGATGGCGACGGTGTTCGTGCCAGCCGTCAGCGTCACGGCGATCGTCTTGGTCACCCACGCGCTCCCCGTGCTCGGAAACGATTCATCACGCGTCGCGCCGTTGATCACGACGTAGTTCTGCTGCGCCGTCCACGCGTGGTAGCGGATGCGCAGCTGATATGAGCCGGCCGTCACGTTCGTGAACGTCGCCGTCATTCGATCGCCGTTTGCAGTGAATGAGCCGACGAAGCCGCTGTCCTCGAAACCCGCGAGGTCGTTGTGAACACTCACGCCCGTTCCGGAGAGCGTCGTCGCTTCGGCCTGGCTCTTCGAGCCCGACGACGATGGCGGCGGCGGCGGTGGCGACGACCCCGAGCCCGGATTCCACCAATTGCCCGAGGCGACGATCATGGACAGCAGCGTGAGCTCTGAATCGTAGTAGTTCGTCGTCCACTTCGCTTCGAGCCAATCCCAGCTCGCATTCAAGAACGATTGGTACATCGCATCGCTTTGCGCGCCGTTCATCGCGCCGGCCACGATCCCGATCGCCGGCCACGGTCCCGACGCGCCAAGCTCCGACGGTGTCATGTGCGAACCGTCGAGGTGATAGCCGATCGGAACGTTGCCGAAAAAGTTCGGAGCACCCCAGCTCGACACCGGTGGTCCCGGCGTGCCACCTGTATCGGCGACGAAAAAATTCATCATCTTCGTGAGCACGCCTTTCCAGCGCGCGTCGCCGGAAAACACGTAGTCGGTTCCCCACCGCCACGGGTTGCGCTGGCCATTCGCGAAGTATTGGCCCTCCCACGGACTCTCGATGCGTCCGCCCGGCGACGGATACGGCGCGCTGGTTTCGATGCCAACGATGAAGTCGGGCATCAGACCGACGGGCGAATACACGGTCTGCATGCGATTGATCAACGAGTACGTGCGGTCGATCGCCGTCGTCCAGAAGCTGTCGCCCGTCGCGGCCGCGAACGCGCGAAAATGCCCGATCATGTAATCCGACGTTCGGCTGACATCGGGGCCCTTCGCGATCGGCGTGCCGTTCGCCGTCATGTTCCACGCCTTCATTGCATTGATCGTGCGAATCGCTTCTTGCTTGTAGTTCCACGCGCCGCTTGATCCCCACTGCCGGTCCGCCATCAGCAGCGCCATCGCAATATCGAGATCGCCATCCATCGCATTCCAACCTCCGCCGGCGGCGTCTGTCGACGAACCGTCCGCGGCAAGCCGCCAATCCATCAGGTATGGCCCGCCGCTGCTCGCCGGAACGCTGTACGCGGGACGCGCGCGCACCGTCTTCAACAGGCCGTCGAAGATCGTCTGTGCATCGGCGTCGTGTCCTGCCATGAGCACGGTGAGCAACATGCCGTAGCCCATGCCCTCGGAGACGGTGAGGTACGACGCGTTGTTGAACTTGACCGCTTTGCCACCGCTGACCGACGGCACGTTGACGATCCGCGCGAGCTTCCACGCGTCGTAGTGGCTGCGGATCGTGGCATCCATCGTCGCGGCCGAGAGGTGGTTTGGCTTGATGCCGTACCGATACGGATCGATCCGCGCGCCGAACGGATACGTCGGCGACGAGAGCTCGCTCGTGTCCTGGGACAACGGCCCCACGCACCCGAGCGCCGCAATCAACGGGATGACAACTGCTCCTGATGTCCTCATGAAGTTCCGGACGCCATGCGACGCGGAGCGCGACACGAGAAAATGCAGCGTGCGTATCAGTTCGTGAACACTTGGATCGACTGGCTGCTTGCGTTGCCGGCGGCATCACGCGCCCGCACCAGAATCGTGCTCGTTGAATTGCGCTTGCTCGGCAGCGTCATCGCGCAGCCATACGGCGACGTCGCATCGGTGCAAACCAACGCGCCATTGAGCGAGAACGTCACGTCGACGACGCCCACGTTATCGCTCGCCGTGGCCGACACCGTAATCGTTGCGTGGCGAGCAAACACCGCTCCGTTGCTCGGGCTCGTGATCGAAACCGTTGGCGCCGTCGTGTCGGAGCTTCCCGTGCGAGGATCGGTCGTCGCGGTCCACGGGTTCGCGCCAGCGGGCGCGTTGTTGTCCCAGTACCACCAGGCGCCAAAGCCATTCTGCTGGTACACGACACGGCTTGCGTAGAGCAGCAGCGTGACGCTGGACGAGATCGTCTGCGCGCCATTGCGATAGATCACGCCACCCGAGACGGTCCACGTCGCACCCAGGGCATCCACGATCTGCGTGCTCGGCGGAATGGTCGTGTTGTTCGCGCTCTCCTGCACGACGCGCGGATCCGTCGTTGCCGTCCACGGATTGCCTTGCGTGACGTTGTTGTCCCAATACCACCAGTCGCCAAACCCATTCTGCTGGTACACGACGTGGTTCCAATAGAGCAGCAACGTGACGCTCGATGAAATCGTCGCCGTACCGTTGCGATAGATCACGCCGCCCGACACGGTCCACACCGCGCCGAGCGCGTCGACGATCTGAGACGCGGATGGAATTGTGGTGTTGTTCGCGCTCTCGGCCTGTTGTTGTTGCTGCATCGAATCGATCTCAGCGTTCGTCAGCAGATTGCGGCTGGTCAGCTCGTTTCGTTCCGCCGTCGTCAGCGTGCCGCCCGCGAACGCTGCAGCGACGTACGTCGAAACTTTCGGCGTCGTCAGGTTGTACATGATGCCGAAGTGATTCTCCGGCGCGGGCTTGCCCGGCTCGTCGACCAACTCGTAGAACGAGACGGACTCCAAGTTCGCGACGGTCTGGTTGCGCAGGTCCCGCAAGTGTTTGACCAGCGCCCTGAAGCATTTCTCGGTATCCGGTTGCCCGGCCTGGTTTTCGAAGTTGCCGTCGTAAATCTCGCCGCAGTTGAACTCGTTGAATCGGATCGGTTTGCCAAACGCCGCCATCTGCGCCAACGGACCGCCCGTTCCGAACCACGGATCGCTGGACATGAGCGCGTTCTCTTCGCGCGGGTAGTTGTGGAAGCCCGTCACGTCCCACTGCACGCCTTGCTGTTGCATGTACGTGAGAAAGCCGAAGTCGCGACCGACCTCGCCCAAGATCACGCGGAGCGGTTGGCCCGATTGCGTGCGCACATCACGAATCGCATGGCTGATGCCTTTGAGCGCTGCCGTCAGACTCGCGACGCATGGCTTGTTCTGATAGCCCGCTGTGCTGCCCAGCTGCTGATTCCACGCGACCTCGTTCATGATCTCGGGGCGAAGCTGCGTCTCGTTCAGCATCTCGTAGTCAAACACGATGTCTTTGTGCTGGTTGACGAGCGCGTACGCGTCGCTATAGGCAGTTTGCTCGACGGCTGCCAAATTCTGATTGCAGCTGTTGTCCCACTGAAATGACGTCTGCAAGCTGACCTCGACGCTGCCGCCATTCGCTCTGATCTTGATCACCTGATCGCGGAATGCCGTTTGATCGCCCGCCCACAGATCCATGCGCGCACTTCGCAGGTTGCGTTGCTGCATGATCGCGGCGCGCTGGGTGTTCGTCGCGCCATCCGACCCCGTGTGGATGTTCACACCCAGTTGTGGCGGTGTCGCGATCGCTTGCTCTTCGATCGTCTCCTCGAACCCGCAGCTCGCCATCAAAAAGAAAACAACGACCCTAGCGTTCGTCCACATGAGCTCCGGACGTCACGCGAAGCCGAGCGCGACATTATTTTTTCGATGCTTCTAGAAACATTGGCAGATTGGCCAATTGGCTTCGAGCCAGCCCGAGCAAGCTCTCGGCATCTTGCGTCTCGAGCCCGAAGCGATCACCCACGCGACGCAGCGTGCCAGCGAGGATCCATTCGCGCGCGTTCGCGATCCACCGCTGCACGGTCCGCGCGTTGACACCATACATGCGGCCAATCTGTGCGGCCGACATCGCCTCGAGGAAATGTAGCTGCAGCACGTTCGCCTCGCGTGCGGGCAACTCGGCAACCGTCGCGCGGAACGCCTCCCTCAGCTCGTGGCCGTACCGATCCTTCAGGTACTGGAGCTCGGGATCCGCGCTCGTGCCAGCAAGTCGAACCTCGAGCGGCGTGTCGAGTCGCACCTCGTGCTTCTTTCGCCGCGCCAGATCAATGAACGTCCGCGCGATGACTGCGCCCAGCCATCGACCGAGCGCACTACGCCCGGAATAGCTCGCGAGTTTGGGCTGCACACCCGACTCGGCGACGAGAAGCTTCTCTCGCATCCGCTGAATCAAATCGTCGACGTTTTCGCGACCGCGAGACGCTTGCCGCGTGACCTCGGCAGAGAGCAGCTTGTCGAACACGACCAATGCCTGCGGATCACCGCGTAGGCACGCACATGTCAGGTACAGATCGCCTGCTCGGAGGTCGGCCAAGAAATGGAGCGGTTCGCAATCCGTCGGCAAACGCTCGGCGATGAAGCCGACGAATTCCGTCTCGGGAATTCGCAGCTCCGGGCGAGCGCTCCGCGCCTCTTCGAACGCGCGCCGCAGTGCCGCATCCAAGCGGGTGTCACCAGAAGGTTCCAGATGCCGCGGAGCATGCGCTCGAAAACGCTCCGCGAGGAGGTGGCGCATTAACCGTTCCTTCTTCACGGAGTCGGTAAGATACAATAGCGTCTTCATGGAGTGCTTGAGTGAGAACCGCGTGCTTCGAGTCGCGGAAGGTCACCTCACCGGCGCCGAATTGGGAGAGGTCGAGGCCCACCTCCTCGAGTGCGAGGACTGTCGTCGCGTGCTCGCCTCCGCAGCGGCCGCGCTGACGATCGCACCATCGACAATTGCACCCGCGAGCGGTTCGGATGTTGTGCGGCAACTCGCGCTCCGCGCTCGAGTCGGCGCGACGTTTCCGCGCGGTCAGCGCATCGACCGCTACGTGATCGACAAGCTCTGCGGCGCCGGCGGAATCGGCGTCGTCTACGTCGCGCACGATCCTCGATTGAACCGAAGGGTCGCGCTCAAGGTGCTCTCGCCGAGCGTTACGTCGGTTGGGGGCCACGCGCTGCTGCTGCACGAGGCGCAGGCGATGGCGCGCCTCTCTCACCCAAACGTCGTCGCCGTGCACGATTGCGGATCGTTTGAGCAGCAGGTTTTTCTCGCGATGGAGTTTGTGGAGGGCAAGACGCTCCGGCAATGGTTGCGAGATGCGCCTCGCACCTGGGCCGAGATCCTCGATCTGTTCGAGCAAGCTGGGCAGGGTCTCGTCGCAGCGCACGCAGCCGGCCTGGTCCACCGCGATTTCAAACCCGACAACGTCCTCGTCGGAAAGGACGGGCGCGTTCGCGTCACCGATTTCGGCCTCGCGAGTCTGGCCGAGTTGGCGCCACCGCCGCTCATCGGCGGCGAGTATTTCGCGGGTGCATCCGTGTTGCTGCAGACCGCGACCGGCGTCCTCAAAGGCACGCCCGCGTACATGGCGCCGGAGCAGTTCAAGAACGGCATCCTCGATGCGCGAACGGATCAGTTTGCGTTCTGCGTCGCGCTGTTCGAGGCAGTCTATGGCATGCGTCCATTCACGGGCGATTCGATCGAAGAACTCGCTCACTCGATAACGCACGGATCGATCGCGGTCGCGGCGCTTCCCGAGTCGATCCCAGCGCACGTTCGATCCGTCATCCTGCGTGGTCTGAGTACCTCGCCAGACGATCGATTTCCGACGACGAGTGCGCTGCTCGATGCGCTCCGCAACGACGGTGTCGTCAAAGCGCGGCGCCGTTGGTTACGACCGATGCTGGCCGTCGCGGTTCTCGCAATCGCCATCGTTACGGGTGGAATGATCGTGAGCTCCGAGCCGCGCGTCGCGGGGATTGCCCAAACGCAACCGGCGCCGGCACCGCAGCCGCCAGAGATCGATGCGGCGCCGGCACGCGACGAGGCACCGCCGCCCATCGCGTCGCCGAAGACAATTGCGATCAAGTCGTCCGCTCCACCGCGAACGACTTCGAAGCGCAGTCGCCCGAAGAAGCCGCGAGCCGCAGTACCGGCCGTGACCGCCGACGACCTGGATGAGGATGCACCTCTTGCACCGGCTTTTTCTCGCCGAAACCGCTGAGCGGCGATCGCGGCTCGCGATCATCGTTGCCGTCATTGCGTTGGCACCGTCGTCCGGACGAGGCGAACCGGGCAAGTCGCTCACGCCGACGCAGGAGCGTCGCGCCGCAGAGCTCTACGAGGAAGGCCTTCGTCAGTACAACGTCGCGAACTACGACGCGGCGATCGCCGCGTTCAAAGAGTCATATCTGATCTCCGAGGCGCCGGAGCTTCTGTACAACATCGGGCAGGCCTATCGTCTGCAGATTCCGCCACGCTGCGCGGAAGCTCTGCGCTTCTACAAGAGCTACCTGCGCATCGAGCCGACGACGCCGAGGCGCGCCCTCGTCGAGCGAACGATGAAAAGCTTGGAACCATGCGTCGAGCCCGTTGCGCCGACGCCACCACCGGCGCCCGCGAAACCCGTTGCGCCTCCACCCGCACGCGCCGACGACGACGATAGCCACTGGCCGCAGCTCGTCGTCATCGGAAGCGGCGGCGTCGCTGCGATCGCAGGAGGCGTCCTCGTCACGTGGTCCAACGTCGAATATGCGCGCGTTCGCGATACCGGTTGTGCTCCGTCATGTGATCCCGCGCTCTGGGAGAGCGCGCAGACGCGTCATCGAATCGGACTGGGTCTGCTCGCGATCGGAGGTGCCGCTGCTGCAGTCGGGATCGTGTGGTGGCTCATTCCTCGACACGCAAGCCACGATCGGCCCGTCGCGTGGATCGCGCCGTCGTCGTCTGGATTCCTCGCGGGAACCGAGTTCTAGATGCGCGCTCGTGCACTGCTCGTCCTGCTTGTCGCGCTACCTGCGTGTCCCGACTTCTCCGGACTCAGCCGTTGTGTCGAAGCCAAGTGCGGCGCGCGCTCGACGCTGACGCTCGACCGTATGTCACCGACCTCGCCGCTCGCGAGCTTCCCAGTTCCGATCTTTCTCGACGACACGCGCGCAGCCCCCGCCCTGCTCACGCCCGAGACGTTCCACGCGCGGTCCGGATCGACCGAGCTTCCCGTCGAGATCGACTCACTCGGGCCACCGTTCGTCGCGTGGATCCTCGTGCCCCAGATCGCGGGCACGACGACCGAGATCACGATCGAGTACGGCGCCGACATCGCCGCGCGTACACCGGTCTGGGATGCTAGCTACGCAGGCGTCTGGCACATGACCGCGGACGGGCGCGATGCGGGCTCGTTTGCGCGCGCTTCCACCGCGAACGCGCTCACCGAGATCAACGGAGTGCTCGGGCGCGCGAGCGCGTACACCCCGGCGCAGCACAGCTGCATCGTCGTGCCTTCGCTGACATCGTACGCGTTCACGAACGTGACGCTCTCGGGCTGGATCCGCCTGAACCGAAGCGCGACGACGGCCGACTTCTACACGATCATGACGCGCCAGCTCGACGACCTGACGACGGACGACTTCATCATCGGGACACGACCGCCCATCACAGCGTTCGGCAACGTCGCGACCGACATGACAAATCCAACGCGCGTCGGCTCGGCGCTCGCCAGCGATGTTTGGCACCACGTCGCGTACGTCTACGACTTCGCGAATCATGCGTCAGCGTTGTACGTCGACGGCGCCGTCCTCGACGCGGGTGCTGCCAGCGGTCTACCGATGGCGAGCGCGCGGCCCGCGTTCATCGGTTGCGGACGCAACGGCAGTGTCCTGCCCGTCGATCAACCCGATGGCGATTACGTCGATGGCGCACTCGACGAGGTCCGGCTCGAGACCACGGCACGCTCGGCCGCGTGGATCGGCTACGAGTACGCGTCGAGCCTCGATCAGGTGATCACCTATGGCCCCGTCGAGTACTTCGATGTCGCGCCGGTGGACGACACGCCCGTGACGATCCGCGTTCAAGCCGAGAGCGGCACAGCCACCGGCTCCGGCGTCAGCGTGCGCACCGAGCTCGTCGGCTATGAAGGCGCAGGCTACGTCGGTGACTTCACAAACGCGGGCGACACGCTCGCGGTGAGGTTCCCGAACGTCGTTGCGGGAATCTACAACCTGAAGATCCGCTATCACGCGTGGACCCCGCAGCAGAACGACCTCGCGATCAACGATGCCTCGCGCAGCCAACCGTTCGCGGCGACGGATAGCAACTGGGCGGTGTTGACCATTCCCGGCGTCGCGTTGCCGGCAGGCGCCAGCACGATCACCATCCGCAAGGACTGGGGCTACATCGATGTCGACTGGATCGAGATCGCACCGTAATCGTATCGTTACGCGTTCGAGATCCGAGGTTCGAGTGACGAAGAAGCCTTCCGAGAAACCGCCCGCCGTGCTCGTCAAGTTCGACGAAGCTGATCCAACGCTGCGCGAGCGCTTGCTCGCGGCGTTCCGCGCCGCGAACCTCGATGCCGAGCTCGTGACGAGCGGCGAGGATGACCTCGCGATCGCGCGCACGCTGAAGCCACGCGCGATCGTGTTCGCTACGCACGATTACGCCGAGCGCAACCGCGAGCTCGTCGCCGCGCTGCCCGGCGAGGTGCGCATCCTCGTCGGCCTGCTGCCGCGCGATATCGCGCACGCACACGCGCAGCTCGCGTACACCGGCGCCGAAGGCTGGGTGCCGCTCGCGGAATGCGCGCTCGCGGCGAAGCTCGTCGCCGGCTGGATCGTCGGCAAGCCGCCTGCGGCAGAGCTCGCAGAGCTCGAGGCGCGTGTGCCGGCGCCCGCCAAACCGAGCGCGCGGGAAAAGGCGCGGCAACGCGCTAGCGACGACTTCACGGCGAAGCTCGAGGCGATCGACGCGACGCCGCTCGCAGCGTTGCCCCCCGCGGAACGTGCACTATCCGCGCGACGGCGAATCGAGACGGCGCTCGGCCGCATCGACCGCATCGAACGTGGAGCGAAGCTTCCGCTCGCGTTGCGCCACATCTGGAACTTGATGCGGCTCGAGTGGGCATCCGGGCACCGGCGTGACTTCGACGGGCTATTCGCCTCGTCCGCGGCGGAGCTCGATGCATGTCGCGAGACACTCGCCGCACTGCAGATGTCAGAGGAGCTCGCCGCGTTCGATACGGCCCGCGCGGCGACCAGCGCGCGCGCACGCGGCGCGATCCATGGCCGGTGGCGGGGCAAAGCGTGGGTCGCACCGTACGTCACTGCGCGCGCCGCGGAGATCGATCAAGCGTTCGCCGCGCTCGCGCGGTCGAAACGATGATGCACGCGAGCGGATCCAACTTTGCCACTTTAGTGGCAGCAGTAGCACCGCGGCGTCACCAGCGCATCCAGAATGGACACGGCTGCGACGACGAGCAGCGGTGGACCCGCGGTCGGTTGCGGTTCCTCGTCGGGCACGACGTCGACAGTCGCTCGCACGCTGCTGATCTGATCGAAGGGAATCTGAACGCGGCGTGCGCCGAGCTGTAGCTCGGGCCATCCGGCCCCACGCGCGATCTCTTCGGGCGTGGTCGTTCTGCTGACATCCGCGATCGCGGTCACGCCCGCTCGCGGTAGCGCCCACGCGTGAACGACGCGACCATGAACGCTCCGATCGATGGTTTCCACATGCGCGAGGTGCAATGCCGTTCCGCCGACGATCACGAACACCTCGCTCTCATCTGGCACATCCGGCGGGTCGACGGTGGTCCACGCCGTTTGCCGTGCAGCGCATGCCGAGACCAGAGCGACGAGCAGCAGCGATCGCATTGTCGCAGCGCATTGCAACGTGAGTGCCGCGCCCAGGCATGCGTTCCTGCGCAAGTCGAGCGCGGTGGCCGTGGCGTCGCTGCGTCACTGTTGTTGCTCGAGCCACAGCTGCGCGGCGCGCACGCGTAGGTCGGAGCGAGACCTTGCGAGCGCGACGAAGCGCCGGTACTCGGCGGCAGCCTCGCCGAGCCGACCCAAGCGTTCGAGCGTGCGCGCACGACCTTCGCTCGCGTCCGCATCCGTCGGTTTCTCGGCGCATAGCAAATCGAAGAGCGCGAGCGCGGATTCGAAGCTGCCGCGCTCGAACAAGATACCGGCCTTGCCACGAAGTGCCACGTGCCTGTGCGGATCGGGCAGCAGCGCGAGGCGATCGTAGATCGCGGCCGCACGATCGAGCTCTCGCTCGAGGACGAGCATGCGCGCGAGCAGCAGCTGCGCATCGGGATCATCGGCATAGCGAGGATCGCCGAGCGTGGCGATGACGTGCTCGGTGTCGCCCGCGAGCAACACGTTGCGAAGCTGGTCTAGCGAGGCTGGCAGCTCTACCTCGATCGGCCCTTGCGAGCCGACGCGTTTTCGCTCTGTGGATAGCGTGCGATCCACTTCTCGGCGCAGCATCATCGCCTCGAGCAACGTGGGATCGAGCGTGCATGCGCGATCGAACGCGTCGCGCGCTTCGTCGAGCCGACTGAGGGCGAGCAGCGCTTTGCCGCGCAGGTACTGGCTGAGCGCCGGCTCGGTAGCGGAGAGTTGCTCCGCCGCGACAAGCGCCTCCTGATGCTGATGGTGGGCGAGTAGTGCCTTCGCGACCACGAGGCGCGCGGCCGCGTTCGAGGCGTCGGCAGCGAGCGCGCGCCTGGCGTAGTCGATTGCGATTCCCGGCTCTCCATATTCGAGATGCGCTCGCGCGCGTGCCGCGTAGACGAGCGCGCGATTCGTATCGTCGACGATGACGCTGCGATAGATCCCGAGCGCGCCGGCGAAGTCACGAGCCGCTTCGAGGCGAAGCGCTTCTGGTTCAGCGTCGGTCCACTGTCGCGTCGGCACAACGTTCGGCAAACCAAAGATGGCGCGAGTCGAGAGCTCTCGAATCCGCATCACGTCGCCCGGAGTCGGAGGCCTCTTGCGTTCGAAGTAGAGAAACCCTTCCACGTCCGCTGGGTCGAGCGGTCGTTTGTCTTCTCCGAGTAGCTTCCAGCCGATGCTCTCCTCGATGCTTCGCCACACCCGCAGCTGCGTCGTTCCTAGCGGATCGTGGTGACACGCAGGCTCGATGTACGCTTGGAATGCGCGGCCGACCTCGTCGAGGTTCTTGTACCGTTGAGCCGCTTTCTTGTGACAGCAACGATCAACGATCGCGCGGAGCGGCGGATAAGTCAGCGCCCCCATCAAATGGTTCGTCAGCTTGCCGACGGTGTAGACACACGCGGCCTCATCGTAGCGGGGCCACGCTCGCTTCGCTTCGGGTGCCATCGCTTGCGTCCAGCCGCCGACAGGACGGAACCCGACGCGAACACGTCCCGCGATATCGACCTGCCCAAACGGATCCGCGAATCGTCCGAGCTCTCCTCCGTGCAGCGAATCAAAGAGATCGGCGAGCTGCATGCCCCACCGCGCGACACTCCAGACCGCGTCGTCGGTGAGAGAAGCGAACGTTGGAGGCTCCCAGTCGATCGCCGCATACCGCAATAGCAGGATCGCGTCGCCGTCGACCGAGACCGCCTCGAGTAAGGCCGGGTGCGATGGTAGCTCGAGCCAGAGCTCGCGCAGCCGGTGCCACTCACGCGACGGCGTCCACGCGCACTCCATGACGGGCAGCAAGCGCTGGGCGTCATATCTGCGCAGCCGGCTGAACGGCGCCCTTTTCTTCCTCCAGTCGATGCGCTGCTCGACCCAGTTCGGCACGCCTCTATTGTAGATTCGTCGTGCCGATGGGTCGCTTGATTATCTCCACGCAGATCACGCTCGACGCGGCGATGGACCCGATCACGGAGTGGTTCAACCCGAAAGGCTCGCACGACCTCGATGGTCAGGATCAGCTCGCCGCGTCGACGGCGGTGCTGCTCGGCAGGCCTACGTTCACCGGCCTCAAACAGTACTGGGAGAAGGAGTCGGGCCCGGAGTACGCGGATCGATTCAACGCAATGCCGAAGTACGTCGCCTCGCGCACGCTGCAAGAACCGCTCGGATGGAACGCGACTCTCCTCAAAGGGGACCTTGGGCCTTCGGTGCGCAAGTTGAAGGACACCACGAACGGAGTCATCATCTCCTACGGGTGCGGAGAGCTCGCGTACGAGCTAGCGAAGCTCGACCTCGTCGACGAGTTTCGCTTCTGGGTGCATCCGTGGGTGCTAGGTGGCGAGTTCGTTCGTCCGTTCAAGGGGCGCAAGCTTCCGCTCGAGCACATCGCCACGACCACCTACGACACGGGCGTGGTGCGGCTCTCGTACCGGGCGCGGCCTGAGACCTGATTTACTTCGCCGGCGCCTCGTGGAGCTCGATCGCGTTGCCATCGGGATCGTCGACGAGGATCTGCTTGCCGCCCGGTCCGGTCTCGACCTCGTTGCGGAAATGCGCCTTCGCGCGCGTCAGCGAGGCGATCGCCGAATCGATGCTGTCGACGTACAGCACGATCCGATTCCAGCCGCCTGGTTCCTGGCGACGACCATCGGGCATCGGCCTACCGCCGGAAGCACTCGCGCCACTGAGGATCAGATGAAGATCGCCGCGCGAGATGATCGTCACGGGCCCCGACTTCTGCGTGAGCCGGAAGCCGAGGTGCTCGGTGTAGAACGCCGCCGCGCGGTCGACGTCGTGCACCTGATAGCGAACGACTGCGGCACTCGTGCTCGGCGAAAAGATCGGATTGGATGTTTGTGTCATCGGCTTCCTCCATCAATGGTGATGATGTTCGTCATGCGGAGCTTCTGCGTGCGCACCGGCGGTTTCGGCGGCTTCCCACGCGTCGGTCCACGCCTTGATCGTTGCGAGGTCGTCGCCCTTGACGGAGCCTGGCTTGTCGAACGGCATCGTCGGCTTCTTGCCGCTGATGCCGAGGACCTCGCGAATCGTAAATCCGATCGTCGCCGTGTGATGGCCACCCGGTGGATAGGTCCCCATGTCGAAGTGATCGAGCTTGGTCTTCGCTGCTTTCTTGCCTTCCTTCGTATGACAAGCCGAGCAGTAGGTCGTGAATACCGGCTTCGCCTTTTCCCATGCAGCGGTTTCGGCGGCGACCAGGTCGGTCTTTGGTGGTTCCGCCGGTTTTTCCGCGACGGGTTCGGCGGGGGCCGCTGCTGGCGGCGGCGGCGGCTTCGAACCGCACGCGAGGAGTGCAGCAGCGAATGCAAATGTCACGAGCTTCAAGGCATGTGTCCTTTGTCAGCGCAATTCGGGAAACAGGTCGACTTTCGCGTGATCGATTTCTTTGCCGTCGATCAGCAGATCAACATGCGCGTGATGCTTCGCGGCGTGCGGCAAGCGCAATGTCGTTGTAAAGCGACCCGACGCATCGAGCACGTGGGTCGATTCCTCGACGAGCGAGTGGTCTTTGAAGTACCGCACCTCGAGTGATGCGGATAGTTTTCCGGCACGGGCCGCATTGCGCGCCGCTTGCGACAGCGTCGTTAGCTCGACCACGACCTCGAGCGGCTCACCCGCGACAGGCACCGCCGGTCGCGTAACGAGCGTGCCTGCGAACGCGTGGCCGCGAAGCGGAAACGTTGCGCCCACCGGCGTCGGTGCATTCGCATCGGCAACGGCCGCATCCGGTGTCACCGCCACGACAAGCGCATCCGACGTTGCGTCCTTCGACGTTGCGACGACCCCCGCATCGCGACGCACGGTGCCGGGCTCGCGGCGAAGGAGGTAGAACGCGCCGGCGCCTGCCGCAGCCACGAGCACGAGCACGCCGATGCCGACGAGCCATCGCCGAGACTGCGCGGGCGGCGGCACGTCGTCATCGGGCTCCTCGACGATCGAAGCCTGCGGCAGGCGTCGCGGCGCAGGACGCGGCGCGGCGGGCGTCGCGCCGGTGGCGGCACTGATCGCAGTCGCGAGCTCCTGCATCGTCGCGAACCGATCATCGGGTCGCTTTGCAAGGCATCGCATCACGAGCGCGTCGAGCTCGGGGCTGATGTGACGGTCCGGCGCGCGCGCCGACGGCACCACCGGAAGCCGCGACGTATGCTGGTGCAGCACCGCAAGCGGCGTATCGCCCTGGAACGGAGCGTGGCCTGTCAGCATCTCGTAGAGGATCACGCCGAGCGCGTAGACGTCCGTGCGTGCATCGATCGTATCGCCCTCGGCCTGCTCGGGTGCCATGTAGTTCGGCGTCCCGATCAAGACGCCGGTCGCGGTCAGCTTCGTTTCATGCAGGCGCAGTTTCGCGATCCCGAAGTCCAACACCTTCACGAGCAGCGCCCCGCGATGGTCGCGCGTGAGGAAGAGATTCGCCGGCTTGAGATCGCGATGGATGACGCCACGCTCGTGAGCGGCACCGAGACCATTCGCCGCCTGCGTCGCGATGTCGAGCGCAGTCGCAACGTCGAGCAGACCGCGGTCGAGTCGCTGATCGAGGTTCTCGCCTTCGAGCCATTCCATGACGAGGAACGGCTGACCATCGCTGAACCCAAAATCGATCGTGTCGACGATGTTTGGATGACCGAGCCCCGTCGTCGACCGCGCCTCGCGCTGAAACCGCTGCGTGACCTCCGGGTCGCTCGCAATCTTGCGCTGCAACAGCTTCACCGCGACGCGCCGCTGCAGGTGGATGTGCTCGGCCTCGAACACTTCACCCATCGCGCCCTCCCCGACCTTGCGAACCAGCCGGTAGCGGTCGGCGATGACGATGTCTTTGATCAGCCGCGTGCCATCGCGTGGACAATAGCTCGCGTCGAATTCACCCTTGCAGGCCGGGCAGTGGGCCACGCGTCAAGCGTACACCCAGGCGTTGAGCGTTGCTCTGACGGGAGGGCATGCGTCCATCATCGAGTGTCGTCGATCCGCGATGCGGAGCGTGCCACGTGCCACCGCTGTTCACCGAGCCCGGATATTCGATGCACAAACCGGAAGAGATCGGGATCGATGTGTTCCAGGCAAATCGGCCGCCCGACAAGATGTATCGCACCACGCCGCTTCGCGGAGTCACGGATGGCGAGCGTGACGACCTGGTGAACTACCTCAAGTCGCTGTGAGCGCTTCGGTGATACGCTCGGTACGTGGTCGTTCTCGTCGTCGAAGACAGCTCCGCGATGCGCGCACTGATCTGCGAGACCGTCAAAAAGATGAACCCCGCCGGCGTGGTGATGGAAGCCACGAACGGCGTCGACGCACTTCGCCAAATGGCAGAGCGAAAGCCAGACGTCATCATGACGGACATCAACATGCCCGAGATGGATGGCTTCACGTTTATCGAGCGCGTCCTGCAGTGGCCGGATCACGCGGCGACTCCGATCATCGTGCTCACGACCGACGACGCGCCCGCCGATCGCCTGCGCGCCTGGCACCTCGGCGTCCGGACGTACGTGACAAAGCCGATCCGGCAGGGTGCCCTCATCGCTGCGATCAAGAGTGTCGTCGGCGATATCGATCCAGGCACCACACCGATGCTTCGGATCGACTACGACAGCCCGGACGACCTGCTCGAGGATTACGCGGCCTCGCTGTCGCGTGGCGAGATCTTGGTCGCGTATGGCCGCGCGCTGCCGATCGGTACGTCCGTCACGCTGACGCTCGCGTGGCCAGGGCAACGCGAATCGCTCCACCTCTATGGCGTCGTACGATTCTCGAGTGGCGGCGCGGAGCCGACCTTGGCGATCGATCTCGTCGATGTAAAGCAGCGCGAGGAGCTCGCGCGCATCGTCGAGGAGCTGCGCAGCTAGAACTGGCCGCTGATCCCGATCGCCGGTGCTAGCGCACCATCGCGCGTCCGGATCGGAGTGAGCGACGGCGCGATCCCGTGATCGCGGTTGTAGCGGTCAACGGCGCGCGGCGTCGTCGCGATCTCATAGACCGTGCCGCCGAGGTAAATGGCGCCGCCACTCGCGAGCGCGATGTACGGCAACGGCGAGACCGTTCCCGGTTCGCCACGCGACTCGAGCGCGAGCGCGACACCGACGCCGAGTGCCGCGACTCCGATTCCCGACAACCGCACGATCGATCCTGCATTCCACAAGCGATGTGCGTACCCGCTGCCAAGCGATGGTCCGACGAGGAGCAACGCCCCGCCGGTGGTCGCGAGGATCGCCTGCGCGGGTTCGACTCCATCTGGCCACGCCTGAGGCCGGATCCCCATATCCGCAGCGATGAGTGCGAGCGCGAGTCCGGCGCCGGTGGTTCCGATCGAAAGCGATAACGCGGTGTCGCGACGCTTCGGGGCAGGCGACATCGACGGCTCGGCTGCCGCCAGCGTCGATGCGGCGAACACGACGATGAAAATGAACGAACGCATGAGGTTGTCCAACAGCAATCGGCTGACCATGCTCGATTGTTTCGGAACGCGCACTTACCGCGTACGCGAATGCCCCTCGCCTTGCGATCGCGACATTGCTGTCTGTCTTTCAGCTCATGAAGAAGTAGTGCACGCGGTTATCCGGCGCGAGCACGTAGACGCCGTAGCCCGCGCGCGTCCCGCGGATCGTCGGGATCGCCCAGAACACGATGCCGCCCGAGATTCGGTACTCCGCTTTCTGCACCGCATCGAGCAGCGACATCCGCTGCGTCTGCACGAGCGTCAGGTCGCGCGCCGAGCGCGTCACGTGCTCCTCGTCGGGAACATCGAACTTCGACGCGCTTGGTGCAAATGGCAGCACCGTCGGATCGCCTGCGAGCTCGAAGAACTCTTGATGCTCGGGGTCGACGCTTTTGCCCTGCGACGTTGGATAGATGCTCAGCGACAAGTGACCGTTGCCGTCGAGCTCGAACTTTGCCTCGATGACCTGCGGATACGTCTGCAGCACCTGGCTGAGGGCCTGTGACATCTTGATCCGCGACTGCCGCATGACGGTGATGTCGTTGCCGAGCTCGGGCGTGCGTGCGTCCGTTGCGCCGGCGCCGGGCCCGGTGCCGAGATCGACGGTCTGGCGCTGGTTGCTGCCCGCGCCATCGAAGAATCCATACGCGGCGACGTCGTCGTAGAGTGCCCAGACGCCGTAGCCCGCGCGCCCTTCTTGGATCGTCGGAATCGCCCAGTACACGCGTGCTCCGTCGTCTTCGATCTCGCCAACGAGATCCTCGATCGCGTACGCCGAGAGCTGGCGCAGCGTCAGATCGCGCGACGAGCGAACGAGGTGCTCGAAGTCGTGAAACTGCTCGAGCGCTGGCGTCCACGGCGTGCCCTCGGTGCCGCCCGCTAGCTCCTGAAACGTGTTGCGTTCGCTATCGAGCGACAGCGATGGCACCGGATACGTGCTGAGCGCGAGCTTGCCGTCATGGCCCGGCTCGAACTTCGCTTCGATGAGCGGTCCGGTCAGCGCTGCTTGTCGCAGACCTTCCGTCATCGTGATCGATGACTTCAGCACGTCCTTCGGATCGGCGAGCTCGGGCTCGCGCGAGTCGGTCGCGCAGTCCGGATCGCGCTTGAGACAGAAGTCATCGCAAACCTGGTCGCCGTACCAGTGATAGGTCTCGCAGTAGTCGTAGCCGTCTGCTTTGCCCATCGCGCGAACGTCGTCTTTGGAAAGTGTGTCGCTGCTCGAGCACGCACCGATGAAGAGGAAACCGAGAAGTTTGTTCATGACATGGATCCTTGTTCTCGGGCCCCAGAGGTCGGGTGCCGCGGCGTGTCGCGAAAAAACAAATCGCGGCGCGATGTCACGTGCTGACAACACCACGCGGCTGTGCGACGCCGGCGAGCAACGTCGGCTGACGTTAGCGCGGCATGAAGGTTGAACCGCTCACGTGCGTGCGCCCGCGCTCGCCCTGCAGAGGGTGGAGCCGGCGAATCGACTGAGGCCGACCATCGACGAGCGCTAGTCGCACTTCTTCGCGGCGTTGCGCACGGGATGCAGATTGATGCCAAGGATATGCGACGGATCGTTTGGCGCGGTGACCACAAGCGCGACGACGTCTTCCTTCGCGCACGCGAGCTCGTAGCCCCAGTCGAACGCTTCGTGAACCGCGCGCCGAATCTTGCAGTCGCCGTGACGCGTGTGAAACATCGCCGCTCGTTGCTTCATCTCGGCGGCGGGCAGCGGTCCCTTCGTGAGGTACTTCGCGAAGATCTTGTCATCCCATTTGTTGTGCAACGACAGCAGCGCCTTCGCCATCGTCGCGAATGCCTTCGGAGGCTCGACGTCGCGTGAAAACCCGACGAAGCCAGCGATGAGGCCCTGCGAGCTCGTGTTGATCTGCAGCTCGAACGCGCCGCGCTCGCACTTGATCGCGAACACGCCATCGTGCGGCCCGTTGCCATTTATGAACGTGACGTCCGTGCACTTGCCATGCAGCTGCTTGTACGTCGCGAGCTCGCTCTGTTCGCGCGGGTCGATCGGTCGCGCGAGGATCGCTTTGAGTGCAGCTTCGTCCCAGTGCTCGTACACGGCGAGCAGCTTCTTGACCGTATCGGTCAGCGCCGGGGTTGGCTCGGCGACGCGCGGCGCGAGCGCGCCGGTCTTGTCGAGCTCGACGAACGCACGCTCGACGAATGCATCGGTGTTCGCATTCGGAAAGTTCGACATCACGACGATGCCAACGCCGCGCGACGGCGAGAACCGAATCGCCGCGCGGTAGCTATCGATCGCGCCGCCATGCCCGACCATGTCGTCGAAGCGGCAACTGCGTTCGCCTTGCCAGCCAAAGCCGTAGCTCGCGCTCAGCGCGGGCGGCTCATGCTTGAGGAACGTCATGACGCCCGTCGAGTGCGCTTCGCGCAGCGTCGCGCGGCGAATCGGCCCGCGGTCGTCGGCGTTGCGAGCCGGATACGCCGACAGCTGGAACGCGACGTACTTCGCCATGTCGCGCACCGACGAAAACAGCGAGCCGGCGCCATCCATTGCGCCGAGGCGCGCCGGGCTCTTCGGTGTCAGCCCCTTCGGTCCGGGCGCGAACGCCGGCGCGAGCTTGCCGGGCGGAACCTTGTCGTGATCCCACGTCGTCGCCGTCATCCCGAGCGGCTTGAGGATCCGCGTCTCGACGAGCGCGTGATACGGCATCTTCGCGGCGTGCGAGCTCGCGATGCCGATCAAGCCAAATCCGAGGTTTGAATATTCCCAGTGCGTGCCGGGTGGCGTATCGAGCGCGAGCTTCGGCAGCGACTTCAACACCACCTCCTCGCTCGGTCCGTTCTCGGGCTCGAAGGTACCCATACGCGGCATTCCCGACGTGTGCGTCGCTAGCTGGCGCAGCGTGATCGGGCGCGAGTCGCTCGTCGGATACACGAACTGCGCCGCCTCGGGTACCCACTTCGCGAGCGGATCGTCGAGCTGCAGCACGCCATCGTCGCGCAGCGACATCATCGTCAGCGCGGTGAACGACTTGTTGATCGAACCGATGCGATACACCGTGTCTGCATCGGGCACCTGCTTCGAGCCTTCACTGACGACGCCAAATCCCTTCGCATACGCGAGCTCGCCGTCAATGACGATGCCGAACGCGAGCCCGGGCAGCGCCTGCGCCTTCATCTGCTCGCCGATCATCTTCTCGATCGCCGGAAACGCGGCTTCCAGCTTCTTGCGGCGATCAGGATCGCGAAACGTGAAGCGCAGCTCGGTGTCGGCGACCATCATCGACGGCTGACTCGCAGCGGTCGCAGGTGCAGCGGCTGACACAGCGGCGATCGCGGGAGACGGTGAGCTGGAGGTCGGCGGAGTGGGGCGTGATGTCGAACCACCACACGCGAGGAGCAACGCGAGAACGGAAACGCGCATACGGCAAACATACACACGTTCGCTCTCGCATCGCGATCAACACGTGTGCGACACGGCGCTGTCGCAGCGGTCGCAGGTCGCTATAACTCGGCGAGCGCGCCGATGAGCTCAGCGTGGGGCGCGATGAGCTCGATGCCGTAGCCGCTATCCTCTCGCCGCACGACGCGCGCGCGGGCGCTGTAGCCGCGTTCGCTGAGCGGGTCCGAGCCCGGCAAACGCAACTCGATGTCGAGCTCGTCGCCGATCGTAAGCGCAGCATCGGTGATCACGAAGAGGCCGCTCGTGCTGATGTCGCGGCTGTGCGCTTCGATCACGCTACCGCTGTCGCCACGCACGCGAACATCGATCGGCAGTGCGATGCGCCGCGCGCGATCCTTTGCGTTCACCGGCGGTGCGGGCCGCGGCGGAAGCGTCGGCCGATCCGGCGTGCGCAGCGAGGCCAATACAGGGTTTGTCGGAGCGCGCATCGTTCGCGGAGGCAACGTGCCGTTCGCGAGGGAACGCGCGCTGAATGGATTTGGTTTCGACACGCCCGCAGCCGCTAGCAGCGCTGCGGGACTCGCGGGCTGGATCATCGGCCTCGACCAGTCGTCGTCGGCGATCTCGTCGACGTCTGCCGCGAATGTCGCGACGCCGGCGACGCTTTCGTAGAGCGCGTCGAGACCGACATCGGGCTCGACGACCGCGCTCTCATTCACGCGTCTGATGAGCTCGCGGACCACGGGATGTTCGGGTGCGTGCTCCGCGACGATATCGGCATAGCCGCTCGCGACGACGAGATCGTTTGCGTCGTGCAACACGATCTCGGTCGCGAGCGCACCGAGCCAGACATGATCGATGGGATCGCGCGACCACTCGATCGCGCGCACGATCAGCGGCAACAGCTCGCGACGGATGCCATCACGCGCGGCACGCGCCGCGAGCGCGCTCCACATCGCGAGGTGGCCGGGCACCTCCTGCGGCGGCGCCGCGTACGCGCGCTCGAGTGCCTGTCGCAGTAAGCGCATGCCGAAGCCGCGGTGCCGCTCGGTGCCGAGCATCGCGAGCGCACACGCGCGCGCGTTGTCGAGCCACGCCGGTAGATCCAGACCATCGAGGCGCAGGCGCAGATAGCGCTGAATGCGATCGTGATCGCCGCCCTGTAGCGTGAGCGTGAGTAACAAGCGTGCAGCGATCGAGTGGCCCGGAGCGGCAAGCATCGCCGCCTCGAGCCAACGCGTACCATCGTCCCCCGATGCGATCGCCAAACGCGCGGCCATCGTGTAGTCCTCGACGGGGTCGCTGTCTTCACCTTCGGTCGCGCGCAGGACGGCGACGCGTTGGTGATGCTCGAGCGCATGTCCTTCGACGAGCGCTTCGAGTGCCTGCGCGTTCGCGGTGCGATCAGCATCGCGCAGCCCGGCAAGCGCGAGCGCACACAGCGCTGGCTGCCCGGCATCCCACCACGCGGCTGCTTCTTCGACCATCAGCTCGGAATGCGGCGCGCCTGCGCGCAACGCGACACTGATCCGCGCCAGCACGCCCCACGCGCCGAGCTCGATCGCGAGGTCGCGCGCGCGATCGGTCGCGCCCGCAAGCTCGTACGCCGCCAGCGCGCGCGTGCGATCTGGATCGATGTACTCGCAGGCGAGGCCAAGCTCGATCGCGGCACGCCGTGCACTCGCGCTTTGTGGTGCAGTTGCGAGCTCGCGGCGCAACCGCTTCAACGCAATCGGCCAGTCGTGTTCTCGCCACAACACCGGCAGTAACCACGACTCGATCGACATCCGTCATCCAGGATACGCGAACGCGCAGCAGTAAACGGCACGACAGCATCGACGACACGCGCGTACATGTCGCGTCAGGCTGCGAGATGCTTCCAGCATGTGAGCTCGTCGGCCGACAGCTCGGACGTCGCTGATCGAGAGTTGGGGATTCGTCGCGCTCGTAGTCGGGTTCGCATCGCACCGCAGCTACAGGTTCGGCTTCGCGGACACGAGGGCATCGCGTGGAGCCACGGTGATAGCCTTAGCTGTTGTCGCGCCGTGCTCTCGTCTGGGCGATTGCCACGCTAGCCGTCGTTGCTGTCGCGACGCTCGCGGCGTTCGCGGCTTGGACGTGTGACGACGCGCTGATCAGCTTTCGATACGTCCGCAATTGGATTGGCGGCGACGGGCTCACGTTCAATCCCGGCGAGCGCGTCGAGGGCTTCTCGAATTTCACGTTCCTGCTGTTGCTCGCACCGGCGGAGGCGGTGGGCTCCAACTTGTTCGATGTCGCGAACGTGATCGGGATCGTCGCGACGGCCGCCGAGGCCGCGCTCCTCGTTTGGCTACTCGCACGCCGCGACGCCCCGCTCGTCGCCATCGCATTTGCAGCCGCGTTGTTCGCGACCGATCGCATCACGATCGTGTGGGCGACCGGCGGTCTCGAAACGGCCGTGCACGGCGCACTTGTCATGGCGGTGCTCGCATTGCAGCTCGAACGACCGCACGCGATTCGCACGCTCGCTGCGCTGCACGTTGCGCTCGCCGCGTCGCGCCCCGAGGGCATCATGTTCGCCGCGATCTGGTTCGCGCACATGCTCGCGACCAGACGCATCACCGAGCTTCGTCGCGCGCTCAATTGGTTCGTGCCGCTGCTCGCGATCCTCGTCGGCGCGCGCCTTCTGTATTACGGCGAGGTCGTCGCGAATCCCTACCGCGCGAAGGTGAGCGGCGTGCCGACGCTCGACTACGGTCCCGGCTACGCGCTGATGTTCGCGCGTCGGATCGGCGTTTGGGGCATCACCGCACTCGCATCGGTCCCTCTGCTCGTACTCGGCCTGCGCAAGCGTCCCGATGCGTCGCTCGTGCTTGTCGCGGCGTTCATCACGGCGCAGGTCGCGATGGCGATCGCGACCGGTGGCGATTACATGACCGACTTCCGTCTGCTCGCACCGATCGTCGGCGTGTTCTATGTCTTTGTCGGTCTCGTCGCTGCGCGCGCGTGGCCTTCACGCACGCTCGCGATCGCGGCAATGATCGCATTCGCCGCGGGTCACGCGTATCGCCAGCTCGATCCGGTGCCTGTGTTTCGCACCGCGAACCCACCGGCGGAGCACAAACGCATCCTCACGATCGCGCGCGAACAACCGGCCGCGTTCGCGCGCGCGCTCGCCGTGTTCGCCGAGCCCGGCGATTCGGTACTCGCGGATTGGGCCGGCTACATGAGCTACGGGCATTCGCTGCGCACGATCGATGCAACGGGCCTCGTATCGAAGCACCTCTCGCGTGACTTCTACCTGCGCGCGCCCGAGGAGCGACTGCCCGGGCACGCGCGCTGGCCGACGATCGAGTTCATGCAACGCGAGCAGCTGACGTTCATCTTTCCCAAAGTGAACACGCGCCCACCGGAGGATCCGGAGATCGACGAGCACGCGGCAGCGCGCCGGCGCGAATACCCATTTCTGCATGTCACGGTGCCGCTCGCGGATGGCCGCTTCCTGCGCTTCTTCACGACGCTCGATGCACCGCATGTCCTCGCGCGCGCGGAGGCAAAGCACATCCGCGTGTGCTTCAGGCCCGCGCTCGGCGCTTTGACCTGCAGCCGATGAACAAGAGCGCGATCCATGCGCCCACGCCGTGGCCTGTCGAACAACCATCGTCGCCCGGCATCGGCGGCTTCATGCATGGATCGCCGCTGCCCGGCGGCGGTAGCGGCGCCGGCGCATCGACGAACGGCTGGATGAAATCGGCGATCGCGATGTCGACGCGGCCGTCGACGGCGTTCGTCGTGCACGTCGGATCGCCGGCGACGGTGATGCCAAGCAATTGCTCCCCGATAAACACGGCGCCACCGGAGTCTCCGCCGCACGTGTTGTTCGGTGCAGGCGTCGCCGCGAACGTCAGCGTATCCACGGACGCGATTTGCATCGTGCCCTCGCGCCGCTCGCCATCTGCGATCGCGCCCGCCGCGACAACGCCGTAGCCGACGACGCGCGCGACAGCACCGATGAAGCTCGCGTCGAGCGTCGCCGTCGGCAGCGCAATCGGCGCGACCGCGCTCGACTGCCCGAGGCGAAGCACGCCGAGGTCATACGCGTGTGTTGCATCATCGAACAGCGGATGGCGCATCATCTCGGTGACCGCGATGAACGTGCCGCTGCCGACAGGCGAGCCGACGTGAACTTCGTAGGCGGCGTCTGGCATCACGCAGTGCGCTGCGGTCAACACGACTTGCGGAGCGATCAGCGTGCCGCTGCACACGATCGTCGCGGCGTCATCACAGACCGGTCGCTGCACGATGGCGACCACGGCTTCGTCGTGCGCATCGAGGCTGCCGCCTACGATCGCTTGCCGGTCGTCCGTCAGCGTGACGTCGCAGCCGGCAACTAGCGCCAGACATGCGACGCGCTTCATCATTGCGGCTCGCGCCGCGCGGCGACGTCCTCGCGCAACTTCTCGGCATGCTTGCGCAGGCGCTCGAGCACGATGCGCTGCTCCGCCGCTCTTTGCTTGTCGCCTTTACGCTCGAGCTCGGCGATCTCTTTCTCGAGGAGCTCCGCACGGTGTTGCATCACCTCGATGTGCTTCTGCGTCTCGACAAGCTTATCGTCGAGCGTCATCTTCGGCTTCTTCGCCTTCGGCTCGTGCCCCGCATATTCTTCCGGCGTCAGCACGTGCGGCTCTTTCGTCGGTCCCGGCGTCGTCGGACCTTGCGGCGACGCTTCGAGAGCAGGGGCAGGCGGCGCAGCCGATGGGGCGACGCGTTGCGACGCGACCGGCGCCGGCGGTGCAGGCTCGTCTCTGTCGCGCTTCATGAAGATGTACACCGCGACGACCAGGGCGATCGCGACGAGCGCAGGCGCGTAGGCACGCACCTTCATAGCGCGAGCTTCCAGCCTTCCGCCGTCCACCTCGCGCGCACGATCCAATGATGCACGTGCTCGGGCGCAGTCGCTTCGACGCTCACGAGCACGACGCGCTTGTCGCGACCATCGAGCTTGGCATCCTCGATCTTGGACAGGTGCGCGTGCGTCTCGCGAAGCTGGCGCACGAGGTCTTCACATAGCGCAGGTCGCTGCATCATCCCCCTCAGGTGATTGCAGTCGCCCGCCTCACCGAGCGCGAAGAACGTTCGCGTCTCGTCTTGGGCATCCGAAAGCAACTCGTGCTCGCCCGGAGCCGAGCGAGCACAAGCAACAACGAGCAATAGCGCTGCAGCGGTGCGCACTACCAGCAATTATACGGCGACGTCGTGTCCCAAAGCTCGTCGGAGCACCACGCGCTGGTCGTCCAGTGATTGTTGCGCACACAGTGGTCATGCGACGCGTTCTCCTGGAAATACGCATTGCCGCTGCCACAGCCGGCACCGTAGCGACCGTAGCAATCACCCGTTTGATACGAGCCGTTGCCATGGCCCATGCGATCGTCGCCCCAGATCCAGCCGGTGCCGCCGGACCAGTACCAGGTGCCACCGGTGCCGTAGTAAGGACCGTAGGCCGCGTACGACGAGCAACTCGTAAACCCGTTGCCCTGGAGCGGGTCACCGCTACAGCCGTCGCAGTCGTGACCGTCGTAGCTGTGATAGCGATCCGCCGCGCCGGCCCACCAGCACATGTCGACCGCGCGGTCGCGATCTTCGAACTTGATGCGCAGCGGATCCATCGCGGGCACCCACTGCGCCCACAGGTTCAGCACCGAGCCGAAGTGGAACGCCAGACCGTCGCCCTCGGAGATGCCGATGTTCTCGGCTTCGATCGCCTTGACGAACGCTGCGATCACGAGCCGATCGTCGTCGGTGATCGTCGTGTCTTCGCCGCTGGTTGTCGCGAACGCGTCCTGACTCCACATGCGATTGCCATCGCGCGTGTCGAGCGTCGCGTCGATCGTGAGCCCGTGCAGGGTGAGCGTGATCGCGACGAGCTGCGGCTCGAGCTCGCGCGCCTCGAACACGAGCGAGTCGTCACCGGCGGCAAACGTGCCGGCGATGCGAGTCGCGGATGCTTCCTCCACCTCGACCGTGCCGGTGACATCAGTCTGCGGCTCCGTCGTCGGAGAGTCGGCGCACGCGGCGAGAACAACGATCGCGGTGAGGGGCGTAATGCGCATCACCGCCCCAACCAGCAATGGCCGTACCGCTGATCAATCCATTGATTTCATTGCAGATCAGAGGATTCCGGATTGCCCAAGGCTTGGGCAACTTGCCCAACAGTTGAGTTGGTTGCTCAAGGCTTCCGCGGCCTGGGAAGGCCATACGCGTCGAGCCGCGACAGCAGCGTATTGCGTGAAATCCCGAGCAACTTCGCCGCGCGCGATTGGTTGCCACCGCATTGCTCGAGCGCTTCGAGGATACGGTGGCGCTCGAGATCCGCGACCTCGCGCGCGAGCGACTGCGTCGACGAACGGATCGCGGGCCGCTCGAGCGTCTCGTACGAGCTGCGATCGATCGGCGGCATGGTCTGATGACTGTCTCGATGCGACGGGACTTCGCGAACGATCGTCGTCGTCTCGCGCATCGGCTCGAGCACGAGATGCGCCGGTCGAATCGTGCCGCCCGATGACACCAGCACCGCGCGTTCGATCGTGTTGCGCAGCTCGCGAATGTTGCCCGGCCACGAGTGGCTCTCGAGCGCCGCGATGACCTCATTGCCGAACACGATCGACGAGCCAGGACGCGCGCGACTCGCGAACGCTCGCGCGAGCGCGACGATCTCGCCACGGCGCTCGCGTAGCGGTGGAATCGCGATCGTCACGCCGTTGATGCGGTAGTAGAGGTCGCGACGGAATCGTCCCGCGCTCACGTCGTTCGCGAGATCGCGGTTCGTCGCGAAGATGAAGCGCACGTCGACCTTCTTGCCGACGGTCGCGCCGACGCGACGCACGACGCGCTCCTCGAGCACGCGCAGCAGCTTCGCTTGCACGCCGAGCGGCAGCTCGCCGATCTCGTCGAGAAATACGGTGCCGCCATCACCGGTCTCGAGCAGACCAGGGTGTGCACTTGTCGCGCCTGTGAACGCGCCGCGCTCGTGACCGAATAGCTCGCTCTCGATCAACGACTCGACAATCGCGGAGCAGTTGAGCTTGACGAACGGGCGCGACGCGCGCTGCGACATGCGATGAATCATCTCGGCGCAGAGCTCTTTGCCGACGCCGGTCTCGCCGCTGATGAGCACCGAGAGATCGCCCGTCGCGACCTGTCGTACGAGCTCTCGCATGTTGTCCATCGCCGTCGGCTCGTCGGAATCGCGCGCGAGCTGCTCGTATGCGTGCGCGATCAACTGCTCGGTGACGACGCCGTCGACGGGATACCGCGCCATCGCGATGTGCGCCGTGATGCCATGCTGCTGCAGCATCTTCGTCAGGCGCGACACCGCGATCGCAGCTTGATCACCATCGGTGTCGACGAGCAGCACCTGAAATCCGCCGCCGGCGTCACTCGTGACGACATCGGTCGCGCGCATGAACGCCCGCAACAGGCCCTGCATTTCTTTGGGTCGACCATCCTCGGTGTCGATTAACAGCAGCGCGAACGGCGAGCCGCTGCGCGCCGATCGCGCGCACTCGGCGTCGACAGATTGTGGTGGCGAGCTGCCGTCCGCGAGCTGCCACGGCTCGAGCATCGGCTTGCCGTCGAACGATAGCGAGACTTCCTGCAACAGGATCGCGACGTCGCCGACCTGAAACGCCTCACCGATCGCGACCGCGCTTGGTTCGCCCTCGTTGAGCGTCTTGCCGCGGATGCGAGTTCCGTTGCGACTGCCTGCGTCGATGATCTCGAGCGGCGAAAGCCTCAGCGTTGCGTGATGACGCGACACGGTCGCGTGATGAATCACAACATCGCACGTCGACGAGCGACCGATCGTCAGCTCGCCGGTTGCCGGTAACAGCGTAGACGTCACCGCCCCGCCCACGCTGATCATGGCGTGAAGCCGTGTTCCCCCTCCCCTCGCCCTCGCCCCCTCTGTATCGAGATCGTCGAAATCGCTGGCCACGAGCACACCCATTTTAGGACATCGCGCGTCGTCTGTTGGATCAGCGCGATTCGGGTGTAGCCGACGTAAGGTGAATCACTTGTCGTACGAAAAAGTCGCTCAGGGATGCGCAATTACGAGCGCGGCACATGCCCGGCGCTCGACGCACGCGATCGCCTCTACGAGCGTATCGGGGTCGAGCGCGGCCAAACTCTCGTCGAGGATCACGAGCGGCGCGCGCGACAGCAGCGCGCGTGCGAGATAGACGCGGCTTTTTTCGCCGTGCGACAGCTGCCAACCGGTCTCGCCGATCAGCTGAGACATTCCTCCCGGCATGCGATCGATCGTCGCACCGAGGCCGAGCTCGCGACACAGCGCCGCGGCTTCGTCGCGATCGGCGCGCGTCGGTGGCCAATCGCGTCCGATCAAAACGTTGTACGCGAGCCGCCCGAAGAAGACGTGGTTCTCGTGGAACTGCGGAACGAGCGCGATGCGCCGACGCCAACCCGAATCGCCAAGCGTTGCGTGATCGAGCCCACCGGCGAGCACGAGGCCCGCATCGGCGCGCCGCACGCCGCCGATCACGTGCGCGAGCGTCGACTTGCCAGCACCCGACGCACCCTCGAGCACGATGCGATCGCCATCGTCGATGACGAGGTCACAGCCGTCGAGAACTGCCGCCGACGCGCGCGGCGGGCGATACACGACACCGCGCACGGTGGCGAGTGCCTTGAGCGATGGCGGCGCTGCATGCGCGAGCGACGGCGAGGCGGCTGTTGGAACCTCACCGCCGGCGGCGACGAGCGGCGCGACCGAGCGCCACGCGATGGCAGCATCGGCGAGTCGAATGCCCGCCTCGCCGAGGCTGGCGAGCGCGCGGTTGCCGAGCAGCATGCCACCGAACGCGATCGCGAGGCCTTGCGGTTCGACGTGACCGAACAAGAGCGCCGGCGCGAGCCCCAGGCTCGCGAGCACGAGCCAGCCACGCGGTGCGCCGACGACAAGCCACGCGAGTCGATGATCGAGCGCCGCCGAGCGCTGCGCGTAGCGCGCGAGGCCGCGATCCTCGTCGGCATGGCGATCGTTCGCGGGCTGCTGGACGAGCCGCGTCGCGTGGCCGGCCATCGCGTCGATGAGATCGTGCGTGATCGCGAGGCGGTCGTCGGTCCACTCGCGGCGCAAGCGCAGGTAGCTGCGCGCACCGGCGATCGTTGCGGCAAGCGCGATCGCGAGCAATCCGACGTGAACGAGTCCACCTGCTCCGAGTGCGAGCACGACGGCGACGACGACGAGCTCGATCGCAGCGAACATCGCCGTGAAGCCGCCGGTGATCGCGAGCGTCTCGAGCGCATGCGCTTCGAGTACGCGGCCAAGCGAATGGCCGACGCCTTCGCCGCGCACGAGATCCGCCGGCAGACGTAGCGCGCCGGCGAGCAGGCGCAGGCGCAGCGCGCCCGCGGCATCGATCGCGAGCGTGCCCGCCGCTGACGACGCACGATGGCGCGCGACCACGCCCGTCGCGACGAGCAATGCCCACGCGACGAGCCAGCCCGTGTCGAGCTCGCCCGAGAGCACGGTGCGGCCGATCGCCCACCATCCGGCGAGCAACATCACGTAGCCGACGATGTGAAGCGCTGCGATCGCCGCGAGCCTGCGGGCCACGCCGAGATCGCGGGCATGGTGATCGATCGGTGCCTCGATGCGGCGCCGAATCAGCACGATGCCGTCGAGCGAGACTCGGAGTAGTCGCGTTTCGAGTACGGCCGCACGCACGCGCTGCTGGCGCGGCACACGCGCGGCGGCGACGATCGCTTCGACATCGGGTGTTACGCGCGCGAGTGCCGGAGCGCGCATCGCATCGGCGAGCTCGGCGATCGCGCACCACGAGCGTGCGCCGTCGGGAGCTACGACCTCGACGTCGCGTCCGCGACGCCGGATCACCGCGACGACGCCGCGCTCGAGGCGAAGCAGCGCCGGCGCGCACGTACCGATGACACGGGCGATCTCGGGATAGCTCGTCTCGACGGCCTCGACTTCAACGCCAAGCCAGCGAGCCGCATCACGCAGCCACGGCTCGAGCGGTGCACCATCGGCGAGCGCGCCGACGGACTCGGCGCGAACTTCGAGACCTGCAGCGTGCGCGGCCGCGGCGAGCGCTTCACCGATGCGAGCGAGTGGCCACAGCGCTGCTTCGACGCTCATCGCGCGATCCTTCCATCGGCGAGATGGACGTGTTTCCAGCGCGCCCACACGTCGCGCACGCGCTGTTCGGATGCGAGGAGCGCGGCGTAGCGCGAATGCGGCTGCGCGGCGAGCACGTGCGGCGCACCGTCCTCGACGATCCGTCCTTGCTCGACGACGAGCACGCGCGAAAACGTGCTTGTCTCGCCGAGGTCGTGCATCGCGCATAGCAGTGTCGTGTTGCGCCAACGCCGGCGCAGCGCGGCGAGCTGCTCGCGTCGCGTGTCGCGATCGAGACCGCGAAACGGTTCGTCGAGGATCGCCAATCGCGGCGCGACGCGCGTGAGACCGCGCGCGATCCGCACGCGTTGGCCCTCGCCGCCGGAGACAAGGCCTCCGCCCTCGCCGAGGCGTGTCGTCATGCCATCGGGCAGGCGAGCGATCATCGCTTCGAGCCCAGCATCGGCGGCGGCCGCGGCGACATCGGCTGCTGGATCGGCGTACGCGAGGTTCGAAGCGAGCGAGCGATTCCATAACGTCACCGCCGGATCGATCCATGCGGTCCGGCTGCGCAGCGCGCTCGGATCGAACGCGCTGCCGTCGATGCGAATCGCGCCCGTCGCGGGCCGCGACCAGCCGAGGAGCAGACCGAGCAGCGTCGACTTGCCTCCGCCGGATACACCGACGACAGCGACGTGCTCGCCCGCTGCGATCTGAAGATCGATGTCGCGCAAGATCGATGTGCCGCCGCCGACGACCGAGACACCCTTCATCTCGATCGAGACACCGCCGTGCGTATCTTCACACGCGGCCGGCGCCACCGGCTCCTCGTCGAGCGCGCCGAGCGGTTCGAGATAGCGCAGCGTCGCGTTGCGATACGCGGGGAGCTCGCGTAGCGCGGCCGTGAGTACTTGTGCGGCCCGCGGGATCGCGAGCGCCCAGTAGACGACGAGGATCAGGCTCGCAGAAGGCCCGCCGCGCGCGACAGTCGTCAGTACGAGCCCGATCGCGAGGCCAAACCCGATGACGCTCTGGATCGCGGCAACGGTGACCGCGACGCGATGCTCGCCGCGCGCTGCGCGACTCCACTCGACGAGCAGGCCCTCGTGCTCGCGGCGCAGCACGCTCTCGATTCCGACGGCGCGCGCCGGCAGCGTGCCGAGTAGCGCATCGAGGTAGAAGCGCGATAACGCGCCGGCGTGCGTGCGCGTGCGCAGCTCGCGTTCGCCGAGCGTGCCGATGGCGACGAACGGCGGCGCGAGTGCCGCGATGACAAGCGCGACGACGAGCGGAGCTGTGCTCGGCACGAGCCAGGTCATCGCGGCGGCGGTCGCGACGATCTCGACGCACCCGCGAATCACGCGGACGCCGAGCGCCGGCGCTTCACGCAGCTGGTGCAGCATGTGTGCGCGATCGGCCATATCGGAGAGCGGGCGCGTGCGTAGATACTGCAAGCCGAGGCGTGGCAGCTTTTCGAGCAATGCGGTGCGCAGCCGCAGCTCGGTGCGACGACCGAGCCGTAGCGCTTCGCGACACGTCGGCACCTCGACGAGCAGCATCGCGATCAAGAACGCGACGAGTGCGACAAGCGCGCCAGCGAGCTGCGGCACGGTTGCAAGGTCGCTCGCGACCTCGAACACCGCGCGAAACAGTGCGGCTTCCGCGATCACGGCCAGCGCAGCGATCACGGTTGCGAAGACAACCGTCGTTGGTCGCAGCGCGCCGTCCGCGAGCATGGCGGCGACAAGTGCGCGTAACGGCCGCGGCGCTGGCTCGGAGAGCACCGCCGCGAGCTCGCGGTTGGCGGGCGCTGCTGCGCGAACCGCATCGATGCGCAACACGACGCAGCCGCGGATCTGGATATGCTCTGCATCGCCGCGCTTCGCCCGCGCGAACGCGTACGCGTCGGGGATCGCGCTTGGAGTCGCGACAAGCGCATCGACCATGCGGGCCGCCTCGAAGCCGGTGCGCAGTGCGCGCGCGTCGACCATCTCCGCCGTCATCCGCGTCGCGGCGTCGAGTGTCGCGATCGATTGCCAGCCTGGTTCTGCGAACGCGCGCGCGATCCTCGTCTGCGCGTCGCGAATGCCGAGCGCGCCGAGTCGCGTCGCGAGCGGATCGACAAACTCGTCGCTCTGCGCCCACTCGCGCCACGCATCGGCGGGGACGTCCATCACGTGGTGAAACAGATCCGGCGCAAATGCAGTCGCGGTGACCCAGCGCCGACCGCGGCTCGGGTCCATCACCTGCAGTCGGCCGAGCATGCGGTTCCACAACACGACGAAGTGCGGAGCGACGGACGTCTGCGTCACGACGATCGCCGGCTTCTCTGCGAGAAGTAGATGATCGACCGGGATGACCTGCTGTGTCGCCTCGATGCCGAGCTCGTTCGCGATCTCTTCGATCGTGTCGATCGACGTCCCATCGACATCGGTCTGACAAGCCTCGCGCAATCGACCGTAGCTCGCCGGAATGCCGTATCCGCGAAGGATCGCGGTCAAGCACGCGGGACCGCAGTCCATATCCGATGTCTGGATGACCTGCGGAATGATCCGCCGCATCACTCGACTCCGTCACCGATCGCTCGCAACAGCAGCGTGATCGGGCTCGCTCGATCGACTTCGATGTCGACGGTTCCCGTCATGCCGTGGCGGATCGGAATTTGCGGTGAGTCGGTCGCGAGCGCGAGCTCGACGCGAATCGTGCCATCGCGCACCTCCGACGCGACGCGCTCGACGCGCGCGTGCACCACGCCGTACCTCGTCGATGGAAACCCGGCGACGCGCAGCCGCGCGTGCTGCCCCGCCGACAACCGCCCATACGCCGCTGCATCGTACTCCGCGACGACGTGAAGGCTGCCTTCGGGGACGATCGTCGCGATCACATCGCCTTCACGCACCACCTCGCCCGGCCGCAGCGTGCCGACCTCGCCGAGGATCCCCGCGACGGGCGCGCGAATCGTTCGACGCTCGAGCTCGAACGCGAGTCGATCCGCTTCGGCGCGCGCGGCCGCGAGCTCGCTCGCGAGCTCGGCGCGCTGGCGCTCGAGTTGTTCCTTGCGCGCACGCCGGCGTTCGGCATGCTCGCGGTTCGTCGCGACGAGCGACTCCGACTCGTGCCGCACGCTTTGCAGATCCTCGCGTTGCTTGCGCACCTGCGAGCTGACGCGATCGAGTGCCTCCTTCGGCGTGGCGCCGGTGCCGGCGAGCTGTCGTTCGCGTGTGAATTCTTGCTCCGCGAACGCGAGCTCGGCATCGGTCGAACGCATGCGCGCGACCAGCTGACGCTCGGCCTGTTCTTCGGCGACGCTCGCTTGCAGGCCCGCTTCTTCCTCGACGGCGAGCTCGCGATCGATCGACGCGACCTCCGGCTCGAGCGTCGCGGATCGCGCCCGCGCGCGATCGGCCGCGATCCGCTCGGGCGTTGCTTCGAGCGCGACGAGCACGTCGCCTCGCGCGACGCGAGCGCCGACCTGCAGGTGGCTGACAGTCACGCGACCCGTTGTCGCGGCGGCGAGCTGCGTTGGTGCGGGCGTTACCTCGACGCGCGCGCGTCGCGACGATCGAAAGACCGAAACCTCCGCCGCGAAACCCCACGCCAGCCACCCGCCGAGCATCGCAATCGCGACGACGAGTGCGATGATCGGCGATCGTTCGCGATGATCGCGAAGCGACGCGAACGTGCGGTGAAAGGCCGCAGGCATGTCACGTCGGCTCGTCGACGAACAGGCTGTGAATCACTTGCGGGCACACGCGACACGCAGCATCGCCGCTTTGGTGATACCAGCGGCACGACGAGCGGATCACGCAATCAGGGAGCGGCCCCGGATCGGGCTCGAGTGCCTCGACCTCGAGCTCGGCGACGCCGCAGCGCCCGTCCTTCCAGGATTGACATGCCGACTTGCCGCACGCGCTCGTAAACCGAAACCGCAGATGCGGATCGCGGCCGCGCTTCGCGATCTCGACGAATTCCGGCGTCACCGGGCGTGGCTCGGCGAGGAGCTCCAGGCGACCGTCTTCTGTGAGCACGCCGAGCACCTTCGCGTCGGGGCGTTCCATTCGCGAGCTCGGGCATTGAAGAGGAAGACGCTTTCGCATGATGACTCCGCGGCGTGAAAGCGAGCGCGGCCCCGGCTCGCGCCGAGGCCGCGATCAGGTCAATTCGCCGAGGCCGACGGCGGCCAACCCTGACCGGCGCGAACGCCGGTGCGCATCTTGAGCGCCTCTTTGACCTTCTGCAGCGGCTCGCTATCGAGCTGCTGCTTCTTATCGGCCTCGAAATCCAGCGAGGCCAGCTCTTCCATTGTCATCTCATCCAGTTTCTTCATGCGTTCTCCTTCGTGCTTGTTGAGCGTCGCTACCACGCCTCGAACGGCAGCTCGACGAGCACGCGCGTGCGCAGCAACGACCTGATCGTCGACACAACCGCCGAGCGATCCCAATCGGCGAATCGCTCGCACGCCTCGCCGACGGTGAATGGCGCGCGCTGCTCGGCCAGCCAATGCAACATCGGCGACAGCGCGATCGGCAGCGAGGACGTGAGGCGATCGCCGGCGCCGAGCTCGAGACCGATCTCGAGGCGAACGCGATCGCCGTCATCGCAGAGCACGATCTTCGTACTCGGCTCACGTTGCAGGCGTGTCGAGTCGGCGAGCTTGCGCGCGCCATCATCGACGGAACCAAACAGCTGCGACATCGACAGCGATGCGACGCGATCGCCGAGCTGACGCAAGAGCGTTGCCATCCGAGCGCGGGCCGGTTCGCGTCGCGTCGAATCATCGGCCCATCCGAAATCGAGTGGGCGGCGCCACTCTTCGGATTGCGTCAGCACCTTGTGGAGATAATTCGTAACGAGCTCGGCCGGCGTCGGGTTGCGAAACGCGATCACGGCGGTCATCGCGCATTCATCGCCAGCGACCGTCTCGTGGTAGAGGCCGCGCGGCGTGAACAGCATCGAACCGGGCTGCAGCACGGCGTGCTCGGCGTCGTCGGCGAGCGTCGTCACGTCGAGCAGACCGCCGGGTGACTGCGCCAACCAGTGCGGCGGCGCCGCGATGCCAGGCACGTGCTTCATATGTGGAAACCGTGCCGCGTGCTGCCGCAGCCGAAACTCCTTCGGCCCACGCAGATGGATCGCGATCTGCTCGTGCGGATCGCAGTGCGCCGACAGTCCGCTGTTGCGACCGTTGACGAACACCGACAGCGTGGCGCCGCCGCGCGGCATGCCAAGCTCCGCTTCAAGCGCGCGTAGCCAGTCGCACGCACCCGGAACGAGCGCGTGAACGTCCGTAAACCCGACAGTCAGCCCGAGCTCCTCGAAGCACTCGCGCGCATCGACGCCGTGCACCTCGAACCGCCCGAGCGTGCGGTTGGTGACGAACACCGGCCCGCGATACGCGCGCGACAGCGCTCGCGGATCCGCGAGCACGCCGCTGTAGAAAAACGCCGGAAGTCGATCGAGGCTGCCGTGCGCGAGCAAGTGGCGCCCCGGGAAGTAGCTCGCAAAGAACTCGTCGACCGCGATCGTGCCCAAGAGCTGAGCGAGCGGCGTTGGGTCCTGTGCGTCCGAGCTTTCCATGGAGAATGCCGCTCGAACGTAACAACGACGCTCTCAACTGCCGATATCGCGCCGATAACACGCCTCGGTTTACGATGCAGGTCGACATGGGCACTGATTCGACCGGCCACGAATTGCTCGCGCGTGCCCGGAACGATCACTACGTCACACGTGATGTCGCCGCGGCATGGAACCTCTACGAGCAGGCGCTCGAGGCGTTCGATCGCGATGGCGATGAAGCCGGCGCGGTCGCGGTGCTGTCGGGGCTCGCGCAGCTGCGAACGGAACAGGGTTGGTGGACGGATGCGGTAGCGCTGGTTCACGAAGCACGCGCACGCGCGATGCGATCGCAACTCGAAGGGCTCGCGATCGAGCTCGATTCCATCACCGGTGAGATCGCGTTGCGCTCCGGCGACGGGGCCGGGGCGGCGCGCATTTTTGCGCGCGCACTCGCCGCCGCGGCTGGAACGCGTGCGCTCGGCGGCGTGCTGATGCGGAGTGCGCGGACGTTTCAAGACGATGGCGATTTCGACGAAGCCGCACGGCGACTCGAGCGCGCGGGCGTCGAGTTCGAGCGCATCGGTGATCCGCGCCGCGCGAGCCTCGCGCGGACCCGCCTCGCACTCATCGCGATCGAGCGCGGCGATCCCGACGCTGCGATCCAGACGATCGAGGATGCGCGAGCCGGCTTCGACGAGCAGACCGATCCTCTCATCGTGCGCGAAGCATGGCTGTATTCGTGCGCTGCCCATGCACTCGCTGGACGCTTCTCCGAAGCGGAAGCCGCGCTCGCAGCTGCGCGCGTGATGCCCGAAGCCTGGAGCTCGGCGCGACATTCGCGGCACTACATCGGATCGTTCGAGGCGTTGATCATCGCGTGTCGTGCGCGTACCGCCACACCTGTCGATGAAGCCGGGCTCGAGCACGCGCGAAATGCGATCATCGCCGCCGAGACGCCGGGCGCCGACGGCTGTTCCGCCGTCAACTGTTTCTACGTGCTGCGAGCCTGCGTGCGTCTGATCCGTCGCGCGCTGCCGGAACACGCGCGACCGATCGGCAGCACACGCGTCGCCGACGATGGGACCTGGTTTCAGCTCGTCGACGGACGCACGGTCGAGCTCGCGCATCGTCCCGTCCTCGCGCGCGTGCTCGGCGAGCTCGCGGCCGCGGCTGCTGCCGCTCCTCCGAGGACGGCGACGGTCACCGATCTGCTGCAAGCGGGCTGGTCCGTCGACTCGGCGGTCGGTACCTCCGGTGAGCTTCGGGTCTACACATCGATCTTGCGTTTGCGCAAGCTCGGCCTGCGCGATGCCATCGTGGCGGTGCCTGGCGGCTATCGCCTCGAGGCCGAAGTCGTCGTGCGATCGACGAGCTAGCGGCGAACGTCGGATGTGGGAACGAGGTCGATCTCGCTGCGCAGCGGCAGCGCCTCGACATCACCCGACGTCGTGATCGCGAACGCGCCGCAGCGGTTCGCGAGCGCGAGCGCGTCTGCGAGGTCCAGGTTTTCGAGGCGACCGACGAGAAATCCGGCGGCGAACGCGTCGCCCGCTCCGACGGGGTCGACGACGCGCGCGACCGGGATGGCAGGTGCAAACGTTGGCGCGGCGTCGCCGGCTTGCAGAGCGACAGACCCGCGCGCGCCAAGCTTGATCACGACGAGCGTGGCGCCGAGCGCCAGCAGATCGCGCGCCGCTTGTTCGGGGTCCGTGTGTCCCGTCAGCAGCTCCGCCTCGTCGATGCCGGGCATCATGATGTCACAGCGCCGCGCGAGGTCGCGCAACGTGGCGCGCGCTTCGTCGGCGGACCACAGCTTGCGCCGAAAGTTTGGATCGAGCACGACGGTCACGCCGTGCGCACGCGCGAGCTCGGCGGCGCGAAACGCGGCTTCGCGGCAGCTCGGCGAGAGCGCCGGCGTGATGCCTGTCAAATGAAGAAAGCGCGCACGCGCGAGATAGCTCTCGTCGAGATCCGTCGGCGCGAGCCTACTGCCCGCCGAGCCGCGCCGGTAATACACGACCTCGAGCGGCCCACTTTCGCGTCGCTCGCGGAAGAACACGCCTGTCGCCGCTTCGCGATCGATGCGCGCGTGCGAGACGTCGACGCCTTCGCCACGCAAACGGAACAGGACCGCGCGGCCGAGCTCGTCGTCGCCGACGCACCCGATCCAACCGGCCGTGTGCCCGAGGCGCGCGACGCCGATCGCGACGTTGCTCTCCGCGCCCGCGATGTGGCGCCGAAAGGTTGTCGCCTCGCGCAGCGGTCCCGGCTCTTGCGCGACGAACAGCGCCATCGTTTCGCCGAGCGTGATGACCTGTGTCATCGGCGTGCTCGGCTCGCGATGTCGACGAACGTGCGCGCGCGCTCGGCGATCGCGTCGAAGCGGCGCTGCTCGACGAGCGGTTCGTCGACGAGCGCGGATCCGAGACCAAGCCCGAACGCGCCGGCCGCGATCCACGCGGCGGCATTGTCGAGCGTGACTCCACCAGTCGGCAACAGCGGCACCTGATCGAGCGGGCCGCGCAACGCGCGCAGGTAATCGGGACCCATCGATCCCGGGAACAGCTTGATCGCCGTCGCGCCTGCGCGCCACGCGGTGAGGACTTCGGCAGGCGTCAGCGCGCCGGCAAGACACGCCGCACCGCGCCGTGCCGCCTCGTTGATGATCTGCGCGTCGCTGTGCGGGCAGACGAGAAACTGCGCGCCGGCATCGAGTGCCGCGCGCGCGGCTGCGGCGTCGAGTACCGTGCCGACACCGAGCAGCGCACGCTCACCAAACGCGCTGCGAAGCCGCGACACGATGTCGAGCGCACCGACGGTGTTCGTCGTGACCTCGATCGCGCGCACACCTCCGGCGAGCAGCGCTTCGACGACGTCATGCGCGACCGCGCCATCGATCCCGCGCATGATCGCGACGACGCGCGTGCGCTCGAGCAGCTCGGGGACGGCAATGCGCTGTCGTGCGGGCGCACGTGCCGGCGCCTTCTCGCTCACGCGCGCGTCGCGACGGTGCCAGTTCTCGCGAAACAGGTTGAAGTCGACATCCTGCGCCGGATACGCCTCACAGAATTCGGCATCGAGCGTGATGCCGAGCCCCGGGCCCGTCGGCAACGGAAAGCAGCCATCGCTCGGATCGACCTCCGGCAGCCCAGGCGCCATGTCTTTTACCCACGCGTCTGCGAAATCGTTGAAGTGCTCCTGGATCTTGAAATTCGCGCACGTCGCGACGAGGTGCAGGTTTGCCGCGGTGCTGATCGGGCCACCGACGTTGTGCGGCGCGAGCATCACGTAATACGCCTCCGCCCACGCCGCGAGCTTCTTCGTCTCGCCGATTCCGCCAAAGTGCGTGACGTCGGGTTGCACGATGTCGGCCGCTTGCAGCTCGAACAGCTCGCGGAAGTCATACCGCGTGTGGATGCGTTCTCCCGTCGCGACCGGGATCGTGATGCCCTCCGCCGCCTTCTTTAGCGCTTTTAGGTTCTCGGGTGGCACCGGCTCTTCGACCCAGCCGGGTTCGAAACGCTCGAGCGCGCGACAGATGCGCACGGCTTCGGCGGGCGTGAAGCGGCCGTGCATTTCGATGAACAACTGAACATCGCGTCCGATCGCATCGCGCACGGCCTCCACCAATTCGATCGATCGGATGAGCTCCGCACGCGTGAGCTCGTAAAACCCGGGCCCGAACGGATCGAACTTCATTGCGCGGTAGCCGCGCTCGACGACCTTACGCGCCGCCGCTGCGAAGTCCGCCGCCGTGCGCTCGACGGTGTACCAGCCGTTCGCGTACGCGGGAATGCGATCGCGCACCGCACCGCCGAGCAGCTCGTAGACCGGCACGCCGAGCGCTTTGCCTTTGATGTCGTAGCAGGCCATCTCGAGCGCTGCGACGCCCGACATCGCGATCTCTCCCATGCGCGCGTAGTCGTCGCGCATGAGGCGTCGCACGAGGTCATCAGTGCGAAACGGATCTGCGCCGAGCACGTGGCGCGGCACGCCTTCCTTTAGATAGCCGAGCAGCGCATCGGTGTGGCCGACCATCCGGACTTCGCCCACGCCCTCGAGACCTTCATCGGTGCGAACACGAATAACGGAGAGATTGCGCCAGGGCGTCCCGACGACCAGGGGTTCGACACTCGAGATGCGCATGGGTCAGTGAGCTAACACGCTGAGATTGCCAAGCGGCGCCTTTTTTTTGCAACCAATCACGCACCCGTACCCACAAGAGAAAGATGATGCCGGCGAAAACAAATGGGGTACCAAGCCCCATCGACGACAATGCATTCCGGGACGAATCGACCGTTCAAGTCGATCCGGAGAAGATGAGCACGTTCGCGGAAGCATCGAAGTTCGCCATCGACACCACGCCGCGGTTCGCGCATTGCCGCTTGGTTCCGAGATTCAAAGCGGCCTGATTACCAGGCTATCTCTTCTTGCCGACGTTGCGGCCCCAGACCTCGACGCGCGCCTTACCGCCGCCGGGCAGGTTCGTATACGTCAGCTCGATCTGCTTGATGAAGCGATCGTTGCCCGGCAGATCGATCACGCGTGAGCGCGCGCCTTCTTTGAAGACGTGTTTCACCTTCGGTTGGAACGTCGTGTTGTTTCCGAACGTGACGACGAGATCGAGAAGATCGAGATCCGAATCCGTCACGACCATCGTCAGCTGATCGAAGCGACCTTCTTGCTTGCCGACGACGATCACATCCTTATCCGCCTTGCCGCCGCGGCCCGAGACGGTCTGCGATCCGAGCAGCGTCCAGCCCTTCGAATCAAACACAGGGGCCGGCGGTGCGGCGCCGCCACCACCGCCACCGGCGCGTTGACGGCCCCAGAGTTCGACGCGTGCCTTGCCGCCACCGGGAAGGTTCGCGTAGGTCTCGATCTTTTTGATCGTGCGCGTGTTGCCGGGAAGATCGATCGCGCGTGTGCGCGCGCCTTCGCGGAACGTGTGCTTCACGTTGGGGCGGAACGTCTCGTTGTTTCCGAACGTGACGACGAAGTCGACGAGCTCGAGATCGGAATCCGTCACGACCATCGTGAGCTCGTCATAGCGGCCTTCATGCTTGCCGACGTGGATTACATCCTTGTCCGCTTTGCCACCGTGTCCCGAAACCGTTTGCGATCCGAGCATGGTCCAGCCGGTCGAATCCCATGCGGGGCCCGACGGCGGACGCGGTCCCGGCGGCGGAGGCGGCGCGTTCTTGACGTTGCGCCCCCATACTTCGACGCGTGCCTTACCGCCGCCTGGAATGTTCGCGTACCGCAGATCGATCCGCTTGATGAAGCGGTCGTTGCCCGGCAGATCGATCACGCGCGAGCGCGAGCCCTCGCGAAACGTGTGCCTCACGTTGGGCTGAAACGTCTGGTTGTTGTGAAACGTGATGAGAAAATCGTTTAGCTCGAGGTCAGAATCGACGACGACGAGCGTGAGCTGATCGAATTTGCCCTCGTGCTTGCCGACGACGATCGAATCGCGATCGCGGTGACCGTCGACAGTCTGCGAGCCGAGCAATGTCCAACCCGTCGAGTCAAACGCTTGCTGCGGCGGAGGAGGGGGCGGCGGTGGCGGTGGCTGCTCGGGCTGTGGTGCTGGTGGTGGCGGCGGCGGCGGACCGGCGCTCGTCGTCGACCGCACCGCACATGCAGACAGAACCAACGTAACGAGTAAGAGTCTCTTCATGTGTTCTCCAAAATTCGAACGGCAGTACCCCGTGCCAACTTGACTCCTCGAGCCGGCAAAAGTTTAGCGCTATCCTCTTCGTACGTGGGTAAGCCGCCGGGCCTGATAGAGCCGTTCAAATCGCCGAATCTCGATCACGAGAAGGAAGCGGCGAAGCATGGGGCACATCGCCTCGCAACGCGGCTCGTGTACGTTGTCGTTGTTGTCGGGTTGATCGCGCTATTCATCCTTGTCGGAATCGCGCTGCACATCCCAACGGGCTAATCGTCGGGCCAGTCGTCGATGCCGTCGCTGCAGTGAGGACGGTCGCCACGCCCCTCGAATGGCATGTCGAACGTGCCATCGATGATGCCGCCATCGACGAACACGAGCTGAAACTCGCCAGCGCGGCGACCGAGCAGGCCGGAGATGCGCACCGTCAGCGTCGCACCCGCGAGCTCGGGCGGCACCGGTGCAACGCCAAACCAGACCAAGCTCGTCGCCGTCGCAGAAGGAATGTCGTACGTGCGATCGGCGAACACCGATGGGCCGCCATCGATCTGAAAATTCACGGTCAGCGTCTTCGCGCCGTAGCGCAACGAGAAGATGCTTTGATCGAGGCTCGTGCACGTCGCCTTGCGCAACAAGTAGAAGTCGGAGTCCTCGTCGATCGCGAGATCGATCGGCTGGCCCAGCAGCGTTCCCGTTGCCTCACCGCTCGGCGGACCGCTGCAGGCGCCGACTAGGACGAGTATGAGCACGCTGCGCATCCGACCATCTTCGCAGCAATGCAGGCGGAATGAAATGGCAACGTTGTGCTGCGCTCAGCGGCGATCGATTCCGATCACGCGCATGCCGCGTGGCCCGCGTGCGAGGTGCACGAACATCGGTGGCATCTGGCGAACGTCAAGCTTCACCATCGTGTACGCCTCATGATCCGCGCCTGTCGCGACGTTCGGGATGCATACGCGGCTCGCGCTGGCCCGATACCTCGCGGCCGCGCCGAGCATACGGCCGGCATAGTCGAACGAACGCACGCTGTAGACCGTGTCTCGCGGCATCCCGTAGCCATAGACGAGCCATAGATCGTCGAAGCAGAGGTCGAGCCTGGTGCCGCGCTCGCTGACATCAAACCGGCTCAGCGGCGCGACGCGCGAGAACGCGTAGCGACCGATCTTGCGCTGGCGCTCGAGCAGCGTCTGGACGATGTACGCCGCCGCGCGCGGATCGGTGTAGCGGCCCGCTTCGACCGCCGCCTCGATATGTGCGCGCGACAGTCGCATCAGCTTCTCGGCCGCCCAGAATTCGTCGAAGCGATCCGCGGTCTCCATCGGGCGCCAGTGATGATTCGATTCCCACGCGCCTGGCTCGAACATCGTGCTCTCGAACTCGCCGAGGCCGCGCAGCTTCGGATACTTCAAGTCCCGCTCCCACGGCTCGACGTGGAGGCCGAACGTCACCAACGATGCCAGCATCCTCCGGATCGATAACGACTGGCTGTAGCCCAGGCGCGGTTCTGGATTCGTGAGCGCACCGATGCCGAGCGACTCGCCAAAATCGATCGCGTACCACTTGATGTAGTGATCGTCGGTGTATGTCGCGAGCGAGTTTTGCGACTTGAGGTCGACGTGATCGACCCACGCCCAGAGCAAACGCTGCCCGCGCAAATCGCGGCGCAGCTCGTGTGGCACGCGATCATTCGCATCTCCCGCACGCACGCCCGCAGGCTCGATACCGCCGACGATCTTGCCGTCGATCAGTTTGCTCGCGAGCGCGCGGAACGTGCCCTGGCCGCTGTCGACGAGCGCGAGAAACCTGTCGAGATCAGCCTTCGTCATCTTCCGCTTGTCACCGGTACGGAAGCGCATCTCCGCCTTCGCATCGAGCACGAGCCGATCGCGATTGAACGTGACGACGTTGTTCTCCGGAACGTTGTAGCCCATCGCCCAGGTCAACCGCTGCACGATCACATCGGTGGCGCTCTCGGCTTCGGGGTACTTGGGCTCGTCGAACTTGATGACATAGCGATCGTGCCGCGCATCTTCGATCGTAATGCCGATCGCAGCGCCGCCGACTTTCACGCCGATGACGCGCCATGGTTCGCTCTGGTCGGGACCATCGCCACCGGGGCCTCGTCGGATCTGCGCGGGCGTCGGCTCGCGGTTGACAAACCACGCCGAATTCGGCACGTCACCGAGGCTGTTGACATTCGCGGCGGGGCGCGGCGGCGTTGCCGTCAGCGCTTCTCGCGTCGTCACGATGATATCTTCGTGCCAGTAGTACTCGACGAGCCCGGGGTCGAACTTTTTCGGCGGTGGAATCGGCTTGTGATCGTTGACGGCGAGTACCGGCTCTTGGTTTACAAATCGCAAGACGCCGGGCGTCTGCTGCTTCGTGCCGGCACAGCCAACGACGAGCAACAACGCGATCGGTCGCATCACAGCCTCCCCAGCTGCAGATAGAAACCAATGTCGCCCGTGTTCGAACCCGCGATCTGAAACCGCGCCGAGGTCGCCGCGCCCGATAGCAGGCGAAACCCGCCGCCGTAGCCGACATGCGCGTCGGTCGCGACGGCGCCGGTCTCGACGAAGATGTATGCGCGGCTGATCCGACCAAGCGCCCACTCGTATTGGACATCGCCGTAGAGTGCGCTGCGCGCGCGCAGCTCGTCGCGTGCAAACGCGCGCATCTGGTCATTGCCGCCGAGGCTTGGCAAGCGATCGAACGGCAACTCGTCGGCATCCGCGCTAACGGCATCTGCGCGCGCTCCGAACGACAGCACGCGATCGCCGCGAAACAGATCGAACAACCGGCGGGCTTCGAGTGCGCCGCGCCACGTCGCGAACTCGCCGGTGCGAGAAGCGCTGCCGCGTGTATATGAGACGCCCGCGCGCGCGTACCAGCCTGACGACGGCGCGGCCTTGGGGATCCAGCTGTACGCCGGCGCGCGCGTATCGAACACGGTGAATAGCTCGCCGGTCACCGCGCGCTCGGTCTCATCAAACCCGCGCAGTTGTGAGAGGTCGTAATTCGCGACGAGCGCATCATCGGGGTCATCCGTGCGGCTGGCATCGAATGCGGCGCGCGTGCCGAACGCGAACGGCCCCGCATGCGCGACGAGCATCGGCGATGCCGTGATCGCTTGCTGCTTGTACTCGCCGCGCGGACCGCGCATGCCGATGCCCGAGTAGACGCGCTCGAGCTCGCGACCGGCGTCGATCGATAACACCGGCTGGAGCCGCGCCTCCGTATATTGGCCAAACGTCGCCCACGCACCGGCGCTTTGCCCGCGCGCCCCGAAGAACCCGACGTAACCATCGAGTGCCGCCGCGTCGCCGAGCTCGCGCCCGATGCGTGCGCCCATGCTCGGGCCAAGCGCGGTCTCCCAATCGACGATCGCGCCGAACCTCCACGCGGAGTGGACGTCGCGCGCATACAAGTTCGGACTTCGCTTCTCTAGGTAGTCGTCAAGCTCGCCCGCCGCGTAGCGGGGGCCTTCGAATAGCAAGGTGAGCGTCTCGCGCGGGAGAGCGAGCAACGCATCTGCGAATCGGTGTTCCTCGTGCGGCGGCGCGATCGCGACGCCCGACGCTTTATCGGCCGGTGGTCCATCCGCTGGCTCTTCCTTCGGCGGCTCGTCCTTCAGATCCGAAGCTGTCACCGCGGTCGAGCTCGCGAGCGGTTGCGCATGCCCCGATGCCGCTGTCGCTGCCACAACGCTTACGATGACTGCGCGCCCACGCACGCCTGGTAACAGTTCAACGTCTATGCCGAGCCGTGACACGCGCGCGTTCGTTTAGGCGCGGCTACTTAGATGATTCGGAGTACCGTTGATGTATGGGGAAAATGCTTTGGGCGCTCGTCCTTGTGGTGCTGTGGAACAGCACTGTATGGGCGCTGACGCCAAAATGCCGCGCCCTCGATGCCAACGACGGTGCGCTGATCCTCGAGATCGCAAACCGCTCGGCCAGCAAGTGCACCGCGATGCTATCGACTGCGATGAAAAAACGGCGCTGTGGGCACGCGGCTCGCGGCAAGAAGGTCGAGTACATGAGCCAGTACGATCACGCCGGCGTGCAGGGCAAGCTCACGACCGTCACGTGCGGTGCCGCGGAGCTGCCGAAATGCACCGCGGTCGACGTGAAGACGAAGGCGACGCTCGCCGAAGTCGCGCAAAAGTCCAGCTCGCGATGCGCCGCGCTCCTTGCCAAAGAGATCAAGAAGGAGCGCTGCACGAAGCACGGCAAGAAGATCGTGTACAGGACGCGCTTCCAGCAACCGGGCGCGAAGGGCAAGCGCGTCGCGCTCGTCTGCAAATAGTCACTTCGCGACCGTATCGAGCGCCGCCTTAACGCCCTTCGCGAGCTCCTCGGCTTTGCCGACGCCCCAGTAGTGCAAGAACATGATGCGCGGCTGCTCGTTCGTCATGTGCTGATGGATCGCGACGATGTTGATGTTCGCCTTGCGCAGCGTCTTGAGCACGGTCTGCAGCTCGGACTCGAGCACCGCGAAGTCTCCGTCGACGATCGCGCTATCGGCCGTGCCCGCGAATGCCGCCCACGTGTTGACGCCCATCGTGTTGCCGACTTCGGTTTCGCCCATCTTCGTGGTGCGGCCAAACGTCGCCTTGTAGACGCCATCTTTGTAATCGCCTTTGCCGGCGAGGACCACGTCGAGCTTCGCGGCGTCGAGCTTGCTCTTCGCCGGATCGATCGTCGCCTTCGGCGGCGGGTCGCCGGGAGCTTGCAGCTTCGCGAACACTTTGCCGACGGCGGTGGCGAGCGTGGTCTCATCGCCCATGCCGCCGATGTGCATGAACATCACCTTCGGGCTGTCCCAGAAGAAGTGGTTGTGTAGCGCGGTGACCTCGAGACCACTGTCGAGCGCGATGCTCATCACGGGATTGACCTGGTCTTCGGTGAGGACGATGTCGCCCATCACCATCTCGTGATCGCCCATCTTCTGAAACGCGGCCCACGCGGTGAGCCCGAGCGGCGGCGTCATCTTGACGCTGCCCGCGATCGTTACCGCGAGATCCTTCCGCGGCACCGAGACCTTGAACACGCCCGCTTTGTCGTCGAGCTTGCCCTTCGCGCCCGTGAGCTTCTCGATGTTCGCTGTATCCAGCGCCGCGGCGGTTGGTGGCGGTTGTTTCGCAGAGCCCGCGGGCGGTGGAGGCGGTTGGTCCGCTTGTTCTTTCTTCGTACACGCGGCGAGCAGCGCCGCCAGCAAGATGATCCGCATCCGCGGATGCTACAGCCGTTCGACACGAAGCTCGTCGAACAGGACCTTCGAATCGGCCTTCGACCAAACGCCGACGCGGCCCTTCGGTGCCTCGGCGAGCGTCTTGTGAAACCGCGGCTTGTCGTCGAGCTCGACATCGAGGTCGTTGCCGTGCAGCTTGACGACGAGCGTGTGCCACTGCTTCGTCGGCGTCGGCGTGTCGCGAACGTTATCGATGATCGTCCGCTTTCCTTTGACAACCCGGAAGTAGAGGATGTTGTCCTCGAGCGCATTCGCGCGCACGCCAAAATAGCTGCCGTCGGGTTGCACGCCGAACGCGATGCCGGCGCCCTGATCGATCTTGCCCGCGATCGGATAGAACCGGATCGATAATTTGAGGTCACCGGGTGGCGGATCCTGCTGCGCGACCGCGAGCGGAAAGAACGCGAACGCCTTCACGCCATCGAGAAACTCGGCGTAGCGATCGCCGTAGAGCTTGCGCGCTTGATCGGCGAGGTTTGCCGATGGCGTGCCATTGCGCCAGTGCGTGCCATCGACGAGCAGGCCGCGCGCACCCGCTACCTCGCCGATCGTCCAATCGCCGATCACGGGCTCGATGCCGGTCGGCGCGCCACCGACGGTATCGCTGTCGAACGTCAGTGCGATTCCCGCGCTCGCAGCATCGACGGGCGATGCCGCATCGACGGGGGCCGGGGCGGCATCGGCAGACGTCGCCGGTTTCGGTGGCGGTGTCGCAACCTCGCGATCGCGGCAGCCGATCGACAACGTGATGATGATGCACGAGCGAATCATGACTTCCTCCTCGAACGAGCGAGCACGAGTCCAATGATGACGAATGCCGCAGGAAACACGACGTAGGCGAGCGCGACGAGTAGCGTGCGGCTCGCGCCCTCGATCACGATCGGATAGCCGGGATACTCGGGTTGCACCCAGTCGGGAAGCGCCACGCCGGCTGCTTCGAAGACGAGCGTGGCGAGCTCGCGCCGACTCGTGGACCGCGTCTCGCGCGCGCCTCCCGCGTGAATCACGATGCGGCCGTACCGAGCGTCGTGCTCGATGAGCCGATCCGCATCGTCGAGCGGTGTGTGGACGATCGTATCCGGTCGGGCGAGCATGAGCTTGGCAAGCGCGTCGCGCTCGAGTTGCCAGCGGCGACCATCGTCGCGATCGAGCCAAACGTCGACTTCGATGCGCTGCGGGATCGCGCGGAGCGCCGTGACGACCGCAGGCGGCAATGACGCGCGACGCTGTTCGCTCCAATCGTAGCCGCGGTGGACGCCGCCGAGCAGCCACAATAGCGCGAGCGAGCACGCGACGATCGCAGCAGCCGCGATGCGGCGGCGTCGCCGAAAGTCGATCGCGCCGAGCACGAATGCGATCGCCGCCGCGCCGAGCGCGACAATCGCGAGCGATGCGAACGTACCAACGTGCACGATGCCACGCTCGAAGGGCACGAGCTTGCGGCCGAGCGACACCCAATCGAGAGCGTCGAGCCATGCGAGTGCGGCGAAACCCTCGCTCGCGTCGATCGCCCACGATGCGAGCGAGAACGCGAGCGCGGCGACCGTTGCCTGCGCGACGGTGCGGCACGCAGCCGCCGTCGCGACGGCCGCCCATGCGATCACCGTGACGAGCAGAAAATAGCCGCTCAACGCGACGATCGTTTCGACCGCGTCGAGGTGTCCACCGGCGAGCACGAACGCAATGCACAGTGCGAGCGGAGCGCCGAGGAGCAGCGCGCCGCCAGCGAGAGCGGCGACAAGCTTCGCGATCACGAGTCGGGCGGTGCCACCCGCGCGCAACGCGAGCGCGCCGTAGCTTCCGCGCTCCTTCTCGATCGCGAGGCCGCGCGCGGCGATGACGGGCAGCAGCAGCGCGGCGGCGAGATATAGCCCGCCGAGCGTCGGCCGCACGATGCCGGCCAGTGGATCCAGCTCGCGCCTCATCAGCACGTAGTCGCCGGCGCTGCGCGATGCGGCGCTGTAGAGATCGAGCGCAAGCACGAAGCCATGACCGACGAGCAGCGCTGCGATCGCCGCGCACAGCCATGTCGCGCGCGCGCCGAGCACGAGTGCGAGCTCGCGGCGCAACAGCCACTTCATCGTGGCGCCTCCAAGAGCGCGAGGAAGACGTCGTCGAACGGCGCATCGGGCAGCACCACGCGTGCGCGCAGCTCGTCGATGCTGCCATCGGCGATCGCGCGGCCATCGGCGAGCAGGACGACGCGATCGGCGACGAGCTCCGCGGTCCGCATCTGATGCACTGTGACGAGCACGGCGCGATCGCGAGCGGCATCGCGGACGACAGGCATCACCGCGCGCAACTGACGCGGATCGAATGCGCCGAACGGCTCGTCGAGCAACAGCAGCGGCTTCGTGCTCGATAACGCCGCGGCAAGCTGCACGCGCTTGGCTTCACCGCGCGACAGCTCACGAGCTCGCGCGCGCAGCAGCGCTGCTGCGTCGAGCGCAGCGACGATCGGCGCAGCATCATCGAGCCCGAGCGCGAGCGCGATCGGCATCTCGTCTGCGAGCATGACCTCGTCGGGCATGTAGTCGATCACCGCGGCGCGCTCGCGCAACGATTCGATCGGCCGGTCGTCCCAGCGCACCGCACCGCCCGTGATCGATCGCAACCCGGCGATGCACTCGAGCAACGTCGTCTTGCCTGCGCCATTCGGGCCTACGATCGCGACGAGCTCTCCGCGGCGGGCTCGCAGCGACACGCCGCGAAGGCCGTAACGCGCGCGCAAGAGCTCGACGTCGAGACCCGCTTGCATCGGGGCGAGTATGTTTCATGCGCGGCCGTCCGTCGCGCTGAACAGCGTTTCAGACGAGCCGTCGTGCGGTGTTGCGAGATTCGGTGCGACTTGTCGCGGCAGGTCTCCTCAAGGGGCCGGAGCTCACATGTTTCGCTTGATCATCATTCTGTCACTCACCGGCTGCGCGCTCGACGAAACCAGCGATGACGACACGAATTACAGCGGCAAAGCCGACGGCATCAGCGGCAATGGGTGCACGCGCTCGGCGATGTTCATCATGGGCACGCCGCGTAACTTCGGCGTCGCGCCGGGCGGTCCACTGCAGATGTCGTGTGTGAACGGCGTCTGGCAAGTCGACGAGCTGTTCGCCGGTACAGGCAACGTGTTCGCGGCCGGCGCATTCAAGTTTCACTCGACCGGCGACTGGTCGACGGGCCAGAACTGGGGCGACACGCGGCCGTACGACGGCATCGCCGAGCTCGGTGGCGATGGCAACGACCTCACGATCGACAAGCAAGGCCGCTATCGGATCCGGTTCAACGATCGCACGCTCGAGTACGAGATCACGCGACTGCCATCGTCGTGTGCGTCGTCGTCGATGTACGTCCGCGGCGCGTTCAACGGCTGGGCCACGCAAGAGATGTTCTGCGTCGGCAACAACGAGTGGGCCGCGATACCGATGCTGATCAACGCGGGCGAAGAGATCAAGTTCGACACCGGCACGTGGGCATCCAACTGGGGCGATAGCAACCGCGACGGAATCGCCGAGCGCAACGGCGCAAACATTCGCTTCAACGACCCGGGCCGCTACCTCATCACGTTCAACGAAGCCACCGGCGCGTATGGCGCGCGTCTCGTCAGCGCAGCATGCTCGTGGCCGACGATGTACGTGCGCGGCGGTTTCAACACGTGGCAGCCGTTCGCGATGGAATGCGAGAACGGTCACTACGCGATCACGCTCGACGGCGGCAGCGGCACGCCGTTCAAGTTCGACGCGTACGGCGACTGGTCGATGAACTGGGGCGACAACGACGGGAACTTCTGGGCCGACCGGAACGGCAACAACATCTGGCTCGTCGGCAAGCACCACATCCACTTCTATAATGAGCAGCGCTATGCGTACGACACTCATCAGTAGCGCCGTTGCGCTTGCGGGCTGCGGTAATTCGTTGCCGCCCGCCGGTTCGTGCGACGTGGCCGCGAGCGGGGATACGCCAACTGTGGACTCCGTGGCGCTTCCAAATGCGAGCTCGGCGTTCTACGACGATCTGAGCTTCGCGCCGTTGCTGGGCAAGATCGTCGCCGCACCCGAGGGCGCTGGCCGCGCATATCTCGTCGACCCCGCAACGATGGCCGCTGTCGCGATCGATGTATCGCGCGGCGTGGGTTCGGCAGATGCATCCGCAACTACGATCTATGCCGCTGACCGCGGCGCGGATTCCATCCTCGGCTACGAAATCGCGAGCGGCGCGATGGTTGCGATGCACGCGCTGTCGGGCTCGCCTGATTATGTTCGCGTCGCGCCGACGACGGGCGAGGTCTGGGTCACGATCCCCGGACGCAACCGTCTCGAGATCCTCGACGGCGCGACGTTGCAAGCCGCAGGAAGCGTGACCCTGCCCGCGCCACCCGAGGGCCTCACGTTCGATGACGCGGGACGCGCGTACGCAAACGCGAATGGCAGCGTGGTGGCGGTCGATGTCGCACGGCGCGTCGTCGTTGGCGAATGGAATACCGGCTGCGGTATCTCGCACGGCTTTCCGCAGATCGATCTCGCATACGGTCTCGCGTTCGGCGGCTGCCGCGCGAATGGTGGCGTCGGCGTCGCGACGATCGATGGCGAGCTTCGCGCCGGCTACGAAGCCGGCGGTGGCTCCGCGGTGCTCGCGTACGATCACGTTCGTCATCATCTGTACGTTCACGGCGATCCGAGCGGGACATTGTCGATCCTAGCCGTGTGCAGCGATGGCGAGCTCGCCGAGCTCGCGCGCGCGCCGCTACCCAATGTCGGTGGCCACGCGGCTGTCACCGATGGCGGCGGTCGCGTCTGGATTGCCAATCCAGATACCGGTGGGCTCACGCGCATCACAGATCCGTTCGCGAACTGATGCGCTATCTCGCCCTACTCCTGCTCGCCCGCAGCGCGGCCGCAGGCCCGACGTCGTATGGCTGGTTGCCGGCGACCGAGCTCGCACCGGCCGGCAAGGTCGAGCTCGGAGGCTCGATCTACGAGCGCAGCGATCGCGGCGACATTCACGAGCGCGCAACCGTGCTCGCCGGCGCACCGACGTTTGGTGCAAGCGATCGCTTCGAGCTGCGCATTCCGTTCGAGCTGACGTGGCGCACCGCGATCGATACAGCACCTGCGTTCGGATTCACGCGCTATGGCGCGGAAGGCCGCTATCGCTTCACGCGACGCGACGCCGAGCTCGCGTCGATCATCCGCTTCGGGCTGTTCCGCGATGTCCTCGTGCGCACGCTCGGTCGCGCGGAGCTCGGCGGCGCGCTGTCGTTCGCGCGCGGCCCGATTCACGTCGAAGGCGCTGCCGACGTCGTCGCGGAGGTCAACATCGGGCTTCGCCACTTCGAAATTCATCCCGGCATCGGTGCGAGCGTTGGCGTGGTTGACGAGCTACGGCTCGGCGCAGAGCTCTATGCCGAGGTATCGCTCGACAACATCACGTCGACGTGGGTCGTCGTCGGTCCGAACATCGCGTGGCACCTCGGACCATCGTGGCTGTCGGGTGCATTCGGCATCGGCGTCGTCGGCATTGGCTTCGCGCCGCGCCTCAACTGGGGACTCGCGTGGTGATCAGTGCGTGCAGAATGCTTCCTCGGGGCCGTACGGGTTGTAGTCGAACTTATAGGTCTTCGCGATCGTCGTGCCCCCCGCGAAGACGGTGCTCAGCTCGATCGTGCAGATGTGCCACGTATCCGACTGCCGAGAATCTTGCACGTTGACGTAGCCGCCGATCGCATAGCGATTCGCGATCTGCGCACCGCTGGCATCCCACTGCTTGTACAGCGCGCAGCCGGGGTTCAGCGGCAGATACGAACTGCTGCCGCAGTACGTGGCGTCGTTGCGAATCGCGTACGCACCCGATGGACAGCGCGTATCGCCGGAGCTGCCTTCGATCTTCGCGTACACAAGCGATGACGATGCGCCCGGCGATGATTTCTCGTCGCGAATGACAGCACAACCGAGGTTGCCTGCGGCGGTTGTCACGCCGAGCAGCGCTTTGTAGTCGCCCGCCGCCAGCCCCATCGTCGCCGCTGTCATCGGTTGCACGGTGCCGAACTCCGCGCCATTCGACGGCGCGTCGGGCGCCGTCTCGGTGCAGCGGCCCTCGAAGCAGGTCGCGCCATCATCTCCACCGCAAGCGCCGATGAGCGCCAACATCGCAATCTGCAATCTCGTTGTCGGGAACATCTGTCTTCCTCCACCTGCCACCTACGGAGGACCCGACGTCTTCGGCCGCTATAAATGCGCGTCAGTGATCGTGATGGTCGTGCGCTGCGTTCCACGCATCGATCCATGCCTTTACGAGCGCGAGCTCCTCGCCTTGCACGGCGCCTTTGTTATCCGACGGCATCGTTGCTTTCTTCTTGCCGGTTAACCCGAGCACGTTTGCGATCGTAGGTCCGATCACATCGGCGTGATGACCGCCAAATGGATAGCTCGTCATGTCGAAATGCTCGAGCTTCTTCGCGGTCGCTTTCTCGGCTCCCTGGACGTGACACTTTGTGCAGTACTTGTCGAAGACCGGCTTGGCATTCGCGTAGGCGGTGCGCTCCGCGTCTTCCACAGACGCCGGCTTGACCATCACCGCGGGCTCGGCAACAACGACCGGCTCGGCAGGCTTCGTCTCCTGCGTCGGCTGCGGCGCCTTCTGCTTGGACGTACACGCCGCAAGCAGCATGACGATCACGACGACGCTTCTCATACTCCTACATCGTGATGGCGGATCCCGCCCGCGCAACGAAGCGTCACAGTTCGCAATAATCCGCCGCGTGAGCTTCGCGTGAACACCGCCGCATCATCGGGTGAAGACCTGCCGCCGCAGCGACACGTTCATCGACGATAACGTCATGCGAAAAGCCCTCGTCCTCGCAAGCGCGCTCGCTGGCTGCCACGGGGGTATCGGCCCTGTCGCCGCGTACTCGCCACAAAACGGGTTTCGCGCCGGCTGGGAAGCGAGCGGCGGCTTCGCGTTCGTGCGTGGGAGCATCGGGCAAACCTGGGCGCCGAGCGACGAACGTGCGCACCGCGCCTATCTGACGTTCGATCCCGGCTACGCAAACGACATCGCGCATCAGCATCTGAGCGACTTCTCGCGGGTGGAGCTCCTCGGCGGTGGCGCGACGATCGGCAAAGCGTGGGGCGGCGAGGATGGTCTCGCCATCGGCGCGTGGGCATCGGGTGCGATGTATCGCGACTACTACGACGACGGCTGCAACAATTGGTACACGACATACAGCGTCGCGGTCGGCTATCGCGTGCTCGGCGGCATCGGCGAGCTATTCATCGCGCCCAAGGTTGGCACTTTCAACGATCCACTGTCGTGCCTAACGCGTTAGCGTAGCCGCGCGCGTATGGACACGCATTGGGATCGCATTCCGCCGCCTCGGCTCGCACCTGTCGTAGAGCCGCGGTCGCTCTACCTCACGATGCGCGATGGCACTCGGATCGCGATCGATGTTTACGAGCCATCGGGACCGCGCGCGCCCGCCATCGTGCGGCAGACGCGTTATCTGCGCTCGCTCTCGCTGCGCGTTCAGGCGCTGCGCACGGCGTTCGATCTCTACGCGCGCACGCGCCGCGCATTTCTCGGCGCGGGCTACGCGTGGGTCGACGTCGACGTGCGCGGCACCGGCGCGTCAACGGGAAGTTGGCCATGCCCGTGGTCGCGCGACGAGGTGCTCGATGGTGCAGAGGTCGTCGATTGGATCGTGCGTCAGCCGTGGTCGAACGGCCTCGTCGGCTCGCTCGGTATCTCGTACGACGGCACCGCCGCCGAAATGCTCGCGACCGCGGAGCATCGCGCCGTGCGCGCTGTCGCGCCGATGTTCTCGCTGTACGACGTCTATACCGATGTCGCGTTTCCCGGCGGGATCCAGCTGACGTGGTTCACCGAGCGCTGGTCGCGGTACAACGCCGCGCTCGATCGCAACGCGTATCACGAAGCCATGGCCGGCTCGCTTCATCTGATCGGGCGCGCGGGTGTCGCGTCCCCAGCGCGGCGCGGTCTCGAACGCTTGTTCGCGCCGCTCGCGCGCGAGGGGTGGGATGGCGTGCTCGCGCCGATTCTCGCCGCCGGCGTGCGCGGCGTTCGTCCCGTCGATAATGATCGCGCGCTGCTGCAACAGGCGATCCGCGAACATGCCGCGAACGTCGACATTCACGCCGGCGCGCTCGCGATCGCACACCGCGATCAACGCGGTCTTTCGCCCGTGATGCCGGAGGAAACGATCGATTACTTCTCGCCGCATCACTATCGCGAGCAGGCGATCGCATCGGGCACCGCGATGTATTCGATGAGCGGCTGGCGCGACGGCGCGTACCAGCGTTCGGCGATCACGCGATTTAACGAAGTGCGCACGCCCGGCTCGCGGCTCCTGCTCGGACCCTGGGTGCACTCCGGTCGGCTGCGCATCGTGCCGTTTGGCGTCGCCCAGCCGACAGGCTTCGACTTCGATGCCGAGCTCGTCGCGTTCTTCGACGAGCATTTGTGGGAGCGGCCGCGGCCCGACGTCGCCGTGCCCGTGCGCTGGTACACGATGGTCGAGGAGCGTTGGAAGAGCGGCACCAGCTGGCCGCCGCCGGCGCGCGAGACGAGCTTTCATCTTGCGAGCGAACGCCGGCTGCTCGCCGAGGCGCCGCGCGACGAAGCCGCATCCGATGTGTTCCACGAGTCGGGCGAGAGCGGCACCGGCGAGCGGTCGCGCTGGCGCTCGCTGATCTCGCTCGTGCCCGGCGACTATCCGGATCGACGCGCGCGCGACGAGCGACTCGTGTACTGGGAGACGCCTCCGCTCGAGCGCGCGCTCGAGGTCACGGGCGAGCCGAGCGTTGTGCTGCACATGTCGTGGGACGACGCGAGCGATGGCCACGTGTTCGCGTACCTCGAAGATGTCGCGCCCGACGGCCGCGTCGCGTACGTGACCGAAGGCGAGCTCCGCGCGCTCTATCGCGACACGCCGCGCACGTTCATGCAGGCGAACGCGCGACCGCTGCGCGCCGGCGCGATCGAAGAAATCGCATTTTCGCTGTTGCCGGTTTCGTGGTTATTCGAGCGCGGCCATCGCATCCGGCTCGCGCTCGCCGGCGCCGACCGCGATCACTTCGCTGTCCTCGCGCCGCGAACGTTTCGCGTGCATCGAACGCGCGCACATCCGTCGCGACTTGTCGTGCCCGCGATTGGCTGAGGGATCTGCTCGGGCTGCCTCGCGCACCGGCATCGGCTAGCCTGTAGCGAGTGGACTCGCTATGGGGCTGGGATCCGACCCCAGGCATCGTTTCGGTTTGGTCCGAAGGCGACGGCCGCGTGGATGTCTGGCGTCGCGTCAACGGCGCGCTCGTCCACGAACAAGTCACATTCCGGCCGTGGCTGCTCCTCGATCGCATCGATGGGATTCGCGGCCGCATCACGACACGCGAGCTCGCCGGCGAGGGTGCGCTGCGCTTCATCGTGCGCGCCGATGACATGGCAACGCTGACGGCGACGGTGCTGCAGGCGGCGCCGCGCTGGCTCGGCCACCCCGTCGGGCACCTGCGCGACCTCGGCGATTCGGTGCTCGTGCTTGCGCCGGAAGAGCAGTATCTCGTCGCGTCGGGGCGAACGTATTTTCGCGATCTCGAATTCGATGAGCTACGTCGCCTGCAGGTCGACCTCGAGACCACCGGCCTCGATCCGCAGCACGATCGCATCTTCATGATCGCGGTCCGCGATCCCGATGGCCGCGTCGAAATCCTCGAGCATGAAGACGAAGCGGTGCTGCTGCGCGACCTCGTCGCGAACATCCAGGCCGCGGATCCCGACATCATCGAGAACCACAACCTGCACGGCTTCGATCTGCCATTTCTCGATCGGCGCGCGAAGCTGTGCGGCGTACCGCTGGCACTCGGGCGCGTCGGTCCGCCCGGGCTTCGCCAGCGCGGTGCGCGGCGCGGGATGCTGCGCGGCAACGACGCGACCCGGCGGATTCGCTTCGTCGCGCCCGGCCGCGAGCTCATCGACACGCTCGACGCGGTGCTGCGCCACGATTTCGCAAGTCGAGATTTGCCGAGCCACGGCCTCAAGGCGGTCGCGCGCCACTTCGGCATCTCGGGTCCTGATCGCGAGCTCGTTCGGCGCGACCAGATCTCCGACGTCTATCGCGACGATCCCGAGCGCGTGCGTCGCTACGCGCGCGCGGATGTCGAGGAGGTCGCAGCGCTCTCGCGCATCCTCAGCGGCGCGACCTTCGCTCTCGCTCGCATCGCGCCGCGCCGCTACGAACGCCTCGCCGATGCGGGGCCCGCAACCGGTGTGCTCGATCCGCTGCTCGTGCGCGCGTACCTGCGCGCCGGCGAAGCGTTACCCGCGCACGCGCCAGGCGATGGCACGCAGCACGATGGCGCCGCGCTGCATCTATTTGCGGCCGGCGTTGCAAAGCGCGTTGTCAAAGCCGATGTCGCGAGCCTCTATCCATCGCTCATGCGCGAGTACAAGATCAGCTCGTCGCGCGATCGGCTCGGCGTGCTGCTCGCGCTCGTCGATCGACTCGTCCAGGAGCGGCTCGCCGCAAAGGCCGCGGCAAAGACATTGCCGCACGGTCCGGCGCGCTTCGCACAGGAGGCAATCTCGGCGGCGATGAAGCTCGTCGTGAACTCGGCGTACGGCTACCTCGGCGCCGGCGGGCTCACTCGATTTTCCGACATTCATGCCGCGAACGAGGTCACGCGGCGGGGCCGCGAAACGCTCGAGCTCATGTGTCGCGAGCTCGCGGCCCGTGGCGTGACGCTCCTCGAGGCCGACACCGATGGCGTGTACTTTTCCGTCCCCAACACGTGGACGCCCGACGACGAGCGCCGCGTCGTCGGCGAAGTCGCCGCGCTGTTGCCGCCGCTCGTCCAGCTCGAGCTCGAAGGCCGCTACGCAGCGATGCTGTCGCACGAGCCGAAGAACTACGCGCTGCTCACGTACGATGGCGCGCTCGTGTTGCGCGGTGTCGCGTTCCGCTCGAGTCGCGCCGAGCCGTTTGGCGAAGCGTTCTTGCGCACGGCGATCGCGCGCCTGTTCGCGGGCGATGTTGCCGGCGTGCGCGCGGCGTATCTCGATGCCGTCCTCGCGCTGCGCCGTCGCACGCTGCCGACGTACGATGTCGCTTCGCGCGTGCGGTTGACGAAGAGCTCCGCGCAATACCACGCGACGCGCGCGACGCGCCAGGAGCTCGCGTGCGAAGCGCTGCTCGCGAGCGGCCGCACCACGTGGCCAAGCGGCGAGCACGTGCGCGTGTACCGAACGCATCGCGGTGGCGCGCGAGCACTCGGCGACGACGAGGATCCTCGCGATTACGACATCGAGCATTACGTGCGCGTGCTGCGCGACAACTTCGCGAACCGACTCGCGCGCGCGTTCACGCCCGACGATTACGCGGCCGTCTTCGCCGATCCGGATCAGCTCGAGCTGTTCGCGAAATCGCTCGACGACGTGACACCGATCTTGACTCAGAGGTGAGTGGCGAGTGTCGCGAGCTGAGGCGCATCGACGCCGCTCTGCGGTTCGAGGCTCATGAAATACGTCTGCCACCACGGCCCCGCCGACCACCAGGTCCAGCCGATATAGACGTCAGCGTTCGCGTCGAGATGACCGAGCATGTTGTCGATCGCGGTCATGCATGTCGTGTTTGCGTCGGCGCCGAGCTCGCCGAGCATGCCGCGCTTGCCGTTCGCGCGCAGCCATGCCGTGAAGCTAGCGAGGCTGTCGGTGCCGATCGTCGTGCTCTGACAGGTCGTGCCCGAGCCGGAGTAATTGCTGTCGAGGTACTGATGAACTTCGAACGCGTAATTGTCCTCCGGATCGACGATGCCGAGCATCGCGACCGAGTTCGCCGTGCCGTAGAACGTTTGGCTCCAGCACCACGCGCCCGTCCACGCGTTGCCAGGCACGAGAATGAGATTGTGAGCACCCGCCGCGCGGATCGCGGCGATCGCAGCGTTCGCGGCATCGCGCCACTGCTCCGTCGGCATGTCGTGCGGCTCGTTGACGAGCCCGAAGATCACGCGCGTGTTCGCTGCGTAATGCTGCGCGAGCCGCGACCAGAAATCCGCAAACGCGCTGTTCGGGACCGCGCTCGAGCCGATGAGCTGATCGTTGTAGCGGGCGTAGTTGTGCGGATCGAGGATCACGTACGCGCCTTTGCTCGTCATGTGATCGACGGTCGTGTCGAGGCGCGCGAGCTCTGTCGCGTCGAAGCTCGCGTCGAGCTGGCGTTGCAACCGCTCCCAGCGGAACTGCAGCCGGAACGTATTCATCCCTTTGGCGATGAAGTAGTCCTGCGAGGTGTAGCCCGACACATACGTCTCGTCGGGATAGATGTAGTTCGTGCCGAACGTGCCCGGCAGCGCCGTCTCGCCGAACTCCGCACCCGACATGTTCGTGCCGCGCAGCCTGAACGCCGGCATCGCTCCGTCTTGTGCGCCATCGCCCGCATCGTCGCCGCCGCGCGCATCCGACATCGCGCTGGGCGAGCCGCATGCCGCGACTAACAGGACGATGCCGTACCTCACGCGTTCATTGTACGCCGGCGGCGCAGCACGATGGCGACGAATGCAACGAGCACGAAGCATCCATCGGTGTTGCGTGTCGACGAGCAGCAGCCGCCATCTTGCGTCGGCTCACCATCCGTTCCGGCATCACCGCCGCCATCACCGCCGCCGGCGACCACGGGGCGATCGCGCCGACGATATGTGATCTGGTACGCGCCGCTGCGCTTGTCGAGCCACAATGCGTGAACGTAGTCCGCGGTGACAGCGAGCAGCGGTGTCGACGCTTCGGTCGTCGTTGGCGTCGACACTTTCTCGTCGGCGGCCCACGTCGCGCCCTCGTCGGTGGAATGCGCGTAGCGGATCTCGAGGACGCCGCTGCGGCTGTCATGCCACGCGAGGAAGACCGACGAACCGGCGCCGATGATCGAGCCGTGATCCGAGGAACCGCCCGTGTTCGTGAGCTGGATCGGCGCCTCCCACGTCGCACCGTTGTCTTTCGAGCGCACGGCGAACATGTGCGGGTTCGCATCCGCGGTGTTCTCGGCGGAGCGGTTGAAGTTGATCACGACGCTCGTTGCGCCCGCGACGGCAACATCGTTGCGCCCTGCCATCGCCGCACCGGAGTAGTTGACGACCGCCTCGGTTCCCCACGTGACGCCGCCATCGAGCGAGCCGATGTAAAACGTGTCGGGACACACGGCGAACGAAAACGTCGGCCCCGCCATGCACGGCGGGTTCGTGCCGCGGTCATCCCAGATCGTCACGTGCACGCTATCGCCGCGCGCCGCGACCTGTGGCCGCTCGGCACCAAACGTTCCGGCCGATGCGGCGATCATCTTCTCCGGATCCCACGTCGCACCGCGATCGGGTGACCGCAGGTAATACGTGTCCCATTTGCCATCGCGATAATCCATCCAGACGATGTGCAGCCGATTCGCGGCGTACGCGATCGAGACGCGAAACGCACTGCGCGACGTCGTGAGTTGCTTCGGTGCATCCCACGTCGCCCCGCCATCGCCGGAGTGCAGCAAATAGATGTCCCCGCTATCGCGCGCGCAGCACCAGTCGGTGAACGTGCGGATGTTCTTGAGGTAGATCGCCCAGACATCGCTGCCATCCGCAACGAGTGGATCGGTGAGATGGATGACGCCTGTATCGAGCGTGCGTTCGCCGCTCCACGTTGCGCCGTTATCGCTCGAGCTGCGATAGCGAACGTCGGTGTTGCCGAAGATGACGTGCACCGTCGAGCCCGCCGCGGCGAGGCCTTCGCCCCAGACATCCCCGCCCGTCGACGTGAGCGGCATCTCGGCGCCCCACTGCGCATGCGCGACGCGTGATGCGAGCGCGAAGATAACGACTGCTCGGTACATACACATGCGTTGCCGGTCGTGCCCTCGACCTTCGGTTGGAAATCACGCGTGCGAATCCAGCGCGTTAGCCGCGACCGAAGGTTTATCCCGGAACGGCTACTCATCACCCACGTGGTACCGTGAATGAAGGTGAGGGCATACGCGATCACGCTCGTGGCACTGACGTTTGGCGCTCACAGCGCGCGTGCGCAGTGTCGACCGGCGGCAGTGCCGCAGGGCGATCCGCAGCTCGTCAACACCTTGCGCGAGCGCTTGCGAGCGAACGGTATCGAGACGCAACCGGCGCCGAGCTGTCCTGCAGTGCGAGTCCAAGTCGCGCAGCGTGGGCAACAAGTCCATCTCCGCGTCACCGATGCGTACGAACGCTTGGGCGAACGCGAAGTGCAGGATGTCGCGACGGCGGCGGCGATCATCGAATCGTGGACGCTGCAGGAAATCGAAGCGGGATCGATGCCAGCGGATGCTCAACCGCCTGCGCCTGTCGTTACAGCGGCGCCGTGGTTTGGCGTTGGTGCTGCGTTTCGCACCGCGATGACGGAGCAGTCGTCGACGTGGATGGGTGCGACGGTGTCGGGTTGTGCGCGGCTCGCGTGGAGCTGCCTCGGGGCGACGGTGGGCTACGCGCAGGACATCGAAGCGACGGGCGCGTCGAGCACGGACGATTATCACGTGCGTCAGCTCGATGCGCGTGCGACGGCGGAGGTACCGCGCGCGATCGCGGGCTTCATCATGACGCCGGGTGTCTCCGTCGGCTATGGGTTGCAATGGATCGACTCACAACACCTCGACGCGCACATGCAGCCGTTTACCGAAACGGATACGAGCCACGCGCTGCGGGCCGGTGCGCATTTGCGAATCGCGCGCGCGCTCGCAGGACGCGTGTCGATCTTCACCGAGCTCGCAGCGGATCAATCGCTGGTCCACTCGGGGACCGTTGTCGGACCACAAACCTGGTTCGGGCTCTCGCTTGGAGCGCGCTTCGGTTCACCGTGAGTGACGGCAAGCTGCTGCCGTTTCGCCGCGTGCGCGGCACGGCCGAGGAGATGTCGGATCGCGCGCTCGTATCGGCGCTTGGTGAAGGTGATCGTGCTGCGCTCGGCGCGCTGTACGATCGGTTTCACGCCGACGTCTATCGTTTCGTCGTGCGAATCGCGCGCGGCGACATAGCCGAGGATCTCGCGCAGCAGACGTTTCTCGAGTCGTATCGTTCCGCGCCGCGGTTTCGCGGCGAGTCGAGCGTGAAGACGTGGCTGTTCGGCATCGCCGTCAACCAGACGCGCAGCTACTTCCGCAGCGAAGCACGGCGTGCGAACGCGAACGCAAAGCTCGCGGCGATGCCGAGTGCACGCGCACCGTCGGTCAACGAAGTGATCACCGACGAGCAGCAGCGGCGCTGGGTCGCAGCCGCTGTCGAGCAGCTCTCGCCCGGGCTGCGCGAAGCGTACGTCTTGTGCGTGATCGAAGAGCTGCCGGGCAAGGAAGCAGCGCAGATCCTCGGCATTCGTGAGGCGAGCTTGTGGCGCCGGCTCAGCGATGCGCGCAACGCGCTGCGGGCGGCGATCGCGGAGATGCAGTCATGACGTGGCAGCCGAGCGACGACGAGCTCGGCGCGGTCGCGCGTTCGCTGCCGGCGCCGAGCCGCGATGCAGCGCGAATCGAGCAAGAACGCACGAGCGTGCTCGCGCAAGCGGCCGCCGTTGCCCAGCACAAGCGCGCGTCGCGCGCGCCGCTCGTCGTGGCTGTCGCGACGGCGTTTGCAGCGGCGGCTGCCGTGCTGATCTGGTTCGTGGCGCGGCCGAGCGAACCGGCTGCACCGAAGGAGCTGGTCACCGCGATCGGGCCAGCGCGGTTCGAGCGCTCGAGCGCGTGGCCGGAGTATCGCGTCAGCCTGCACGATGGCCGACTTGCCATCGTCGTCGCAGCACTGGCAGCCGGTGAACGGTTTCGCGCGACGACGAGCGATGCCGACATCGAGGTCCGCGGCGCGAAGTTCTTCGTCGGTGCAGAGCACGATCACGTGACGTTCGTGTCCGTCGGAGAAGGCCGCGCCGAGGTGCGGTGGGCGCATCAGCCGCCGATCATCCTCGCCGCGGGCCAGACGTGGGTGCCGCCGCGGATCGTCGAGCGCGACACGATCGAGCTCACGCCACCGCCGAGCGAGCCCGTGGTGACGCGGGCGCCGGCACCGCCGAAAAAGAAACACGCAATCGAAAAGACGACCGCTCCAGCGCCGCCTCCGAACGAAGCGATCGCGAAACCACCGGAGCCGACAGCGCCGCGTCCTGGCGAAGCAGACTTCCGCGCTGGTATCGCGTCGCTGCGCGCGGGCGACGCCGCAACTGCGACGAAGTCCTTCGCGTCGGCGTGCGCCGCTGCACGTGGTGACGCGCTCGCCGAGGACGCGTGCTTCTGGCTCGGTGCCGCCGCGAAGCGCGCGGGCCAGGTTGCAACTGCACGCGATGCGTTGACGCGCTTTCTCGCGACCTTTCCGAGCTCCGCGCGCGCCGGTGAAGCTGCCGCCCTGCTCGGCTGGATTCTCTACGATGCCGGCGAGCTCGATGCTGCCAAGCAGCGCTTCGATGTGGCGGCGCGCGATCGCGTGCCGAAAGTCAAAGAGAGCGCGCTCAAGGGTCTCGAGGCCATCAAGCGCAAGTCTGCATCTCCGTGATCCGGGAGCGCACAGCAGGGCGCTACGGCGCAGTGGGACGCTGGATGTATCAGTGCCATATCCGAGGGCACGATGGGGGAGCTCGACTTGCGTTGACGGCACTTGCGTTGCACCGGTGTCATTCATGCACGTGCGCTCAGCGTTTATCGCAGTTGTCCTAGCGGGGTTCAGTGGCCGCGCCTTTGCGCAGCACGAGCACCACGACGAGCCCGCGCCGGAGCTCGACGCGCGGCAGGCATTGCTCGATGCTGCCGAAGCGCGCGACGCGTCGGGCACGGCGTGGCAGCCCGCATCGACGCCGATGTACATGTGGCACTGGAAAGTGGGCGAGTGGGCGCTGGGGCTGCACACGAACGTGTCGGCCGGGTACGCGAACGCACGCGGCGATCGCGGCGATTCGCAGTACCTCAGCACGAACTGGGTGATGGCAATGG